>Ga0070741_10000897_pt1 | contig 98435 bp, 71 predicted proteins | sample Coa_R1_4_FD_66440 | JGI IMG/M metagenome (GOLD analysis project Ga0070741, IMG submission 66440) | Surface soil microbial communities from Centralia Pennsylvania, which are recovering from an underground coalmine fire - Coalmine... | ecosystem: Environmental > Terrestrial > Soil > Unclassified ... | reverse complement strand
ATCCGCACCGGCGAATTCGGCCTTTGGTGTGAGACTGGCGAGCTGAACGAGTGGGTGCGCGAGGCTGCGTCGCTCGGCTCCGGACTGGGCGAAAACGTGGGCCGCCGCCTGGAGGAAAGCGACTTCCCGCATCGCGAGCTCAGCGTGCTGGCGGCGGCGTGGAGGCTGGCAGTTCCCGCCACTGCGCATGTCGGAATCGGTTACGACATTCTGCACGAACACCCGAACTGCGACGGCGGCGCCTTCGGCGAGACCAGCTATCGCGACTTTCTGATCTTCGCCCGTTCTGTGGAGCGGCTCGAGCGCGGCGTCCTGCTGGCATTCGGCTCGGCCGTTATGGCGCCCGAAGTTTACCTCAAAGCTTTGGCCATGGCGCGCAACGTCGCCCGCCAGGAGGGGCGCGAGATCCGCCGCTTCACGACCGCGGTATTCGACCTCGTGCCCATCGGAGGCGATTTTCATATCGAACGGTCCAAGAGCGATCCGGCCTACTATTTCAGGCCGTTCAAAACGATTCTGGTCCGCACCGTCGCCGACGGAGGCGAAAGTTACTACTTCTGCGGCGACCACCGCGCCACTTTTCCCGCACTGCGGCGCGCGGTCCTGGAGCGCTCGTGACAGCGGCGCGGATTCTCGCCCGCTGCGGTCAAATGGCCGCGTTGGTGATAGGCGACATCTGCCTCGATCGCTGGTGCTCCTACGATCCGGACCTTTCCGAGCCTTCCCGGGAAACGGGCATTCCGCGCATCGGCGTTATCCGCACCGAAACCACCGCGGGAGCAGGAGGCACCGTCGCGAACAATCTTGTCGCAATGGGAGTTGGCCGCGTGGCGGTGCTCGGAGCGATCGGCGATGACGGCTTCGGCATAGAGCTCTCGCGCGCTCTCGGCACGCGTGGCATCGATTCCGATCTGTGCGTCCGCTCGCCGGCTTTGGCGACGTTCACTTACACAAAAATCATCAACGCCACGAATGGCGTAGAGGACCGGCCGCGCCTGGATTTCATTAACACCACACCACTGGACAGCGTAGTCGAGCGCGCCATTCTCGATCGCTTGCAGAATGCTGTGGACTCATTCGACCTGATCCTCATATCCGATCAGGCTGAAACCAGCCAGGGCGGCGTGGTTACGCCCGCAGTCCGGGAGCTGCTAGCCGAGCTCGCGCAAGCTTACCCGGAAAAGATCTTTCTCGCGGATTCCCGCGCGCGCATTGATGAGTTCCGGCGCGTGATCATCAAGCCGAATTGCGAGGAGGCCGAAGCCGCGTGCCGGAAGCTGTTTGGCCGCACCGATTATTCCGCGCTGCGCCGTCACACTGAAGCGAAGTTACTGGTTGTGACGCATGGGGCAAAAGGCGCGGTCGTCGTGGGGGAATGCGGCGAGACCTGGGCGCCCGCCCGGCCCGTACCAAATCCCGTGGACATCTGCGGCGCCGGCGACAGTTTCTCCGCCGGGATGGCCGTGGCGCTCGGGGTCGGCGCCTCCCCGGTTGAAGCCGTCCGGTTCGGCAATCTCGTGGCATCCATCACCATCATGAAGAAGGAAACGGGCACCGCTTCTCCCGAAGAACTGTTGGCCGCCGATGAAGACTCTGGCCATTGACATTGGCGGAACCAAATTTTCGATGGCGGTCTTCGACGGAGACCGGATGGTGCGGCGCGCATCCCAAGCCACAGACAAAGAGGGTGGACGGACATGGATGCTGTCCCGAATCGAGACCATTGCGGCTGAGTGGCAGCGGGAGTTCCGATTCGAGCGCTGCGGGATCGGCTTCGGAGGTCCTGTAAATTTCGCTGCCCAGCGAGTGGCGCTCTCCACGCACGTGGGCGGCTGGCGTGATTTCCCATTGACGGCATACCTGGCCGAAAAGCTGGCTATACCCATCGTCATGGACAACGACGCAAATGCGGGAGCGCTGGGCGAGGGCCTCCATGGCGCCGGCAAGGGCTACTCTCCGCTGTTCTACATGACGCTCTCGACCGGAATTGGCGGCGGAATTGTTTCAGGCCGAAGCGTATGGCGCGGCGCGGACTCCTGGGCAGGCGAAATCGGCCACCTTACAATCCGGCCCAACGGGCCAGAGTGCCTGTGCGGAGCGCGAGGCTGCTTCGAGCGTATGTGCTGCGGTTTGTGGCTGGAGCGCGACTATGGCCGGCCGGCGAACGAGCTGCTGAGCGACGCCGTCTTCGTGGGCCGTTATGTGGTGGATCTCGCGCTCGGGTTAAAGGCTTGCATCATGCTCCTGAACCCGGCGCGTGTTGTGATCGGGGGTGGTATAGCGAAAGCCGGCGACGCTTTGTTTGTGCCGCTCCGCGAAGAACTGGGCCGGCAGATGACGGTGTGGTCAGGAGCGCGCGTGGATGTGGCGCCGGCTGCGCTGGGAGACGACAGCGTCCTATACGGAGCCCTGATCCTTGCGCGCTCGCACGGACTTCCTGAGAAATGCGCTTCCTGATAGACTAACGTGCCATGAACCGTCGCACGCTGCTGCAAACCAGTGCCTTCGGCACGCTCTTCGCTCGCTGGCCCTTTTCGCGGGCGTCAGCCGCGACTCATAGCTCCTCCAACCTGTATCAGGAGTTGGGCATGCGCCCGATCGTCAACTTTCGCGGGACGCACACAGTGATCGGCGCCTCGAAAGTCTGGCCTGAGATCCACGAAGCAATGGCCGAAGCCTCCCGGTACTATGTCGATCTGGAAGAATTGCAGGACAAGGTTGGCGAGCGCCTGGCGAAGCTGATCGGCACGCCGGACGCGATGGTAACCACCGGGACGGCCGGCGCCATGGGTCTCGGCACATGCGCCTGCCTTACCGGCTCGGACGTGGCGAAGGTCCGGCAGTTGCCGAACCTTGAAGGCATGAAGACCGAGGTCATCATCCAGAAGGCGCATCGCAACGGCTACGATCACGCTGTGCGCAACGCCGGAGTGCGAATCGTCGAAGTAGAAAGCCGCGAGCAGTTGGCCGGCGCTATCAACGGCCAGACCGCGATGCTGTACTATCTGGGCGGCACATCCGGGGATTGGGCATGGGAGACCCCCGTTCCGCTCGAGGATTGCCTCGCAATCGCTCATAAAGCCGCCGTTCCGGTCATGGTGGATGCAGCGAATATGCTGCCGCCATGGGACAATCTCCGGAAGCTCGCGGCACTCGGAACGGATCTGATATGCATCAGCGGCGGAAAACATATGCGGGGCCCGCAGTGCTCCGGTATCCTGGCCGGCCGCAAGGATCTGGTTCGAGCCGCGCGGCTCAACTCGAATCCGCATTCGGACTCCCTCGGCAGGGGGATGAAGGTGGGCCGTGAAGAGATCATCGGTGTTTGGATGGCCGCCGAAAAATATTCGAAGCTGGATTTCGAGCGACTCGACCGGGAGTGCCTGGAACAAGCGGAGTATTTGAAACGCGAACTGGCCAGGATTGCCGGCCTCGAACTCTCTTACACGCCACACGACCGCACGCGTAAGGTGCGACGTCTCGTGGTGCGGTGGGACGCGGCTAGGCTCGGCATCACGGCTGAGGAATGCGAACGGCAACTGCTCGACGGGGAGCCGCGCATTGCCGTTCTGCGGGGGAAACCGGACGAAATCGTTTTCACGGTATTTATGAATGAACCCGGCGATGAGAAACTGGCGGCCCGGCGCATGCGAGCGATCTTCTCGGCCGCGCGCAAAGCGTGAGCTTCACCAGCCCGGCAAATCCATTTGTGAAACGGGCGGCCTCAATACTCCGGCAGAGCCAGCCTATCTTTGAAATCGCGGGCGAATACGAAATCCGCCACCCACGGAGTCTCGAGGAGGTTCATGACCCCGTTACGCAAGAATAGGGCGAACTTCGATCCAGGCGCAAATACGCCGGCGAAACGCAACGCCGCCTTCTGCTTCGCCCGCATAAATGAGCCTAATCGTTGCTCATATCGTTCAAATGCGACGGCGTAGTCGCCGTGTGCGGCGGCAAGTTCACCGGCCAGTACATATGCTGCGGTCATCGCCAGGGCCGAGCCCTGGCCCGCCAGGAGCGACACGCATGACGCGGCATCGCCGATCAGGGCCACGCGCCCGCGGGTCCAAGATCCCGGCCCGCTGCCCATGCGTATCTGGCTGACCCGGTCGAAATATAGATCACCGGTGCGATCCAGCGCTTCCAGAATCCGCGGACATTCCCAGCCGCTTCGTCCAAAACGCTCCCGCAACAAGGACTTTTGGGCCTCGGGGCCGCCTGCCTGCGCCCCGTTTCTCTCCTCATCCCGGAATGTGAAGAGAAACAGCGTGCGGTCGCCATGCAGCGCAAAACGCGCCGCCTGCTGTTTGATCTCGGTGTACATCACATACACGAGCTCGTCTCTTGGCCGGTACCCCTGGGCTTCAAACGCGGCAACTTTGTAGCCCAGGTATTTCTCAAACTGGCTTTGCGGTCCGAAAACCAGCTCGCGGACGCGCGAGTGAAGGCCGTCAGCCCCTATAACGAGATCGAACTCACGTTCAGAGCCTCGTTCAAAGGTTACGCGAGCGCAATTTTCGTTTTGAGCGATTTGGGCAATGCTATCCCCGAAGATCGTCTCGACCCGATTTGCAATCGCAGCGTAAATCGAGGCAGAGAGATCGCTCCGCGCGAGGCTGATATAGCGGCCGCGGGTGACCCGGGAGAATACATCAACGGAAAACCCCGCCACCCTCTTTCCGCTCGCGTCTACAACCCGTACTTCGCGGACGACGTATCCTTTTCGCCGGATCTCGGGCAGAAGGCCCATTCGATCGGCGATGTCGAAACCCAGGCCCCAGACATCGATGACATAGCCGCCGGAGCGTAATGCCGGAGATTTCTCGACGATCGTGGCGTCTATGCCGTAGTGCGCGAGCCAATATGCCAATGTCGGGCCCGCAATTCCCGCACCCGATATCAGGACTCTCATGCGACAGGAGCCAATCTCCCGGATGATCTGAGCTGCGGTCGGTCACTTACTGAAAATTATCTCGTAATGCGGGCTTTGCCAGCGTATGCCCTCACAGCGTCTTCAGAAAAGCGAGGAGATCGCTCTTCTCTTGCAACGTCAGCCCGATCCCAAACCGCTTGTCATAGAACTCCACCACATCCCTCAGCGTAGCAGCGGAGCCGTTATGAAAGTAAGGCGCGCGGCTGGCCAGTCCTCGAAGAACGGGCCCCTTCAGCCTTCCGACGTCCTTCCATAAACCGGTAATGAGCGCGCGGCCGGGGTCGGTGGTGCGCTTGATTTCAAGCGTCTTGTTATTTTGAAGCGTGATCACCGGGAGATAACTCACATCCAGTGGGCTCGTCAGGTCCCCGACTCCGATGTTCAGGGGGGCTGGAAAGGAATGATTGCCGACGCCCGGCGAATCGTGACAGGTTCCGCATGTCCCCGGAATCGAGGCTTCCCCAAGATCATCGTTGAGCCCCGCCACGCCGGTGATATTGATCGGCTTGGAACTGAAAACGTCTTGTCCACGCGCAACACTGGCGCGATAACCCGCCAGGCTCTGATCCGCCGCGGACAGGCCAGGGTTCCTCCACGCATCGTAGAGGGTGAAAATGACGGGGCTGAATGGCGTGCCGAATGGATTATTTCCCAAAGGATCGTTGATACCCACAAAAAAGGATTGGTTCGCGAGCGGAACAGCGCCCCCGCTTGCGCCGCCTGAATTCAAGAACCCTGCGCGGAAGTCGATCGCCTGCGCTGTTCGCAAAGACATCTCGAAAGCGACAATCTCCTGCACTTGCTGAGCGGTCGGGGGCGTCGCCGCCTGTGCATGTCCCGTTGTGGCGTCAATCGCCTGGTGAGCCAGGTCCGCCAGCAGATCGGCTGGATTGGTTTGATATGTGATTTTTTGCGTTCCATTCTGTGGCGAGGACTCGCGGCCATCCCACATCACGGCGCTGAGGAATCGCAAATTCGTGGCAGGCAAAGGACGACGATATACGGAAAGAGTCGAGCTTTCACTGCACCCGTATGGATTCGCCACATTGATGACCGTGAACTCTGCGCCGGCAGGCACGGGTAAGGCGACGCGGATCAGGCCCTTGTTGAGTAGCAGACTGTAAGCCCGGCGGCGCCCCTCCAGCGTCGACGTGTCGACGCCGTGATCACAGTTAGAAGCATCATTGGTGCGGAAAATCGGATCCAATCCCTGCGTGAAGAGGAACCGCAGCTTGACCCCATCGGCCGAAAAGCTCCAGCCCTCGGCTGGCAGGTGGCAGGTCGCGCAGGACCGCCCGTTACTTCCAAGAGCCTGGAAAAATGCTCCAGTCAAACTGATGGAACTATTGTTGATGTTATAGGTTTCCAAAAACCCGCTCTGATTCGGCAAAGGAAGGCGGTTCGGGAGCGACTGCGCGTGGGCGCCCGGATAGGCAATCCATACTGCAATGAGAACTGTCGTGTTTCTTAGGTTCATGTTCCGTTCCTTGGCTCTCGTCCGCCACATCGCAATGTAGAGACAAGACCCTCCAATACGTGAACCGCGGGCGCCAACGCTTTCATTCCTGGATTGAATTAGCGGACAAAGGGAATGTAAGCCGGCACCGAGCGCGACCAGACGCCGAATGCCTCGCCGAAGCGAGAACGCAAGAGCGCCTCTTCAACCCGCACTCTTATTTCGGTCCCGGCCAGAAAAACGACAGCCGCCAGGAGCAGGAACGGTGGACGAGTGAGCAGAAGGCCGCTAGCCAGGAAGAGCGCCAACATCGACGCATAAATGGGATGCCGTATCCACCGGTATGGTCCCGTTGTGACGAGTTCATGATCTTCGTAGAGACCGGCGTGCACCCGCCACTGTTTACCTAAATGATGGAGCGCCAACCAGGCTAGAACGCACGCAAGCGGACCCAAAACAATGGACACTACGGTCAGGACGATTCCAGGCCGATCGGATTGCGGCCGCCGCAGATTCAAAGCGAGCGCATAACCTATGCCCTGCAGCACCATGCCCCAACGCGCGGCCTTGTTCGTAACAATGTGACGCCGCTCGCCCCGCCGTGTGGCGCGCAACAGGAACGTGAGCACCCAGGCAACCCAGCAGACGATCAGTTCGGCCCGCGCAAAGGAGTACACATTTCACCGCAGAAACTGAACGACTACTCTCATGCCTACGGGAAGTTGCGGCGCGTTCGGCTGAAAATCGATCATAGCCTCCAGGACGTCGTGATCGGCCTTCTCGGCCGGATCGCCCGTAAGGATTTTTTTCCGGCCCATGGTGCTCGCGGTTCGCGTAACAATGCCTTCGAAGAATTGGTTTCGATTGGCTTGCGGAAAGACGAGTACTTTTTGGCCGACCCTTACGTTCAACACGTCCCGCTCGTCAACTTCTGCGCGCACGCGCCGTACCGAAAGATCCGCGATCGTGAACAGGGGTTGAGGTGTAAGCGTGCTGAAGGATTCGCCCTTCTTACGCAGCACCCGGAGGATCGTGCCGTCAATCGGCGCCGCGACTGCGCACTTGGTGAGCTTCTCGCGAATCACGCGAATCCGGTTTTCCGCGGCCGCGATATCGGAATCAGCTTTCACCACTTCTTCGGGAAGCGGCGGAGCGTTCACCAGTTGCTCGTGCCGCGTAGCCTCACGCAGGTTGGCTTCCGCGACAGATTGATCGCGACGGGCATCGTCCAGAGCAGAGCGGGAGATCTCGTCTTTGGCATACAGCGCCTGCATCCGGTCAAGCTGCAGCGCAGTGCGCTCCAAAACCGAGCGCGCGGCGGCGGTGCGCTGAGCCGCCATCTCGCGCTCCTCGTCGCGGCTGCCTCGCAGGAGGCGGGCGCGCACCTGCCGGGCGCTCTCGGCCTCTGCCTCGGCGGCCTGGAGCCCGGCGTTGAGGTCTGCGCAATCAATCTCTGCGAGCAGGCTCCCCCGCTTGACGGTTTGCCCTTCTTTCACATAGACGGCCTTGAGAACACCATCGGCAGCGGCGCCCACCTCGATCGCTTCCGATCGCCCTTCGATCCTTCCCGGGCAAGCCAGCGCGACTTCCGGACTTTTGGCCGCCCCTGACACGGCCTGGTTCCCGGGCCTGGAAGCGGCCTCGGGATTAGGCGAGAGGCCGCATCCGCTCAATCCGGCTACAGTGATCATCGCCAGAATCCACAGGTAAGCTCTCAAATTCGTCCGGCTCATGCTTGTTGACTCCTGTCTTGGATTACCTCGCCGTCCCGCAATATAATCAAGCGGTGCGCGAACGGCTCCCAGCGCGAATCGTGCGATACGACGACCACAGCGCGCCCGTGCCCGGCAGCTACTTTGAACAACAATTCCGAAATCTGCTGTCCGGCCGCCGTGTCGAGCGAGGCCGTTGGCTCATCAGCTAACAAAATCGGCGGATCTTTGGTAAGTACTCGCGCAATCGCCACACGCTGCTTTTCGCCGCCGCTCATTTCGTCCGGCTTGAGATGCATCTTGTCGCCCAGGCCAAGCTCTTCTAGCAACTCTTTGGCCCTTTGCTTCTGCCCCGGCTGGCCGCATATGTCTCCGCTAATTGTTACGTTGTCGAGCGCCGTGAGCGAGCGGAACAAACGGAAGGCTTGGAACACGAAGCCGATCGACCGCCGCCGCAGCTCCGTGCGTGCTGCCTCTCCGATCCCGGAGACCTCCCGGTCGCGGACGTATACTTTGCCGGAGTCCGGCGTGAGCAGGCATCCGAGGACGGAGAGCAATGTTGTCTTGCCGCTGCCCGAGGGTCCCATAATCAGGCTCAGCTGCCCGGGCTTGAACGAAAGGGAAACATTGCGCAACGCCTGTGCACGGGCGGCCGCCCGGCCGTATCCCACACTCGCCGCTTCCACGCTCAGGAAACGCTCAGGCACGAAACACCCTTGCCGGCTCAACCAACAGCGCCGCACGCACGGAAATGATGGACGCCAGCCCACACATCAGCAAACCGGGCGGAATCGTCACCAGGGGCAGCCACCACGGCGTGTAGATCCAGGCGATTGTGTTGCGGGCCGCCTCTACCAGCGGAAACGTGGCAGCTACGCCCAGTAGACTGCCGGCCATCCCGCAAGCAAGGGCCTGCATCAATACGATGCGAATGATAAACCAGCGCGAAGCGCCGAGCGCCTTGAGTGTCGCAAACTCTTCCAGGTTTTCCATCGTTGTCGCGTAGATATTTTGCGAGACGATGACCAGCCCGATCAGAAACCCCAGTATGGCTGCGATCAGAATGCCGCCGCCGGCGCCGGTCTGCGTGATCCAATAGAGGCGGGACCGCCTGGAGAACTCTGCGCGCGTCCATATATCCACTTCCGGCAATCGCCGCCGCAATTGACTTCGAACCTGTTCAGCGGTATAGCCGGGCTCGAGCCGCAGCAGAATGTACATCGCCTCTTCCGGGCCGAGCCGCAGATAACGGGTGGCCTCAGTGTACGAGGTGAAGATATAGGGACTGCCCAGAAAAGAGCTAAAACCGGCTACGGTGCCGGTGACGCGCGCTCGCCGACCGTTGATCTCCACGTCGGACGGCAACTCACGCAAGTCAAGGAGCGCCGTGTTGCTCTCGTCCACGAGGAGACCATCCGGCTCCAGAGCCGTGATGGAGCCGTTTACACGCGGCACCGGAAAGCGTCGCCCGACTTCGGGGTCAGCGCCCACCAGGGCCACCAACTGGTGTTTGCCGTCCGGCTTGCGGTATTCCGCAAATGACGTAATGATGCGGCCCGCTCCTATAATGCCGCTCACTCCGCGTGAGACTTCGATGAATCGCCTGGAAAGAGATGCCGGAAAATCAAAGCATGTGACGCCGCGCGCCGAGATCCAAAGATCCGCATCTGTGCTGTCCACGATCTTGGAGGCCGCCCGCAGAAATCCGAACAGCAGGCTTCCCTGGAAGATCATCAGAAATACCGCGAACGCAATTCCGAGAACGGTTGCGGCGAAGCGGACGCGGTCGTGAGCTATGTTGTGCCAGGCAAGCTTCATCTACTACGGAACTTTAGGTATCTTGAGACTCTAGCAAAGTATCCGGATAGTGGGAAGTTGTCCAGACTGACTTTCTTCAAGTATTCGGCGGGACGAAATAAAAAAGCGGGCCCCGAAAGGCCCGCCCGATCAAAATAACTCAGGATGGAAACAGCCGCCCGAGATCTGTCTAGGCAGCACCTGATTTACGCTTCAAAAGCCCGGCGATCAGCAACAGAGCGCCGCCCACCATAAGAGAAGCAGTGGCCGGCTCCGGGATTGCTTGAGCCGTAAACGAAGCCGAATAGCTGCTCGGCACCTTGCCGCCGCCTGACACGATTGCGAGCAGGTCCTGGAAGCTCTGAGTCGGGAACTGCGTGGTGAACAGCCCCGTGAAGTTGGTGACGTCCGTTCCGTTCCTCGTCACCGTCCCCATTACACTGAACGACGCGCTGGAACTGGAAGACGTCAGGTTGGTCAGGTTAAACGGCGACTTCGGCGGCGGGAAATTCGGCGTGCAAGTTTGACCCGCAGCAGCCGGAGCACCGCAGCTTGCTGACGAGAAGACACCAGGATTGATAAACGTCAGCGTGAAGCTATACGGACCGACCGTCAAGAAGTTCGGCAGGCTGAATGGCGTACCAACGGGCTGGGATGTTACGTCCAGATCCAGACTGGTCCCCGTCGATCCGATCACGGATGCGAAATCACCCGTTGAGGACGGGTCCACAGTAAACGTCCCACTAGTGGAGCCTCCCACTACCGGATCGTCGTAAGGAAACCAATCGATGGTCGTCGCCCCCACCTGAACTGACCCCGTAATATTCAAATCGCCGATGATCGGAGCCGCCAGCGCCGGGATTGCGACGACGCTGCCGAGCACCACCATCAACAGCAACAATTTCTTCATTCAATTCTCCTCCGCAAGAAATGGCTAACGCTACACGGCTCGATGCAAACGTATCTGGATTTTAAGGTGAACCACCGGGGCTTGTCAATCGCTCTGATGTACTCGACACAACAAATTACAGCGGATTCACACAATGCCGCGGTGGGCAGGAATTCGCTGGCTCGCAGGATCAGGAACTTAGCCTTTTAGCTCTAGTACGCTTGGTACCGTCCGGGGGCGAGAATATTTTTGGGGTCGACGCACCGTTTGATGCTAGCCAGGAGGCGATTGTATCCATTATCGCCGGCAAGCGCGTCCATGGAGCGCGTGGTGAGCCGGTAGGAATGGTATCCGGACGCCGCGAGTCTCGCCAGCAGATCCTTGTAGCAAGTCATCGCTTTTTCGTCCTCGTCGGGCTCGTCGCGGTCATATCCAATCGAGACCACGCACGCCAGAGTTCGCTCCGAGACCATACTGAGCGAAATCATAGGTTCAAAGCCGTGGCCCAGTAGTGTCTCACACGCAAGCCGCGTGAGCTCCTCGGCATGATGACCGTCTGTCGGCGAAATCGGGCTGCACCACAGAAGACCGCAGCCATCGCGGTCTGGGTTCATATCCGCAGGCGGAGGCGTGCGCTTGCGCCAGTACGTGCTGGCCAAAGGCTCGCTGGTAGGAATTCCCTTCATCAAACCGTAAACGGGGCGGACAAGCTCTAGTGTGCGGCTGATGTCCCAACCGGTTGCCCATTGGTACGGCTTGGCGAAACGCCCCGCCAGCTCCAGCAGGCGGTCATCCAAGAATTGCAGTTTATTGACTCTGCCGGCCAGGGCGCGCCGGATGAGTCTACGTGCTTCGGCCACTTGCTTCCGTGTTCCATAGAGCCCGCCGGAACCGTTCCAGCGGCCAAAGTGCAGCTTCTTTCGCAGATCTGCCATGGTGCCTTCAATTAAGGGTATGCGGCCTCCGGTCTCTTTCCACGGATATTGTTGAATGCCGGAAAGAACCTTGTAATCGTTGCCGATATGCACGGTACTGCGAATGGTGTTGTTCAGACGCAGCGGCCGTAGAGCGTCTACCAGCGGGCCCAGCGAGCCTTCCCCATCACAGCGAAAAAAATATGCCTGGAAGTATTCCGGCGCCGGCATGAGCCAGATGCTCATGCGGGTCACAATTCCGAGATTGGACTGCGAGAACAAGCCGTCAAGCGTAGGACCTACGCCCCAGCGGTTCAGCGGTCCGGCTTTCGCACCGGCAAACCGCGAAAAGCCTGTTTCCAGAACCTCGCCGTTGGGCAGCACGACCTCCAATCCGCAGACATGCGCGAAGTGATCGCCGTATGGCGTGTGTCCGAAGCCGCGCTCGACCGTGTTCCCTATCAGGCTGGCAGACGGGCTCGTGCCGGTCGCATCCAGCCAGAGGCGCGACTTGCGGGCGCGCAGGAACTCGAATAACTGACCCTGCGTGACGCCCGGCTCGACCGTCACATAGGCCAGTTCTTCGCTGAAATCGACTATCCGGTCCATGCGCCCCAGATCGAGCAAGACGCAGGAATCGGTTACCGGCACCCGTGAGCCGTAACCCCAGTTCTTGCCGCTGCTAATGGGATAAACCGGGACTCCAAAGCGCTGGGCAATTCGCAGGCACTCCTGTACCTGCTCGCGAGAGGATGGGCGCAGGATCGCGGGAATTTTCTGTGTGGTCGCGAAAGTAGCGGTCTCGGCAGCTCTCAACTGGAGCTGCTCGGTGATAACGGAATGGGATTCCAGCAGCGTGGTCCATTCGGCGAGTGCCGAGTCAAGCTGCGACAGGGTCAACCTCCGATGTGCCCGCGTTCGTTGCAGGCGTCAGGGATGTGCCGCGACGGGCTTCCAATGATGGGATGCCAGAACTGGAGTCGACAGCGGACTTGCCAGGCTGCGCCAGTTGAAGCTGCTGCCCCGTGCGCAAATTACCGTGGCCAATGTCAATTGTTCCTGCAGCTCCGCGACCCATGAAGAATATTTTGGCTCAGGAGAGCGCGAATCGAAACGGAGCAGCTCCATTTCGCATCGATATTGTGGATCGTAATACGGCGGCAGAGCCGCGCCGTCCCATACGAGCGGCCGTCCTCCAATCCGCCGGAGAATCGATGACGAGCCATGACGGACCGTTGCTGTTGTAATTCCCAGAGAGCCTCCAAGAAGCATAGCCAATCCGTAAGTCGAAAGGGCGATTCGCAATGCTTCGCTGGTGCAGCGCCGGTCTTCCGCGATTGCCCATCCGCCCACCTCGGCGTAGAACAGCTTCGAGTCCCGTGCCAGCCGAAGTTCCGCTTCGACCGCCCTCTCCAGCCTGCCGCCCCACCGATCACAGATGGCCAGTGCCGAATGCCGGACGTTCATCTCTTGAAAAGAAACACCGGGTTTGTGCTGCAGAAATCGAAGACAGCCGCAGACCCGCCCGTGTTGATTCAGAGCGAGTACATGCCAGGCCCGTTCGTCGGCGCCCTGGCGGTGCCGCCCATCGGCGGTTAGTTGCCATGGCTGGATCGCACCATCGGCGAGGTAGATCTCACCGCGAAGTCTTTGCATCTCTTTCAGAAGACGTTCGTGTTGTGCCCGATTCACCTCCGGGCGAGCAAAGGCATCTGGAACCTGGGAGGAGGAGGGCGCCAGCAAAACGATTCGCTCGTGCAGGGGAGAAGCGCTGTGTATGTGGTTCATCTCGTCTCATCCTTTTCTGTAAACCATTGTCAGCAAATGACTTGGTTAACGAGCAGGCGGGCATAGAGACCGACGGCTGGAGGCGTGTGAGCACCTTGCTGCGTGGCGGTCAACGCTTGCCAATCAGATAACTATTAAAGCCGACGGTACTGTAGTTCCGCCTTCTATCGGCACACAGAGATCACCCGTTATGGACTGAAAGGCTGGTTTCAGCCGACAACCGACAGCGATCTGCTTCTGTTTACATCCGCCTTGCGACGGTTGATTTTTCGGTGAGGGGACTAATTTGCAAATGTATGGCCTTACGTGCCATGGTGCTGTTTTCGGCATTGGAACCGCCGCGAGGTACTTTTCTACACAGTAAAAATTTCAACATCGGTCCTCCGAATGCCCGCAATAGGGAAAATTCGTCACGGCACACCGCAGATGAGGTGTTGCTGCCATTCCAGACATTTAGGTCCTGAATATCGCCGCGTGTTCTGTTAGGATGAACCGAGATGGCCGAACGAATGTACGTGCTGACCGGGGTCGCCGCACTCACCTCCGCGATGTGCCTCACCGCCTCGGCTCAGGACCTCAACCGCCTGACGCCGGCTGAGAAAGCGGCCGGGTGGCAACTCCTTTTCGATGGCGCCACGCTGAATGGATGGGAGGATCCATCGCAAAAGCACCCGCCCGGCGATGCCTGGACCCTCGAGGACGGATCTCTGAAGGCGCGGGCGCATCCCCGCATCCGGGAAGATCTAATCAGCGCTCGGCATTTTGGCGATTTCGAACTCACGTTCGACTGGCGAATTTCAGCCGGTGGGAACAGCGGGCTAAAATACCGCATCCAGAAAACTGTCTTTGTGCGGGACAGGCCCGCCGGAGAAGGGAAATTTGAAGATCTGGTGGAAATGGCGCTGCGCGGGCGGCGGAATGAGCGGGTCGCCCCGGGCCAGGACTATGTAATCGCCTTTGAATACCAGGTGATCGATGAGGCGCGTAATCCGGATGCAGCGCGAGGCGGCATTCAGCAGGCGGGCGCGCTATACGACCTCGTAGCTCCCTCGGGACACCCGGCCCGGCCCGCGGGAGAGTTTAATCACTCGCGCATTCTGCTCCGGGGCAACCATGTGGAGCACTGGATGAACGGAATCAAGATCGTGGAGACCGATCTATCGTCTGCCGCAATAGCGGATGGATTGGCCAAGCGGTGGGGCCGAGGGTCTGCCGTCTACGAACTTCTCACGCACCAGCCCCAGAAGGTCTGCCCGATTTCGCTCCAGAACCACGGGGACGACGCCTGGTTTCGAAATCTGAAAATACGGCCGCTCGGGCCGTAACAAGTCAGCTCGCAGCCTCCCGGATCAACGCCGCCGAACGCGTGGCGCTGTATTTCGATTCCAGCCAGTCCGCTAATGCCAGCAGCTCATCGCGGGAGGCGCGGCCGGGCCGCAGGGCGTGATAGATCTGTAAAATCTCTTCTTCCGGTACCGCCACGAGCTCGGCCGCGCGGCGCAGATTTTCCGCTAGTTGGGGACGTCCGGCGTCATCTGCCACATGCGCCTGAAGCTCCAGGGCTTCGGAGGTTACTCTCAAATCCGCCATGGATAGGTTGCCTGCAAGCACGGCATCCAAGCTGATTGCCGAAAATGGCAGTCCCGAAGGGGTACGCAGCCGATCCGGGCTCTTCTCGCTGAGTGGATACTCAGGCATCGAACAGAATCTCCTGCGCGGACCGCGCCGGATCCACCTGCTCAGTCTCGCGCAAATGCAGAATCGTGGTGCGGACGATATATTTCAGGCGGGCCATGTTGTCAATTTGGACGGGCACTGGTAAGACACGCTCGCGCTTCGCATATTTTGCGGCGTTCCGGCCGATCACAAAATAGGAATCGAGCGTTAGATTCGGCGCTTGCGGGAACAGCTCCAGGTTATTGAGCGGCTCGAGATCCCGCCGATGAATCACCGTCGTTCCCTTCGATTGAATGCCGATGCTGATGCCCGATCCGCTCAACTGCGCGCCCGAATGGCCGATGAAACCGCAATCGGAGGTTGCATAGATCTTCACGATCCGCTCGCGCATTCCCTCGTGGCGGATACCCCGGACCAGGGCGGATAACACCTCCCGATGGGGCAATCCGAGCAGCGTGGAGTCGAGCGCCGCGCCGAATGCCGGTCCGAGTGCGACCACAATCTCCGTCGGATCGGAGCCACGCGCAGCCGGCCCGGCTTCTTTAAGAAAAGACCGTTCGGGCTCGGCCTCATCAGATCGCCTCTCACTTCCTATGCGCCGGGGATCGAGAGCCTGCGGAATCGCATTAATCTCGGCTGCGCGCTCCAGACCAAGCTGATATCCGCTGCCCGGCCCGCTATACTCGTTGGGATCGTTCACGGCGCTGCGCACACGGCCGCCCGGCAGCACTACAGCCGATGTTTGCAGATAATCGCCCGAAATGCGCAGCTTCTGGATTTCGAGGATCTTTTCGGCGATATCACGGTAGCCGCGAATGGCCAAAGCGCGAATGACGTCCAAACCATTGCGCCCGTCGCGCAGGAAAGCCTCCGCCGCTTCCAGATCGCGGACAACGTCGCGCTGGGGCATATCCTCACTACTGCGGGCCACAACGGCGGCCTCAATTTCAGCATCCGATACCGAAGGCAGCCCTAGCTCGTCAAAGACCGCCTGGACGGCCTGGGCCGCCCGGCGGCGGACCTCCAGCAGCCGGTCTTCGCTGATCGGCCGCAAACCGCCATCTACCTGCATATCGCGCTGCAGCACGTTGTAGTCGTCCAGGTCTTCGCCGTCGAAGTTGCCTCCGCCGAAGAGGTTGTCCTCGCGAGGCATAGAGCTGTAGCCGGAAAAAATGAAGTCGGTACCCGGCAGGAATTGCAGCATCAGCTTGGCGGATTTGCGGATCTCGGAGTGCGAAGCCATGGCATCGTTTCCGGAGGCCAGCTCCAGATCGAGCAGCGCCGCAATCAGATTTTCGGCCAATACGCCGCGTACGCCGCCCGGCAGCGATTCGGGCAGCGCGATGCAACTGATCGAGCCGTTCTGCACGCCTTGCGAGCCGGCGCCTTTGACGGCCATCAGGCAACGCGTCTCGAGATAGAGCATCGACTTGCCTTCCGAGTGGCCCATCAGCGCTTCCGAGCCGGTGCCGGACGTGAACCGGACTTTGATCCCGCGGGAGGCGTAGGCTGAAGCCAAGAAGGCCTTCGACCAGGGCGAATCATCGCCATCTCGGAATGCTTTCTCAGTGCCGTAGACCGAGAGCGTCTCTGCGTACGTTGTGAGGCCAAGAAGCGCCAGGCGCAACCCGAGCGCCTCCTCCACCGCGCATTGTGTGAGCGCAGTGCCACGTCCGGTTTGCGATCCGATCAGAACTGCAACGGCATTGAAGGGAGCGTAGCGCGCCACCCCAACCGTGGTCTCGAGCTCCGCGAAGCCGCGCTCCACGGCTTCAGCGGCATCGGCCGCCAGCAGCGCTGGATTTTCCTTCTTGTTCGTAACATGCGCCTGGTTGGAAGGAGTCCGGCGGGCGCGAGCCTTTTGCAGCGCCATCATCATTTCGACCGTGTTCAGCCGGTCCACCACCTCGACGATCTTTGCGGGCGTCAGCCCGCTGAAGATGCGGACCACCTCGCTCCGCGGCGTATGGATATCGACCAGCATGCGCGCAATCTGGAGCGAGTCGCACGCCATGGCCTCCTCGGCAATGCGCACGTCGATCGCGCGGCGCGCGATAAACCTGTCCAGCATGTCGAACCGGGGCTCGGGAGTGCCGTCCAGCTCCACTATCCTGCCGGATGCAATACGAATGCCTGGCCGTGGATCGCACGGGCTGTGGAACAAGATCAGGCCCGTTTCCGGCCACTCGTGAATGAAACTGTCACGTTGAATAGGCCGTTCGCGGCGTGCTGCCGAGCGCTTTGAGGCGGTCATAAAACCCGATCCTGATTCTAGCAGCGCGGAGGGCCTACTCGAGCGCCGCCGAGATTGCCTGTACAAGCTCGGCGCCGAAGCGCAGGCGGTCGGAGATCTCCGGCAGGTGACCGGGTTTGGAATTCTGCGAGATACGCTGCTCCATCAGGAAGCCCGGGATCTTAAAGTCACGGTACAAGCCCTGGATGACAGTCATACGGCCTGGTTTGCCCGGAGTGGTGCTGGTTTGAGCCACGGCCAGCGGGCGAGAAGGCGAGAATGTCGTCCGATCGCACAGGATCCGGAACAACCGCTCTCCCAGCCCGCGGAGGGGTCCGACAGCGCCAGGCGACCCTTCCAGGTATTCCGCGGTTTCCGTATTGTGGAGCGACAGAAACAGATCAATCGAATGGCCGGCCGCAAGCCAGCGTTGAACCGCGTTGCGCTGGGCTGTGATCTCCGGCATCTTTGCTGGATCCGTGATGTCCCAGTTCCGGTTTAGATCATATCCGTAGACATTGAAGCGCACACCGCCGCGAGCGACGCCGTCGGGATCGCACAGCGGGAAGATCTTCCAGACCATTCGCTTTCGAAGGCGGCGGCCGGCCGGATTCTGATCCATCAGCGCCCGTACCGCGCCCTCCCCCGTCCATGAGCTGCCCGCCTCCCAACTGTGCTGCCGGAACATCAGCCAGACCGTCTTTTTTCCGCGAGTGTCGCCGTCTCGGATGGTCCATAATACAAGCTCGCGCCCGCCGGCGGTCTTGCCGATTGCCTCTTCCTGGAAGTTCGGGTGCCCTGCTATTTCGTCGCGCAGCCGCCGCAGATTGCGATTGGTGTACGGCGGCACATGGGCAATCCAAAAACGCGAGCCGGCCGGCCGGATGCGCAGCCGCAGCTTCGGTTCCGCTGCATCGTATTCGAAGCGGTCCACATGTTGCCAGGTCTTTTGGTCATAGCTGATCACCGGCGGCGTGTCCGCGGTGATGGCGCCGCGATTCGGCCGGTAATTGTATTCGCCGGGCAGATCCACAATGTCCAGCGTCATCTCCGCCGCGGGCGCCTCCCGCACCTCGAAGTAATACCAGTTGGCCTGCCGGTTGCGCCCATCCTGATCTTTTTCGCCCTTGACACCCAGGCGGTAGTGCGTTTCCGAGATCTTTTCGATCCGACCGAGCGACCCACCCTCAAAATTTGTGTCGATCGTGACGGCTGCCGCCAAGAGCGGGCCAACGAAGAACACTATGGCACGTGCCATAATTGGTAGCCTGAAGCGGCCTACGCACCGGAAAAGGCCGATTATAGCGCCCGCCGCGTGGGAATTTGATGGAACGTACAGCCCAGCGCCGCGATCTATAATCATGTAAGTCTCCGGTATCCGGGAAGACAGGAGTTTATCGTGAGTCCAACGCCGTCGTATCAGCCCCAGCCTGCCGGCTCGGGCGTCAAAACAGCCTTGGTAGCAGGCGCCTTAGTTGCGCTCGTAGCTGCAAATGTCTACCTGTTCGTGCAAGTTTCCGGCTTGCGCTCGGAGCTGGCGCAATTCCGGGAAACGACCTCAACCGAGATCAGCAACCTGAGAGATAGTTCGTCGGTTACTACGGCGTCCAACCGCCGCCACCTGGAGACGCTACGCAGGGAGCTGGAACAGGCGCGCCGCCAGGCAGCGGCATCCAGCAATCAGGCACGCGCCGAGGCCGTCAATCGCGCGGAGATGCTCGCCAAGAAGCTCGCAGAGGAACAGCAGCGGCAGCAACAGCAGGTGACCAGCCAGCTCTCCGAAGTGCGCGAAGCCACGAACGCCAAAATTGAAGGCGTCAGCAGCGATGTAACGAATGTTAAGAGCCAGGTCCAGTCCACGCAATCGGAGCTGCAAAAAACGATTTCCGATTTGAAGAAAGTGACTGGGGATCTCGGAGTCCAAAGCGGCTACATTGCCACGAATTCGAAAGAGCTTGCGGCGCTGAAGCGGCTCGGCGAGCGCAACTATTTCGAATTCAATCTCGGCAAGACCAAGCAGCCGCAGCGGGTCGGCGATATCACAATCCTTCTTAAGAAGGCCGATCCGAAGCGCAACCGCTACACCATCGAGGTGATGGCAGATGACAAAAAGACCGAGAAGAAGGATCGTTCCGTTAACGAGCCCGTGCAGTTCTACACCGCCAAGGCCAAACAGCCCTACGAAATCGTCGTGAACCAGGTGAAGAAGGATCAGATCACCGGGTACCTGGCAACACCGAAGGAACAAGTAGCGCGAAACTAGTCAGTCTGCACCGGCGCTCTTCACAACTGCCGGAGCGGCCAAAGCGGCGAGCTGGTCCAGATCCGTGAATTTGTACAGATCGAGGCAGAAAAGCTCGGGAGCATTGCTAAACTTTACGGGTTTGTCAACCAGGTACCGAAGGCTCGGAAGGCCGTGGCGAACTACAATCTCGGAGAACAACCCCGGTTCCAGCGCCACGGCCACCAGCGCCGCAACGTGATTCCGCATTCCGCCAGCTTCAAGCCGTAGCTTACCGGATTTGTTTCGCTGCTTCAGCCAGTTGGCGAGACCAATCAAGTGGGCCGCCTCCACGCCTAACGGCCGATCACCGGTTGTATAGAGCATCTCCAGTAGACCCGATGTTTCGCCACTCCATGACTCGCCGATAAACGGCAGATCGGCAGCCAACACCTGCTCGCCGCGGTTCAGGCGATCGGCCACCTGGTCCGCAGATGCGCCCTTGCCTCGGTCGTCGAGAACAATGGTGGCGGGCGCAGTTTCAGGCGCGCCGATCGGTTTCAGCCAGACCGCAGTGGAGGTCAGTCCCTCAGCACTCGTAAGCAGGTGCGTTTTCGTTTCGACTCCCGTATGTTTAGTAACTCCCGTAGTCCATATGCTCTCGAACTTCACCGGACGATAGCGTACGATGTTTCTCAGTTTTGCTCTTTTGGCTTCGCGGGCGGAAGCATCGGAAGGAAGCATGTCATGCTTCACCTGTTCCGCCATCTTTCTTGCCAGGCCGAGAATCGTCAGATTATCCGCGGGGAGGCCCACCCGCAGATCTTCATAGCTCTTGATCTCGTACGCTACTGCGGGATCTTCTTTGATGGACGGCAGATGAAATTGCCGGCTGAAGAATTCGTAAGCGGCCATGCGGTTATCAAGCTGGTAGTTGTGCGTCCCCGGATCGCGATTCTCATGCCAGGCGAAGTCGCGCTCTTTTCCGAATAACTCGAAGTAGGGCCGTACGGCATCAAAGACCAGCGGCTTGGCCATGCCCGCGCGGAAACAGCAATCGTCCTCCGCATTATAGGCAAGCAGCGTGGGCCGGGGCGCCATGAGAGCTGTCAGATGCGGATAATCGCGCCCTTCAAAAAGGTCTGTAGCGTTCTGCTCAAAATCCCCGAGGTCGCCGTAGCGCTTGGCTTCCACGCGGGCCAGAATCGAAGCAAAGCCGGCTACGGGAACCGCCGCTCTCACCCGCTCATCGAGCGAGCTGAGCACGATCGTCTGCCATCCGCCGCCCGAGAGTCCCGTTACGCCAATTCGCGAGCGGTCCGTGTTCGGGTGGTTGTAAAGATAATCCAGACCTTTGCGCATCTCCAAATAGAACAGGCCCAGTTCGTTGAGTCCCACGAGATCGAGATGCGCCCCATATGAGTGCTGGTTGAACTCGTGGCTGAGCTCGCCGAAAGAGAACCATTCCAGATTGAGTGCCAGAATGCCGTTCCGCGCAAACGTGATGCACCGCTTTTGTTTGTACTCGACCGATTTTCCCGGCGCGCCGACGTGGCCGTTGACATTGAGGATTGCGGGAATTTTGCCGCTCATGTTCAACGGCTCATACAGAATCGCTACCGACTGAAATCCAGGTACGATTTCATAGCGCAATTTGCGCATCTGATAACCGTTGCCAGGTATTACGCCCAGATCCTCGAATTGGGGCGCGGCATCGACCCACTCGCGGGGCCATCCATGGAAAACCACATCGCTCAACAGCTTCTCGCGGAGACGCTTTGCATCCGCCGTCCATTGCGCGGCGCCGGACGGAGCCGGCAGGGCGCCGACCTTCTGCACAATGTACCGGCGTAGTTGAAAATCCGCCGCGGCCGGCGGCAGAATCTCATCTTTCAGAATCTCAGTCAGATACTGCGGCTCAGTTTGGGCCTGTGCCAGACCTGGAGCTGTACTAACTGCAAGCAATAGAACGGAGCATAATCTACGCATTCAGAAGGTCAGCCTTCCCGCGACCTGTATATTCCGCGGAGTAGTTACTCCGCCGGTCCAAGTTCCGAAAAGCGGACTGCCTAAGTCGTAATTAAACGCCTGCCCTTGCCCCCAAGTAGTGCCTCGTGTAAAGAAGTGCCAGTTCCAGAGGTTGAAAAATTCACCGCGGATCTGGAGCTTGAGCTTCTCGGTGAGGCTGGTGTCTTTGGCGAGAACGATATCGTGGTTCCGGAAGGGAAACTGTCTGAAGTTGAAGGTTCGCGGTCCGTTTCCGGGATCGAAGCTGAAGACGCCGTCGGCGCCGTTCTGGAATGAAGCCCGGTTGAGCAGAGGTCCCTTACCCGGATCGTAGCCGCTCATACTGGCAGCGAACGGATCGGCGCCCGGCAGCAAAGCGGGCAGGCAGCCCATCGCAAACTGGCCGGGAATATTGCACTGGCTGGAGCGAATGAAAAATGGAGTGCCCGACTGGGCCCGAAAGATGCTGTTGATCTGCCATCCGGAAACAAGCCTGCTCAGCAATCCGCCGGAGCCGCCGAGCAGCCTGTGGCCTTTGCCGATCGGCAGCTCGTACATGGCCGTGACGGACAGGCTTTGTGGAACATCCTGGGCATCCAGCGATTTGTTCCGGCCTCTTTGGAACGGAGAAATCAGGCCGGAGTACTGGGTATCCCCCTGCGCAAAGAACTGCTGATCCGCGCCGCTACTGATGAACTTGCTGATCGTGTACGACGTCAAAAGCCAGAATCCCCGGGACATCCGCTTCTCGGCCTTCAACTGGAACGAGTGGAATGACGAATAGCCCCCGTTCTCGTTGAGCGCGGTCATGTTTCCGCAAAACTGCGGATACGGCAACAGAGCCTGAGCTACTGTCGGAACGCACTGGCCGTTAGTGAGTTGTTCCACCCAGCCGGCATAGGGAATGGAAACGCCGTGCAGCACCGTCTGGCCGGGCTCGAACTGATCATAAAGAGCGTTGCCCATAGAAAGCAGGCTCGGGTTCAGCGCGTTCGGCGATGCAATACCCGATATCAGATGAGTGCCCTTGTTGGCGACGTAGGCTGTCGAAACGTAAAAGTCCTTCGTGAATTGACGTTCGATGGTAAGGTTCCACTGCTGGCTATAGGGGAGATGACCGTCGTTGAACTCCCTGTAGGCTCCGGGCGTTTTTCCGTTTGCGTACGTCAAGTCAAAAAACGGCGGCGCCTGATACGACTTACCTTGGAAGCCCTGCGACAGCAGTGTTGCCGGCGTGATTCCACCGTCCGTGCTGTTGAGAACCACGCTCGTGTTGAACCCATCGCGTCCGCCGCTGACACCGGAGTTCCATCCCGGATAGCTGAGCGGCTGATAGAACACCCCGTATCCGCCGCGAATTACGGTCTTGGAATTTAGAGCATAAGCGATGCCCACCCGCGGCGCGAAGGCTTTGCGATAAATCCTCTCGGGATAGGGCTTGCCAAAGCTCGCCGGGTTCCCCTTTCCGGCAACGGTACCGGCGAAAACAAGAGCGCCAAGCCGGCCGCCGGCTCCCGGATTCGGCAGGTACGGATCGATGAAAGACCAATTGTCGTACTTCTCCCTCGTAGGCGTCGAGAGATCCCAGCGCAGCCCCAGGCTCAGCGTGAACTTGGACGTCATCTTCCACGTATCGTTCACGAAGCCCGCCACATACTTCTGCCGAATGTACTGCGTCGATAGAGTTCGCACATCCAGGTTCGCGTTGTCCACGTATCCGAGAAGAAAGCTCGCAAACGCATTGCCGCTATTAATGCCGCGCAATCCCGTGTTCAGCCGCGAGAAGTTGTATGTGCCCGACTGATTTCCGTCGCTGCGCTCCTTGTCCTGGAGTGCGCGGTACTCGCCTCCGAACATTAACGTGTGCCTGCCTTTCACCCACGTGAGCTGATCGTTGGTGAGCCACGCCGGACGCGTTGTCTCCCCTGAATCATTGCAGCCGAATCCCTGGTAATCAGTCATTCGGATAACAGGCGGAAGGTTGTACGCAATGGCGCCGGGGATCTTGGGAAACAGGCCGGCATGCTCTGCATCCACGCAGCGTATGACAGACAGAATATCGTTATAGCCGATGTTGAAATTGTTGATCAGGTTTGGACGGAAGATATGATCCCAGTTGGCTCGATTCGCGAAATTATAATTCGGCTGGCGGTAACCTTCGCTTGCGATCTGTACCGGAAGAATCGATTGGGCATTGCCGAACGATCCGAAATAGTGGATCGTCGCTGTGAAGTGATCGACGTCCCTCCAATACATATCGCCGCGGATGTCGAGCACCGTGCTGTCGGCGTTCACAGTCGAGCTGATCGGCGTTGGCGGCGTGTAGTTCGCGATGATGCCGGGAAGATTGGGCTGTGGAAGATACTTGAGCCATGCCGAAGCCAGACTGTTTGCCAGCCTCGGGTCAGACGGGCAGATCACGTTGGGGTGCTGGCCGTCGCATCCCATGAACTGGTTCCGAAGATACGGAAGATTATTCGGGCCGATCGCCACGTTCGAGTTAAAGTTTGGGTTCACGCGAGTAGTTGCGGGGTCGTAGATCGGCACCAGGTTACCGGCGGAATCTCTGTAGTCGCTGAAATCACCGATGCGCTGCTGCGCTGTGGGAACGGTAACGCGGGGAGCATTGGTCGCGCCGCGCAGCCGAAAGCCCTCGTAGTTCACAAAGAAATAGCTTTTCTTACGCCCCGATGAGAAGAGCGGAAGTTTGATCGGGCCGCCGATATTACCGCCAAAGTCGTGCTCATTATCCTTGGGCCGGCTCGCAATGCCGAACTGTCGCGCGTTGAAAGCGGTGTTCCGCGTCAGGTAATACAGCGCGCCGTGGAAATTGTTCGTGCCCGATTTCGTGACTGCGGTCAACACGGAAGAGGACGTGTAGCCATATTGCGCATCGTAATTCGAAGTCAGCAGGGTGATTTCCTGAATTGCCTCCGGCGACATAGGATGCCCGGTCACGGCAAGCTCGATGCCGTTCTGACCCAGCGAGCCGTCCACGATGGAGATACCGTCGAGCAGGGCCTCATCGGTTTCATTCGTTCCGCCATTGATTCGCGTGTTGAAGTTCAGCCGGTCCTCGTCGCCCCCCGTTGTAACGCCCGGCAGGAGCCGCGCGAATGCGACAGCGCTGCGCGTGTGGCCGCCGAGAATCAGCGGGAGCTGTTCGAGCGTTCCCGGCTGGATGGTCCCTTTCTGCACCGGGGATTCATAGTTGAGCGGCGAAGCGTTCGCCGAGACCTCCACGGCTTCTGCCGTCGCGCCGACCTCCAGCGTCACGTCGACGCGCACCTGCTGATCGAGATTGATCGTAATGCCCCTCTGCACATAATCGCGGAAGCCTTTGGCCGCGACGGATAAGTCGTATGCGCCAGGCACGAGGTTGGGGAATGCATACAGACCGTCTGACCCGCTGGTTACCTTCACAACCGCCGAAGTGCTGAGCGCGCGCAGGCTCAACTCGGCGTTTGGAATGGCCGCTCCCGTCGGGTCCTGCACTAAGCCGGTGATCGATGCCCTGGAACCTTGGGCCCAAGTAGCACCAGCGCCGGCAATCAGACAGAAAAGGGCAACAGTTAGTGGGCGCATTACGAACTCGGCCTCCTTTGTTAGTAAATTTCAATTATTCTCAGTTGGAATGCAGCCTGTGTCAACGATTTTATGTTGCGGCGCGGGGAGTTCTGTTCGATTTTCGGCTAATGGCGGGCGAGGACCAAAATCTGCGGAGTAGTTCATAATAGAGGCGATGCCTAAACCCGGAGGAGCCCGCAAAGAGCCGTGGGAAAAACGGCTGGACGCCATCGTCGCGATGATCGACGCCTCCGAACGACGCCACCTGCGCCGCATGGACGCCTCCGAACAACGTCACCTGCGGCGCATGGAAAGGATCGACGCCCGGCTGGATCACGCCGGCGTGCAATTGGACCAGGCCGGCGCCCGGCTGAATGAGGTCGGCCGGCACTTGAAGGATTTCGATGCGCGGCTGGAGCATCTCCGGGGTTTGCTGGAGGTTGTGGGCCACCGGCAGGACGCCACCGCCAAGCTCTTGCGAAACGGTGCACGTATGCTGGTGCGGCTGGAGGCGGCACAAGCCAAGTTAATTGAAAACCTGATCCTCGCGCGTAACGGCCGCAAACAGGAGAACAACTGAGGTCTTAACGGGGACGCAGTTCGAGAGATCTCAATAATAGCCGTTCTTTCTCTTCACCTGCTTTCTGAAGCTGCTCGACGCGCGTAGCCTGCGCTTGCGCCCTCGCGTCCTTCGTTCGCCGGTATAACATCAGCAGATTCAGATTGCTCTGATAATGATCCGGAGCGAGCTTGAGTGCTTCCGCCAATTTCTGACCCGCAAGAGCATATTCGTTGCGCCGGATATAGACCAGCGCCAGGTCGGCATATGCCTCAGGAACTGATGGATTCGCCTGAATAGCCTTCTGGAAATGAACCAGTGCTTCAGCCAGGCGGTTTTCGCGAAGCGCCAGCCGGCCAAGGTAGAGTTGCGCGCCCATCCGCGTTTCCGGACGCTCCGCCACAGACGAGAACTCGTTGCGCGCAGTGTCGCTTTGCAGCGCGTCAAAGTAGGCCACCCCCAAAGCGAACCGCCCGCGCGGATCGCCGGGCCGAGCCTCCCGGTATTTTTGAAAGTGCGATATGGCGGCGTCTGGGTCCTTCGCATGGATTAGCACCGCGCCTAAGGCATAGTGGTAGTCAGGATTGGCGGGATCAAGCCGCACAGCCTCCTCAAGCGATTTCCTGGCCTCCGGCGGGAGCTTCCGCTCGACGCAGAGCATGCCGAAGAAGAAGTGAACAGCGGCGTTGCGCGGCTCTAGATCGCGCGCATGCCCGAGGTATCCGAGTGCTCCGTCGAGATCTCCCGCCCGATAGGCAACTTGCGCGAGGCGGTAAAGCAGTCCCGCGGACGGAGGCTCCAGCTCCAGAATCTTTTCCAGCACTGCGCGAGCTTGCTGGAAATGTCCCTGGTTTTCGTGGAGCGCGCCCAATTGGCGCAGAGCCTGACTGGAAGCGAATCCGCGTCGAGCGAGCTCCTCTAAGAGGCGTATCGCAAGCTCGCGGGCGTTGTGCGCGCCCAGCACCGGTACGATTGGCGCTACATCGGCTTCGGCCAGGTCGCGTGATCGCAATAGCCGCGCGCCGGCGGCTTCCGTCTCTGCGACCTTGCCCAGCGCCGCGTGATTGGCGCACTGGAGGGCCAGTGCCGCGGACCGCTCCTGCAAATCTGGCGGCAGCCGTGCTAATTGCGCGAGCGAAGCCGAGTACTGCCTCCGCACGTGGAGCAGACGCGCCGTTTGATAGAGCGCCTCCACGTTGGCCGGCTCCACACCCAGCAGCTTCTGATATGTTTCGAGCGCCATTTGCTGCGCCCGAGGCTCATTCGGGTGCTCCTGGTACAATCGCCCCAGGTTCAGGTAAGCGCCGGTAAAGCCTGAAGCAAGCTGAATCGCTTTTTGAAAATTCGCCTCGGCGGCCTTGAAGTGATTGCTTTGCGCCTCCACTACACCCAGCAGGTTGTAGATCCTGGGATCGGCGGGCTCTGTGGAAAGAGCCTGCTCCAGCCCGGCCCGCGCCCGGCGCAAATCGCCGGATTGAATCGAACGCTGAATGTCCGCTAGCTGCGGCTCTGCGGGCAAAAGGGACTGCGGCAAGGCCGCAGCGGCGCCGGCCGATGCCAAATAGAACAGCAGCGTTCGGAATTGCATGCGGCCCACAGAACTCCCAATCTGAAAATGTGAGGGCCATTATAACGCCCCGGGCCACCCCCTTTTGACGGCTCTTGACCCAGGCGGAACCTCCGATTAGAGTTGTTTCGTCTGGGGCATAGCAGGGTTCCAGTGTTTCGCTTAATGGACGAGTTGCGGGTTGGGATTATAGCCGTTCTGCTCAGCGCGGGAGCAGCCGGACAGATCATACAGCAGGAACCTTCTCCAGCACCGCCGAGCTCGAGCATGCTCGAGACCCTTCCGCTCGACTCAGCGAAGCGCGCCACCCTAAAGGACGCCATCACCCGGCGGGAATACTCGAAGGCTGAGCAGCTTCTGGCCGGCGAGGCAGAACACAATCCGCGCTCCCAAGCAATCCTGCTAGTCCTCGCAAATGTTCTGTTCTTGGATGGACGGCACCTAAACTGCGCGGTCGTGCTGAACAAGGCCGGGCGTTTGGGACCGCTGGATGAGCGCAGCCGCTTTCTGTTGGTCCTGGCTTATATTGCCGCCGGGCGGCTCAATTGGGCTCGGCCGGAACTGGAGGCGCTGGCGCGATCCAATCCTTCAAGCGCTCTTTATCCGTATTGGCTCTCGCGCATCGGTTATCGCAAAATGGACATCCGTTCGGCTCTCGCCCAGGCGCAAAGGGCTGTCCAGCTTGATCCCGCCTTCATGAAAGCCTACGACCAACTAGGACTCTGTTATGAAGCTCTCAACCAATGGGACGAGGCTATTGCGGCCTTTCAACAGGCAATCCGGCTCAACCGGCAACTGCCGGCGCGCTCCCCTTGGCCTTCTCTGAACCTTGGCCTTCTCCTCCTGCGTCTGGAGCGGCTGGACGAAGCTGACGCGCATTTGCGCGATTCCCTCGCAATCGAGCCTCGCTTTCCAGCCGCCCGATTCCGCCTTGGGCAGGTGCTCGAAAAAAAAGAACGCTACGATGAAGCGGTTGCGGAGCTGGAGCAGTCCTGCAAGTTGGATCCCACTTATCCCGAGCCGCACTACGTGTTGGCCAGAATCCATAAGAAACGGGGAGACACAAAGGCAGCGGAAAGAGAACTGAGCATCTTCCAGGATTTGAGAAAGAAGGACAAGCTGAAAGGCATCACGCGCCCGGACTGATCTATCCCCTTGGTTACCTTAGGCCGGACTAAATATTTTGCGCCTTGACGCCGAATATAGTACCGGATGCGCTCTCTTTCTACGGTTGCCCGATCATACATCCTGCTCATGAGCGCAGCGGCCTTCCTGCTGGCAGCCGGAGCCTTTGGGTCCTGGCGGCCCGAGAATCTAACTACCCTTTCGTTCTATATCGTTGGCGCAGTTTTGGCGGCCCATGTCAGCATACCGCTGCCCCGAGTTGCGAGCACCACGTCGATGAGCTTTGTGTTCGTGCTCACCGGAATTATTGAGTTTGGGCCGGCCGAGGCGATCCTTATCGGATGGGCCGGCATGTTGGCTGAAACTTTCCGCGGACCCAGGAGTCGTTGGTCTGTTCCGAAGCTTCCGTTTAATCTAGCCAGTATTACGCTGGCTGCGGGCGCTGGCCATACCGCATATCATGCTGCCTTCGTTCCCGCGGTGCTGGCCAGCCTTCCGATTCGGCTTATTCAGGCAACAGCGGCTTATTTCTTCGTCAATACCGTTTCGGTTGCCATTGTCATTGCTCTTACCGAACGGAAATCGACGTGGACCATCTGGCGTGCGGGATTTCTCTGGATTGCCCCGGAGCATCTGGCAGGCACAGCGCTGGCGGCGGTTATCCACACCGTTAATCTGTACATCGGCCGTCACGCCGCTTTGCTCTCGGTTCCGCTCGTTTATCTCGTATACCGCTCTTACGCTCTCTATCTCGACCGTCTAAATCGGGAGAGAGAGCACGCTGCGGAAATCGCCGACTTGCATTGGCGCACGATTGAAGCCCTCGCCCTGGTCATAGGCGCTAAGGACGATGTCACTCACGATCACGTGCGCCGTGTGCAGGTGTACGCCACCGAAATCGGAAAAGAGCTCGGGCTGGCAGAAGACGAGATGAAAGCTCTCGAAGTTGCCTCTCTACTTCACGATATCGGTAAGCTGGCCATCTCGGAGCAGATCCTCTGCAAGCCGGGCAAACTTACGCCGGAGGAGTTCGAGATCATGAAAACTCATCCGGTTATCGGAGCTGAGATCTTGCAGCGCGTGGAATTTCCTTTTCCCGTGGTCCCCATCGTTCGTTCGCATCACGAGAAATGGGATGGCAGCGGATATCCCTTCGGACTGCGGGGGGCTGATATTCCGATCGGCGCGCGCATTCTTGCGCCGGTCGATTGCCTGGATGCGCTGGCTTCGGACCGGCAGTATCGGCGCGCGATGCCGCTCGATAAGGCGATGGAACGGGTTGCCGCCGAATCCGGACGAAGCTTTGATCCGCGGGTGGTCGAGATTCTGCAGCGGCGTTACGTAGAGCTGGAGCTGATGGCGCGAGCCAAGGCGCGGCCCGCATCGAAACTCGCTATTCCCAAGATGAAGACCGGGGGGGCTCCCGCGGCAGGATTCGAAGTCCCATCACCGCCTACGGACGGCGCTCCTGTGGAATCAACGGACGTGCTCGTTGCGATCGCCTCAGCGCGCCAGGACTTCCAAAGTTTACTGGACATGTCGGCCGCAGCCGGCTCTCTGCCGCTTACCGAGATGCTCGCTCTCATCTCCGTGCCGTTCAAGCGATTCATTCCTCATCACGCCATCGTCATCTATATCCTACGGAGCGGCGCCCTCGTGCCGGAATTCGTCAGCGGCGAAGACTACCGGCTGTTTTCCGCGCTTCGGCTGCCGCTGGGACGAGGAATTTCGGGCTGGGTCGCAGAGAATCGCAGGCCCATTGTCAATGGCGATCCGAGCGTCGAATCTGCGTATTTGAATGACCCGAATCGGCACAGCTCGATGCGCTCGGCCCTGGCCATTCCGCTCGAAGGGCCCGCCGGAGTTCTCGGCGTTGTCACGCTCTATCACGCAGCTCCAGACCACTTCACACGCGGCCACGTTCGGATCCTTCTGGCCGTGTGTCCGAAAGCCGCCCTCATCGTGCAGCAGGCACTCGAGCAAAGCGCGGGTGCGCACCTGCCCGAACGGGATGAACTAACTGGACTGCCAAACGCCCGGGCATTGTTCTTAGGGCTGGAAAAGGAATTGAGCCGCTGCCGCCGTGGATCTGTTCCGCTCGTAGTGCTTACGTTCGACATCGATCATTTCCGGGATTTGAATGTGGCGCTTGGCCGGACCATATGCGACCGGATTCTTCAGTCGGCCGCTCGTGCGCTGGAAGCGAACTGCCGCGATTACGACCTGGTTGCCCGCGTGGGCGGGGATGAATTCGTGGCGGTGCTGCCGGGGAGCTTCGGAATGGCCGCTTCCGTTCGAGCCAGAGAACTATGCGAGGCGATCGAATCCGCAGTAGCAGGGCTCTGCGATCCGCAACCATTCTCGATTAGTTCGGGCCAGGCCGCATTTCCGGAAGACGGGCTCAATCCGGATGAATTGCTCGCCGAGGCGGACCGGAGCCTTTATCGCGCCAAATGGCTGCGCCACGACTCCGGAGTGGAGACGCGGCCCTAGCCGCGGAATCAGTCTGTCTCTTCTGTGCTCTCGACCAGCTTTTCGACCGCCATGCGATAGATGGCAGGCTTGCCGTGCCGGTCGCTCTCAAAGTAAATTCTCTGGCTATTCGGCGAGAAGACCGGCGCGACATCAGCGGCATTCGAAGCTGCGTGCTCACATAGCGTAAGCTCGCGGTGCGTCACACGAAGCAGCAGCAGAATCGTCGGCGACGCTTTGTTCTTGCTGGCTCCTACAAAAACCGAGGCATTGCCGTTGCAACCGAAGTGTACGAACTGGCTCGTCTTGCTGATCAGCTTGTCCTGGTTCTGGTCGGGAGTGAGTTCGCGAAGAGTGTTGAGCTGCGTTGTTTCTTCCGGGAAGTGCAGGTATAGCACAGTCCTGCCGTCGGGAGACCAGCGCACCGGACCCAGCCGGCCTTCGGCGACAGGCAGCTTTCGGTTTTGCGCGCCGTCGCTGTTGGTCAGCCAAATGGCCTTCTCTCCCTGGCGGTACAGAATCTGCGCACGCCGTGGCCGAGCCATGGGGTGCGAAAGCTCGAATGGCACCTGGACGACCGTGTTGGCTGCACCGGAGCGCAGATGCACCGCACGCAACCGCGAGCCGGGCGGCCTGCCTTCGCCGAAGAGCGCATACTGACCGTCGCCAGTAAGGCTTATCCCGGGACAACGCCGCCATCCGGAAGGGACCGAATAAACCTCGCGCTGCCGGAGCGTGCGCAGATTCACCTGCTTCAGTGTGGCCCCATCGAAGAAACAGAAGCTGCGCTCATCCGAAGTCAGGCTGAGCGATTCCCGATCGAGAGCTTCCGCCTCGGCGATCTGGTGCTGCGCGCCTCCCTTCAGGTCCATCAGAAAAGGCTGGAGCGAGCCGGTGCGATCGTTCGAAAACAGCAGGAAATCTTCACGCCGCGCAATCAGGCGGCTGTAATAGGCTGGCAGATAGCTGGAATACTCCGGCTGCGTCAGACGGTAGACTTCAAATTCAGTGGCAGGATCCGCATATCGTTTCCAATCGGAACCGAAAGTGCGAAACGTTTCACTTCTGGCTTCCAGCGCAGCCGGGCAAACACCGGCAATTACGCCCGAAATAACGCCCGAACTGAGAAAAGCCCGACGACTGCAGCCGCGCGCTCGCGCCCGAGCGGCCTCCATATAATCGATGGTAGCATGCGGCCTCTCCCCGCTACCGCATCGCGGGCGCGATAGTGGTTCGCGTTACTTGTGGCTTGTGCGATAGTGCATGGCCAACAGATCCAGCCCGAAGTCGCCGTTGAAATCCCGCCACACGCTGTGGATGTGATTGGCGTTGTTTTGCGTGTCGTCGTATTCGACGAGAAACGTTTGCGTCTGCACGCGATAGTAGTGCCCCTGACCCGGTTCGGAGCCGCCCGCCCACGCGAAGTATATGTTCCGTCCCGCTTTGCGGATCTGCTCTTCGCGAGCCTGCTGGATCTGCTCCGGCATGTTTCTCGCGTACTCTTCGAGAAGCGACATAAGGATCTCGAACTGCTTCGCGTTCATCTTGCTGGCCGAGAGTCCCGACGGTTGGCCATCCAGCGCGGCTTTGCGATTGGCGGCCGTCAAAATATCTTTGTAAGCCGTTTCGCTGACAACCGCGATTTTGCGTTGCTCGCCGTCAAGAGACTTGATCAGACTGCGGCCGAGGTCTTCTTCAGCAGCGAGCGTACGCAGACCCTTGCGCGGCCCTTCCTTAACCTCCGCCGGATTCGCACCAAAAAAGCTGGGCGCGCCCACCACTTTACCCGACACTACCGTGTAATTCTGGCTGAGGTGATGTCCTTCGACGCGATACCCCCACGTGCCGCTGTCCGACGGTGTTCCGAACACGGTGAAGAAATACTTCTCCGGATCGCGCGCCGGACCGCTGCCCTTCTCGAGCACGCGCAAAATATCCTCAAGGCTCATCACGGTTACGGCCTTGATATAGCCTTGCTGGCTGAGTCCGGCGCTGAGCAGTGCCGCCGCCAGGTGCTTCTGCGGTGCGGTCATCTCGCCGAGCGGAAGGCCCTTACGCGGCTTGGGAATGAAGTGCCAGTTCTGCCGCTCGTCATCCTCGAAAGTAAAGGTGGCTTTGGCACGCTGCTCGGGAGTCAGAGATGCAAGAAAACGATTAGCCGCCTCGGTCATCACCGACGCCGAGTTAGTCCGGTGGTAAGCAGAGGTCAGCAAGATCACCCCAATAACAACCGCGGCCAGCCGCGGCGGAATGCGTCGCATGTCCACCTCCTTTGAGCTGCGAGCCCGCGGCCCGCGGCGTCAAAATGGAAAATCTTTTTTCGCCATCTGGACCACGCCGGATTTCGCCAGGTAGCGGTACGGATTCACCGGCGTGCCTCCCAAACGGACTTCGTAATGCAAATGAGGCGCCGTAGAACGCCCCGAACTGCCGACCAGACCCACGGCCTGACCGCGGCGGACCTCTTGCCCGTTCGTAACCATGTACCGGGACAGATGCGCGTAATATGTGCAAACGCCGCTGCCGTGATCCACGATCACCAGCCGCCCGTAGCCGCCAAGCGGCTCTGCATGAACAACGATGCCATCCGCGGTGGCCCGAACCACTGTTCCGGCAGGCGATGAGATATCCACGCCGGTATGCAGCGCGCCTTCGCCAGAGAACGGATCGATGCGCTCCCCAAAAGAACCCATCAGCCGGCCGTCAACCGGCCAGATGCTCGGCTGCACGTTGATATGAGAGCGCCGCAGAAAGCTGTGCTCCGATCTAGAAAGTGATGAGCTGCGCAGATAATTGTAATCTTCCAGTGTCTCGGAAAACGTAGGCAGCAGACGGCCCTGCGCTGCAACTCCGGGAGGGCCCTCTAATTTCTGTTGGATTCCGTATGCCACCGAGACTTCGTTGGCGAAAAGCTGCAAACTTGCCAGTTGTTGATTGGTCTGGTTTACAACCTTCTGCAAGTTCTGATACCGCATGCGCAGCGCGTCGGCTTCCCGTTTCAGCGAATTGTAATTCGCTACCTTCAGGGCCATTCGGACGTAGCTGGATACAATTCCGAACAGGGAAAACCCGCCGAGCAGCGCCAGCCCCAGGACGATATACACAAACCTTTGCGGAATCTGAATACGACGCAAACGGCCGTGCAGCGAATGGGCCAGCACAACAACGAAATAGTCCTGCTTCATAGTCTTCTCCGGCCGGATCGCACGTACGGATTAATACCGCGCCCGATCCGTGGGGCTATTGGAATTGGCGAACTGAGACTGTAGCAACTCGGAAACAGGTGTGTCAAGGCCGTCTCCCGTTTAGCATAGATTGCAAGTCATTGAAAAAAACGATAGTATCGGCTTTGAAACTGCCCGCGACATTGCCCGGCGTGCGATTCGCGCACAACCTGGTGGAGCGCCGCAGCCTTTTGTTCCAGCTTGTGCGGCGCGATTTCGAACAACGCTTCGTCGGCTCGGTTGCGGGCTGGGTTTGGGGAGTGATCCATCCTCTCGTCCTGCTGCTCAGTTGGACGTTCGTGTTCAGCGTTTGTCTTCGAGTCCAGGTGACCGATAACTATCCGTTGTACCTTTTCGCGGGAATGCTTCCGTGGCTGCTGTTCAGCGAAACGGTGCAGCGCTCGGCCTCGAGCCTGCTCGACCAGGCGAATCTGATCACCAAGACGGTCTTCCCGGCTGAGATCGTACCCGTGTCGATCTTCCTGTCGTCTCTGGCGAGTCACGTGATGGCGCTCGGGCTCATGATCGTTGTTGCGCTGTTCTGGCTGAGGCAGATGAGTCCGGCGCTCCTGCTGCTGCCCGCGTACATGGCCCTACTCGGCTGCTTTGCTGTGGGCCTCGGTTGGATCGTCGGAGCGCTCCAGGTATATGTTCGCGACACGGCGCAGATGCTCAGTGTCGTGCTTACGTTTTGGTTTTGGCTGACGCCAATCTTCATCACCGAAGATCGATTTCCGCCGCAGTTTCGATTTCTTCTGGTGGCAAATCCGCTGGCATACCTGGTGCGCGCCTATCGGCAGGTACTGCTCTCCAGCCGGTTGCCGAGCGGCGGTGATTTTGCGATTCTCGCGCTCGCAGCCGTTCTCACCTTGATCTTTGGCGGCCTGTTATTTCGGTATCTGAAGCGCGGGTTTGCCGACGTGCTGTAGCCCGCAGCTTCACATCAGAGCCAGAAACCTGTCCGGAGACCGCGGAGCCAATGCTTCCAGATTGGCGTAGAGCGAAATGGCGGGATTTTCCGCAGCCAGCAGTTCTTTCCGGATCTCGGTCAAGCCCAGCGGATCCGCGAATACGCGCCCAATCAGGCTGCTGACCGGAACCAGCCACTCGGCGCGATGCTCCCGTTGATAATTACTGCTCCCCAGGAAGGCTACAAAGGCGCGCAATACCTGTTCACGATCGGGACCGTTCGGTGCGAGATAGATCAGGCTGCTGAACAATTGACATTTGCGGGCGAAGCCTCCGGGACCATCCTCTTCAGAGTCCTCGCGCCACGCGGCAAGCGCGCCGAGATAATCGGTTAACTGCGCCCGCCACTCGTTGGAATTTTTCTGCTCGTTGCTGTACGGCATGCCGCCCGGTCCGAACAACAGCTTGCGATAGCGATCAATCAGCTCGCGGCAGCCGGACGAAGAGCACTCGGCCGCGGCGGATTTGGAAGGCTCAATACCTGTTGGAGAAGCTTCGTCCGCTCCAATAGGATTGGGCGCCGCTCCTGGCGAAGCAAGAGGCCGCAATTCTGCGTTGAAGACCTCGGCGGGGTTTTGTACCGGCACAACAGGAGCCCCGGTGACGCTGGACGTGAGCCCGAAGCTGATCGACCCCGGCGTTCCTGGCCTCTCTTCGCAGCGCGTTCCGTGGAGGTGCGCCACCAGGTACGCGCGATAGCTTTCAAGCAGCGCATGGTTGTCGATGCCCATCTTTGTGCACAGCCGGGCCAGAGCCGCAATATGGCTGCTCTCGCCGGATTGCCGTACCGCCGCCATAAATGAACGGGGATCTCCCGTGAGATTTTTCAGCGCTCCGGCAAATGCAGTAACCAACGTTGCAAGCTGTTCCGCATCGAGCCGGACCGCCGTCAGCATGCGCGCAACGGGAGCCACCTGCGCCGGCCCTTGCAAATTTCCCGCAAAGCGCGTGAGCAGCTTCAGCGGTTCTTCATCCGCGATCTCCTTGGGACTGAAAGCCTTCTGGGCAACACCGGCCAGTGCTTCGTAATAAGAAGAGACATCGAATACGAGCGGAGCATCGCAGGAGAGGCGCTCAAGGCGGGGTGGAACGATTTCACCGAATAGTTCGCGCGCCTTCTTCGCGTCGAGACTCAGCATGTCGCGTACTGCGCGGCTTTGAAGCGAAGTAACGTCGAGGCCCAGATTTGCCGCGCGGCCGGCCCATGCCGCTTCGCCCGCCGCGGTAACGGCAACGCGCGCCACCTGTTGCTGCGCTGCCGCGGCTTGCCGGAAGGCATTCTCGATGAGCTCCTTCCGGAGATCCTTATCCATCACTGCGTTCGACTCGACGATTCGAAGCAGTGCATCGGCGGCGAATTCGGGAGCCAGCGATCGTGCGCGATCCGCAAGCGTTTGTATCGCCTGCTGCCCGGGGCCGGCTCCCGCCCCGAAAGCAACGCACGCGAGCAGAAGGAGCGCAAATCTTGCCAGCCGCATCGTTCCGCGTTACACCTGCTCCGTCATCGTTTCCGGGTCCCAGCGGCAGGCCCGGTGCTCAAAATAGCTTACGTTTGAAAGAAGCGCGGGGCCGGCGGCGCGGAATCCGAACACCGCATCTTCTACGACCGGCTTGCGCGTCCGCACGGCTTCAATGAAATTCCGGTGATGGTCGCGGTGATCGCTGTAACCCTTGGGCGCATTGAAGCGCTCCTCCTGATCGGGGCGGATGCTGTCGGCATTGAGCGGAGGCTTCGGATATTTTGCCCGGTACTCTTTCAAGAACTCCTCCTGCACCGCCTTCGGAAAGGTATCAATCGTGTAGCCGGGCTCCGTTTCTCGCGGTGTTTTGGACACTGTCACACTGTTGCCGATTGTCAGAATGCCTTCAGATCCCACGAAGCGGAACCCGGAACTCTCCCCTGCCCCATCAACAAAGTTCACGCGCAGCGCCAGATTGAATGCCGGATGACGCTCCGTTTTTGGATAATCGTAGAGACCCAGCAGGACGTCGGGAATATCGCGGCCATCTTTCCAGAACCGCAGGCCTCCGGTGGCGAAGACGCGCGTCGGCCCGATCGCGCCGGTGACGAAATGCATGCCCGAAAACAAATGCACAAACAGGTCGCCGGCCACGCCGGTTCCATAGTCTCGATAGTTGCGCCACCGGAACAGGCGGACGGGTTCGAATGCCACCTTTGGCGCACGGCCCAGAAACCGGTCCCAATCGATATTTTGCGGAGTCGCATCGGGCGGAATCGAATACTGCCAGGCTCCGATCGCTGAATTGCGATCCCACCAGGCCTCTATCATATTCAATTCGCCGATTGCTCCCGCGCGGTAAAGGTCTTGCGCTTTCTTGTATAGAATTGAGCTAACGCGCTGGCTGCCCACCTGCAAGATCCGCCCGGTCTGTTTCTGCGTCTCAATGACGGCTTTGCCATCATCGATGCGCTGCACCATGGGTTTTTCGCAGTACACGTCCTTGCCGGCCTTCATGGCATCCACAGAGATCCTGGCGTGCCAGTGGTCGGGAGTGGCGATGATCACGGCATCGATGTCCGGCCTGGCCAGAATTTCCCGATAGTCACGCGTGGTGAAGACGCCCTGGCCGAAAACCTCCTTGGCCCGCGTCAAACGGCCCTGGTAGACATCGGCTACCGCCACGAGCTCCACACCGGGAACGGCAAGCGAGCTGTGCGTATCGCCGGTGCCCATTCCTCCCAGTCCGATCGTCGCTACACGAACGCGGTCATTCGGCGAGACTTTGGAAGCGGGCGCCGCAAATGCCGATGCAGAAACTCCACCGACCGTGGTCGCCTGCAAAAAGTGTCGTCTGGTGGGCATGAGCGAAACCTCAAATCCTACTGTAGCGCACAGCAGCGGCGCGCTACACTCGGCGTATGCGTGCGTTCGACCACATCGGCATTCCTACCGATGAACGCCGGCCCGGCGAGCTATTTGTGGAGGCGACCAGGGTGTGGATCACTGATCCGGCGCGTCACCCGCAGCGTATTGAATACCTGCGATTCGAGCCGGATACCCCGGTGAGCGGACCCGTCCGCCACTTGCCCCATGTCGCCTTTCGCGTTGAGAATCTCGATACCGAAGCCGCTCAAGGTGAAATTCTTCTGGGACCCTTCCATGCCACAGACACGCTACGAGTCGTCTTTGTTCTGATCGACGGCGCGGTATTCGAATTCATGGAAAGCTCCGTTCCGGGACACTGGTTCCCTGTCCGAGAGAAGTGATCCGGCGAATTAGGGAGCTGTGCCGCCGCTGCGCATGGCCTTCTCCAACTCGCGTACGCCGCTCTTCATATCGCCGACCGCCTTCAGATGGCCGATCTCACGCTGGCACACGGCGCGGTTTCCCGTTATCAGCGCCATCTTGCCGAGAAAGTAGCACCTGTAGCTTGTACCGTTGGGAGCAGCTTCGGCCTTCTCGGCCTGCTCAAACGCTCCGAGCAGATTCCCAAGCTGCAGCTGAGCATAAGCCAGCAAAATGCGCACCGAAGAGTTCTCAGGATTGCTCGTATTCAACGCCGACAATCTCGCAAGCGCGGCCTCGTGTTGCCCGCTGCGCAGGAGGTCGATCGTTTGCCGGACAATGGCCCGGTCCATGTCACTAAGCAGCTTCAACGCACTCGCCAGACGATCGACATTGAGTTCGACCTGCGGCTGTGCGGCGGAAGCAGCCGCCAGGAAACCCGCAAACAGGAAAGCCAAGAGAAGTCGGCGCATATGGGTTCTCCGCTGTTCCATTGTAAACGCGCTCACCGCAAGGCGTCGCTGGGGCGCAAAACCCATGCTGAGTCGTGCCTGGTGAAACCGATCGCCGGATAGTACTCCACCGCTTTAGGCGCGGCCAGCAGGACAATCGAGGTCTCCGGGCCGCCGGCTTCACGCGTAACCCGCACCAGGCCGCGGCCGATGCCGCGACGCTGATGCGAAAGGCGCACGGCCAGATCGGCGAGGTACGTCACGTATGCGAAATCCGATAATGACCGTGAGATACCAACCAGCAGGCCTCGATCCCACGCGGTCACCACGAGGTTGGCGTTCGCGAGCATCTGCGCCATTCGTGCGCGATCGCCCACAGGCCGGCGCTCGCCGAGGGTCGAAGTATGATACAAGTTCAGCACCTCGTCCAGATCGAGGCTGTTGCCGATGCGATACTCGATGCCGCTGCTCACGTGCTGCGATGCTCCCGGCAGCATCATACCGTATTGGCGAAACCCTGCGTTTCGGGCGGCCCCGGTACAATGAATCTTGGCGCGCCTGGAAACATCCGGACCAGCTTCGTCGCGGCGCTTTGCCCTATTCGCGTGGAGCGTTCTCGCTTATAACCTCGGCGTCGTGTTGTGGGGCGCCTATGTACGGGCGACCGGTTCCGGTGCAGGCTGCGGAAATCACTGGCCGCTGTGCAACGGCGAGGTGGTGCCCCGATCCCCCCAATCGGCCACCTTGATCGAACTGGCGCACCGGCTGTCAAGCGGGCTGGCCCTCCTCGCTGTCGCCGCACTGTTCTGGTGGGCATTGCGTAAATTTCCACGGCGGCACCCGGCGCGCCGCGCGGCGGTACTATCGCTGGTGTTCATTCTATCCGAGGCACTGATCGGCGCCGGGTTGGTGTTATTCGAGCAGGTGGCGCACAATGCGTCTCTCACGCGCGCGTTTTCACTTTCCGCGCACTTGGTGAATACCTTTACGCTGCTCGCCACGCTGGCGCTCACGAGCTGGTGGGCATCGGGGCGGCCGCCAATCACATTCAAGCGCCAAGGCTCGCTGGCCGCAGTGCTGGCGCTGGGAGTGTTCGGCACCATGGTTCTTGGCGTCAGCGGGGCGATCGCCGCGCTTGGCGATACGCTTTTTCCTTCCGCTTCGCTCGCCGAAGCATGGAGGCAGGATTTCTCACCGGCTGCGCATCTTTTCATCCGGCTGCGGGTGCTGCATCCGGTGCTGGCGGTCGCCATCGGGGCGTACCTGGTGTTTTTAGCCACCTTCGCAGCACTGGAAAGGCCTGAACCTCTGGTCCGCAAGTGGGCCTGGAGGTTGGCGGGCCTGGTAATCGTACAATCGGCCGCCGGAGCGCTCAACGTATTGTTGCAAGCGCCGAACTGGATGCAATTGGTCCACCTGCTATTGGCAGACCTGGTCTGGATCGCGCTCGTGTTGCTCTCAGCCGGAGCTCTGAGCTCCCGGGAAGTTGCCGCGGAGACCGCTCAAGCCGCATAACACGCATCGGCTAATTCGCCGGCTTCGGGCGAATGCGGGGCGCGGGCGCCCCAGCCAGCTTATGAAGCAGATCGGCATCAGACAGAGCGTGTCGAAACGCAAGCGCGGCTCCGCCGACCAGCCGGATATCCAGGCCAAGTGAGCTGGTAGTGACGGTCAGCTTTTGAGCGATGGGACTTAGAACATGTTGATCAATTTCCTTACGGATCAAAGGAAGAAGGAGATCCGCACCGGTCAGCCCTTCCCCGCCCAGCACAATGAGTTCGGGGCTCAGCAGGTTGGCTACGAATGACATGGCCAGACCCAGCGCGCGTCCGGCGCGCTCCACCACTTCACGAGCGGCCCGATCGCCGTGCCGGGCCAGATCGAATACCTCGGCCACCCTGGAGCCTACCGGGTGTCCATCGAAGTTTCCCGTTTTTTCCAAATATTGCCGCACGATGTTCGGCGCAGACGCGATTGCCTCCAGGCAACCACGGCGGCCGCAGTTGCACAGATCGTCCGCGTCGGGAGCGATGGCGATATGGCCAAGCTCACCGGCCATCTGGTCGTTGCCTCGCACATGATGACCGTCTATAACCATTCCAACGCCGACTCCGCTGCCCACCTGCAGGTGGACCCAATTCTCCGCATTCTGCGCACGGCCGAGCCAGCGCTCCGCCAGGATGCAACTTTGCTCGTCGCGCTCCAGAAAAAGCGGCAGGTCTATTCGTTTTTGAAGCACCTCCAGCAGCGGAAACCGCTCCCAACCGAGATTCACCGCGGTGATTGCTCCGCTCTTGTCGATCAGGCCAGGGTGGCTGATGCCCACTGCCAATGGAGGCGCTTGCCCAAGAGAATCTGAATCTGCGGAGACGATCTGAACGCCGGCAACAATCCTTTCGACTGCCAGAGACTGCCCGCTTTCTACCTCTTCCTCCCAGCGGCGGCAGATCTCACCGGCCAGATTACTCCGGGCGAATCGAATCCGGGGGCCCTCCAGGTCGACAGAAACAAAGGACGCCGCCTTGGGATTTAACTGAAGCACGTGGCGCCTGCGCCCTCCGCGGGAATTCAATTCGCCCAGCTTGATCACCGCCCCCGAGCTCAGCAGGTACTGCAAAGTCTGGCTGACGCTGGCAACATTAAGCTGTGTGGCGTGCACGATCTCGGCTCGCGTGGTCCGGCGGTGCCGGTAGAGAACACCCAGCACCTTCCGAAGCCACGCGTCCGGAACCCGTATCATCGGCTTGATAATAGCAACGTCAGGTTTGCTCTTACCGATCCTCTCCCGGGCTGCCCGTTTCTCATGCCGCGGCGGTATGGCGGATCGACGCCAGACGGCTTATTCTGAATCCGATGAACAGCATGGGCGTGCCGGGCGGGCTGCTGAGAAGGATCACGGGCTCAAACGGCCGGGCGGCGGAAGCCAGACCCACGAAAGGCATCCGGAGAGTGCTGGTGGTGGACGATGACGACTCCATCCTCACGCTCATTTGCTCGATCCTCAAACTGATCAACTGCGATGTCATGACGGCGCGAAACGGGTTGGAAGCCGTCGCGATGTTCCGCTCGTGTCCGGACCTGATTGACCTGGTGATTACCGACCTGGAAATGCCGGTCTTAAACGGCTACGAGACTGTGCGCCGGATCAGGGAAACGAGAGCCGAAACGAAAATCGTATGCATGAGCGGCTACGCCGAAAAGCGCTGTCCCGCCGGGACAATCTTTCTCGCAAAGCCGTTCACACCCGGGCAGGTGCGAGCTTGTATCGATCCGCTGTCAGAAGCTGAGGGCTGAGAACGCTCCTGTTCGATGACAGGACGGCTCTCGCCCCGCGCGCTTGATCAGGCGCTGAGCCGAATCCGGCGCAGGTCAATCTTTTTAAGATCCCATTCACCGAGCCCCATCGCTCCGGCGATCTCGACGTGCTCCGGTTGCCGGTGCACAAAATGGCTGAACTGGTCGGGTGTGTCTTCAACCAGCCGCTTCATGCCCACCGCTACGCGCTTCTCGTCGATAACCCGCCAGCCCACGTGATCGAGCGCAACGGGATCTGTGGCGAAGTAAATCGTGCGATGCTCCCACACAAATTTCGGATTCGCACCGGGTCCGCCATGATACAGTCCCTTGACTCCATCCATAATATTGAGAACCACTTTGTTACGAATCACTGGTAAGGAAACGACGGCGGGGATAAACGCACCGCAGGCATTCAAAGAATATGTGCTGTGGCTGCGGTTCACATTATTAACCAGGCCGTGCGAAAGATTCTTCAGGGCCAGAGTAACTCCGGCAGACTGGTGGTCTTTCAGCACCGCCAGGTTCACCAGCTTATTTACCTCTTTCGTGATGAACTTAGCCGCATAAGACCGCCTGGCTGTCAGGTTGCCGATATCGTATCCGGGCATCGTCAGAGCCATGTCCACGTAATGATCGGGATCGTAGCCCTCGATGGCCATCTGCATTTCCTGGTAGTCTTCGGCTGCATTGGAGATGCGCACACCTTCGGGAAGCCATTTATTAAATCCGGCATTGTAGAACTGGCGGCGGTATCGGTCATAGACCACGATATCCTGAGGCTTAAGCCCAGCCGACCGCAGACCATCAATAATTTCCCGCAGAACCTCCGGAGCGGAAATCACGTGCGGAGCCCCGACCGGGTTCACCTTGATGCCCACCACATCGCCGGGCGCTGCGAATTGCCGCCACGCTTCCGCCCAGGAGGGAGCGCCGGTGAGCTCGGCCATGCCTTTGCGCATCATAGCCCGCACCGGTTCGGCCTGATATTGACCAGAAACAATGCAACCGGGATGCTCGACCGCCACTACTCGACCGCGGTAAAGGCCCGGGATCGCGAGCTTGCTGCGATCGGCTTTAGACGAGACTTGGGCAGCCGCGGCCAGCGCTGCTGTCGCGCCCGCTCCGGCAGTAAGCCCGAGCGCGCCTCCCAGTTTCCTGAAACAATCTCTGCGCGATGAAAGCATCACCGAATGCCTCCTTCCCTGAGTCTTTGATTACCTTACCGAAACGGCCGCCGGTGTGCAAGATGGACGCGATCGAGGAGGTGTCGAAGCTGTATGCAGCGCAGCGCTCAGGCCGGCGGCTTCCGTCCGCCGTTCCACGTGGAAGGTTTAGGAGTGTCAGGCGGCCAGTAACCGTTGGGATCTTCCTTCCAGCGCTTCCCGCATAGACCGGAGATCACGCTCCATTCCGCTGCACCCAGGTTCAGGTCCGGATGATAGATGAAGCGCTTGAGGCCGGCGCGGTGGGAGGCCACCAGAATGCGGTAGAGATCGTGCGCCGGCATGGGATCACCAGCATGGGGGTTTCGTCCCGTGGAAACCCAGGCGATGATTTTTCCAGGATCTCCGACGGCATCGAGCGCCCTGCGCGTTTGGGAGTAGACCACCTCGGAGAAAAATTCGTCCGGGAACCCCTGGTCCAGATCGGCAAGCGTGCGCACACCGGGTAATTGAATGCCGAACCAGCATTTGACGGCGGCGAAGCAATCCTCCTCGCTGAGCGCCGGATTCCATTTCCCAAGCGTCTGCACCCACCGGCCGATGGTCCCGTACATGCCATCGAAACCCCTGTGCCAGAAGTAATGCTTCGGGAAAAGATAGTCGAAGTACGGGTGAATCTTTTCGTAGTCCTGCGTGGTGAGCACGGAGAACGTGGCGGCGCGCGGGATGGTGCCGAACTTGGCCTTGCGCTCCAGCCCATCGATCTGCTTGCGATAGGCAGCTACCGTACGGAGCGTGACTTCCTGGCGGGCCCGCAGCCAATAGAGCACGTCTTCGTTCAGATCGAACAGTCCCAGCCCGCCCATCATGCCGCCGTCGGCGTAGTAGCGCACCATTGAAGGCGTGAGATGGTGCAGACGATCGCGCAGATGGTTAATGCCGCGCGTCATGCGGTCGAAATCCATGCCGAGGTGCTGGAGGAGCGGCTTCTCGCTATCGCGGATTTCGAGCAGTTCTCCGCCATGATGGAAGGCCAGCTCGTAGTGATGCTCGCCGCCGCCATCGATGACCACACCGTTGGCTTGCGGAAACGCGCGCATGGTGTCCTCGATGCCCGCGGCAAGAGAAAGCGCGCCAAACGGATCCTGCTGAAACGACTTACGCCGGCCGTAATGGCCCGGGCCGAAGAAAAGAATTTCCCATCCGCGGCCGGCGGCGTTGGCGACCAGCTCTTGAAGCTGCTTTTCTTTTTGGGGATCGCGCGGAGCTTCGGCTGGCGAGTCAAGTCCGTACTTCCGGTATATTTTTGGATCGGGCTCGAACGTTGGAAATTTGAAGCCGGGCCGCGCGTATGTGAAATCGAAACGCGGCACTTCTTTAAAGAAGACCAGAGGGCCGATAACCAGCCCGCGGACACCCCCTTCTTCCCAGGCATCGAGCGTGCGGCGGTAATCCGAAAACCACTGCTCGATTGGGTAAATCATGTACATCCACGGGACGAGCGGCTTGGCGGTTTCGGCGGCGGCCGCGGCCGAGCCCAATGCAGCGCCGAGAAAACCTCGCCGGCTGATTGCAAGACGTTCGCTCATCGGATTCCGCCTGTCACCAGAACAGTTTCAAGCCCACCTGTACCGTGCGCATGGGCGTAGCCAGAGAGCGAATCTCGCCCATACGAGGCGTATCCGGGGTGATGGAATTGGTGCTCGAAAAACCAATGCCGTTGGGATTTCCGAAAAACGGCGTATTCAACGCGTTGATCGCTTCCAGCCGGAATTGAAGCTGCATACCTTCAGGAGTACCGGGCAGGGCGAATTTGAAGTTCTTGAACAGCGAGAGGTCAGCGTTCTTTTGGGTGGGTCCGTAGAAGACACCAACGCCGGAGCTGCCGTAGTGGCAGAGGTCCTGGCGGCTCGGAATGTTGCAGGTCACGCGCCGGAAGGCTTGGGGATTGAACCATAACTGGCGGCTGGGATTATCGAGGCGGCCATCGGCAATGCGGTCCGGACGCACCGGAGTGAAGCCGCCGGTATTGAGGTCATCACCTTGACCGATGGTGATCGGAAATCCGGAGCGATAGGCGAGAATTCCGTTCACTTGCCAGCCGCCCAGAACCGCGTGGGTCAGGCCTTTGGAGCTGCGCAGCCAAGTGAGCTCATAGACGAAGTTAAAATTCACTTTGTGCTTCAGATCGAACGGCAGAGGACCGCGCCCTTCTTTATAGTTGCGAGGGTTCTGGATCGGAAGACCGTCCTGACTGCCGCTGCTTTCGCCGACAGCTTTGCTGAACACATAGTACGCGCCAAATGCCAGCCCGTTCGAAAAACGCTTGTCCACCGAAACCGTTGCGCCGTGGTAAGTGGCATTCGCTCCGGAGACAATCGCCTGGAGCGAGTTCAGCGGCAGCACCTCGGCCACTGGCTGCAACGCATCATGAACGAAGCGATACGGACGGTGCGCCGAATAGTTAGTATCCGGCGAAGGAGGAGCCGTGTTCCAGTTCTGCACGATACCGGAGAGGTTAGACGATTTGCTGCCCACGTAGCCGACCGTGAGCGCGATGCCGCGCGGCAGCTCCCGCTGCAGATCGAAACTCCAGGTCCACTGGCTGGCATTCTTCTTGTCGGGCTGCACGTACCACAGGTCTTCCGGCGCGATCGTGGTTGCGCCGGAGAATAGATTCGGCCCGAGTTCCAGCAGCCGCGTGCCGGGCCGCATGATGCGCGTCGCCACATTCGTGGTCACACCGCCGGCAAAGACGGGGAAGGTTTGGTACGGGTCGGTGACCTGCTGAAAGGAACTGCTGCCCGAATAGGGGGGAACCAGGTTCAGAATCGTGAAATTATTGAAGTGCGCTGTTGCGGCATACCAGCCGCTGCCTGCGCGAACCACCCACTTTGCCGCGGGTCTCCACGCCAGACCCACTCGCGGCATCACGTATCGATTGTCGTTGTGCCAAAGAGGAACCGAGGCATCACTACCCAACACCGCCGGGTACATGGTGGGAACCTGCAAGCCGGTGGAAGTGGTGAACATGTTCTGAAGGTCCATGGTGCGCCAGAAGCCGCCGGCGTCGCGCGGTACGCCGAAATAGTCATAACGAATACCGATGTTGGCCGTAATCGTGGGAGTAATCTTCCAATCATCCAGGAAATATGCGCCGATCATGTTTTGCCGCGGTTGCGTGAGCGGATAGCCTTCCGGCGTGGAGGCGTAGTCAGGATAGCCCAGCATCATGGAGGCGAACGGGAAACCGGACTCGGCCGCGCTGAAAGTGATGCGGCCATGCGGGTAGTTGGCGGCCAGGCGGTTCATCATCGTCCGCCGGTATTCGACGCCGGTTTTGAAAGAGTGCTTGCCCCGTATGATGGATACGTGGTCCGCGAAATTGTAAACGCGAATGTCATCCTTGCCCCCGGCGTACAGATCTCCAAACGGTGTGGGAAGCCCCTCGATGTTGGGAATTCCCGCTTCGCGTATTTTCAGCGGCCTAGGTCCGGTAGGCGAGTTCACCTGGAAGATACCTATGCCCAGAGCGTTCTGGTCGAATAGTGAAGCCCAGCGGCGTTCGGCAGCTTGAAACTGCGTGTCCATCAGGCCGAACCGGGCTTCATTCAACAGCCCGGGATTGAAGATGTGCACCCACTGGCCGGCGAAGCTGGTGGGTGAATTCGAAAAAGCGGTGCCGAAATTCAGATTGATTGAAGGAACATCCCAGGACTGGCGGTCGAAGTCTAGGTGCATGAAGACGCGGTCCCGCTCGCTGAAATTGTGATCAATGCGCGTGAAAAACGTATTTTGGTTCACCGGCTGATTGATGTTGACGATATTCGTGTAATCGAGCGGGTCAGCCTGCTGGAATTGCGCAGGCGTCATGTAGGGCAGTAGATTCTGCGCCCCGGGATTGAGGCGCGTTCGAGGAATGATGTTGTTGGGAAACGGCATGCCTGTCAACTGGTCATAGATGAGGACCGGAGCGCGAAGCAGTTTGCCGTTGGCATCGACGGGATTGAGCAGCCTGGAAAAGTCGCCGTTGCGCATCGCATCGGAAGGGAACCAGGCCGTCTGCACGCTCATGCTGAGCTCGCGCCGGCCTTCATAATTGAACGACCAGAATGTGCGGTTGCGGCCGTTGTAGAAGGGAAGGATTACAGGGCCGCTTAGAAAAGCGCCAAACAGGTTCCGGCGAAACGGGCTCTTGTCCTGGCGTTTCGCTCCCGCCGGCAATTGAAAATTCAGAAAGTAATTCTCGGCATCGAGGACCTGGTTGCGAAGATACTCGAATGCGGCGCCGTGAAAATCGTTAGTGCCCGATTTCATCACGATCTGCACCTGGGCGCCGCTGCTCAATCCGTATTCGGCGGAATACGCAGCCGTCTGGATCTTGAATTCGGCAATCGCGTCCAGCGAGGGCACCAGGGTCATGGTGTTATAGCGGGGCTCTTTGATATCTACGCCGTCGAGCGTATAACTGCCGGTTTGATCCGTCTGGCCGTGGGCGACCAGAGCAACAGCGGTGCCGGTGGGAGAAGTTCGCCCGGTGGCGCCCGTCGTGATTCCCATGCGGGTTCCAAAGCTTACACCAGGCACGAGAAGTGCAAGCTGTCCGACACTGCGGTATGCGACCGGCAATTCGACGACGCGTTTGCTCTCGATGTTCTGGCCCACCGCTGCATCTTCGGTGTTCAGCAGGCGTGCTTCGGCAGTGACCTGCACGCTTTGTGTCAGTTCGCCTACCTCGAGCGAGACATCGACGCGGGCGCGCTGCTGATAGAGCACGTTTACGTTGGAAATCGTTGTGGTCTTGAATCCGGTGAGCGAGACCACCACGTTGTACTCACCCGGCTCGATCAGAGGGAACGCGTAATTTCCTTCGCTGTTGCTGGTGGACCGGCGAACCTCACGTGTGGCCAGACGGGTCAGGGTGATCTCGGCGCCGGCGACAGGCGCTCCGGTTGAGTCTGTGACCAGGCCGACGACTTCGGTAGAGCTCGTCTGCGCATGGACTGCGCTGGTGGAAAGCACAATGCAGATCAGGACGAGCGCCGCTCTGGACGTGGTGGTGATCAATGTTGCCTCCGCTGTATACGAACTGTGTACAATTTTGCTGATTGTACAGAGGCCTCGCCCAGGTTTCAAGTTTGATGTGCAGCAGCGCGATTACCTGATCTCGAGCCGGTGGACAATACTGTTGAGAGGCGAAAACAAATTGGCATCATTCTTTGGTCTGGTGAAATTTCCTATTCAGCGGCACGGGATGCCGCGTCGCACGAGGCCTGTTCAAAAACGCCTCGCAATCGTTGCGACTCTCCTCATAGTTCCCATGTGCCTGCCCGCTCAGTCCGTTCGCGCAAGATTGGCTTACGGGCAGGAGTCATTCGCGAAGCGATGCGCAGGCTGCCACGGAGCGGACGCGCATGGTACGGATCGAGGGCCGGGACTCGCCGGGAACCGGCGCGTGCGCAGCCGTTCCGCGGAGCAGTTGCGGGCATACATTCAGAAAGGGGCTCCCGCTTCGGGTATGCCATCCTTCAATCTGCCGGATGCGGAACTGGACGCGCTTGCCGCTTTGCTGCGATCGCTGAATCTCCCCGCCGCGCAGGCACAGGTGGAAGGCGATGCCGCTGCCGGTCAAAAATTTTTCGAAGGCAAGGGGCAATGCGCGTCCTGCCACATGGTGGCCGGCCGCGGGCGCGCGATCGGTCCGGATCTCTCCGATCTCGCCAACAACATGACTGTCGATGAGATTCGCGCGGCGCTGCTTCAACCCGGCGCACATATTGTTCCAGGCTATGCGCTTGCTACGGTCCGGCGACGCGATGGCCGCGCGATTCGTGGTTTCGTCAAAATCAGAAGCGGCTTCGATATCGGTCTGATGGACCTCCAAGGGCGCTTTCATTCCATTCCGGAAGATACCGTCTCCGCCATCGAGGATGAAAAGGAATCCTTGATGCGACCGGTAACAAGTACGCCCCGTGAACTCCAGGATCTTCTTGCGTACCTTGGCCGTCTTACGGGCGTTAAGCCCGGCGTGCCGGTCGCGCCGGATGCCGCGCCGGCCGAAGGAATCGCGTTTTCCCGTATCGTAGATCCGCAGCCTGGAGAGTGGCTTACTTATGACGGGACTCTTGCCGGAAACCGGTACAGCAGCCTTGCTCAAATCAATACCTCAAACATAAAGAACCTTCAGTTGCGCTGGAGCCTGCCAATTCCGCTTTGGGCGCAATTTCTTCCCGAAACGCCGTACTTCATCGAGAACATGAAGTACTTCGGTCTGGAAACGACGCCACTGGTCGCCGACGGCGTCATGTACGCGACCGGTCCTCACCAGTTGGTTGCGCTGGATGCGCGAACGGGCCGCGTGATCTGGCGCTACTCGCGTCCGCGCACTCCGGGACTCGTCGGCGACGCTTCTCTGGGCACGAACCGGGGAGCAGCGATCCTCGGCGACAAAGTTTTCATGACAACGGATAACGCCCATCTCATCGCGCTGAATCGCTCGACCGGCGCGTTGGTGTGGGAAGCGGTAATGCCTGATGAGCCGCAGCACTATGGCTCAACGGTCGCTCCCCTTGTCGTCAAGGACATGGTCATTGCAGGCGTTTCCGGCGGCGATTGGGGCATCCGCGGATTTCTCGCCGCTTATAAGGCATCCACGGGCGAACGGGTATGGCGGTTTTGGACCATTCCCGGCAGAGGAGAACCCGGGTACGAAACCTGGAAAGGCAAACATCCTGAATTCGGCGGCGGGTCCACGTGGCTCACGGGTAGCTACGATTCGGAGACCGATACCCTGTTCTGGCCGACGGCCACTCCGTGGCCCACAACCGATGACCGTGACCGGCCCGGCGACAATCTCTTTACCGAATGTATTCTCGCGCTCGATCCCAATACCGGGAAATTAAAATGGCACTACCAGTTCACGCCGCACGATACGCACGTGTGGGATTCTACCGTTCCCTCGGTTCTGGTCAACGCTACGTATCGAGGCAGGCCCCGGAAACTCATGCTGCATGCAGATCGTAATGGATTTTTCTATGTTTTTGACCGGACCAACGGTGAACTGCTACTCGCCAAGAACTTTGTGGAAGTCACGTGGGCCAGCGGCATCGGCCCCGACGGCCGTCCTCAGTTGCGGCCTAATGCCGACGTGATCTGCCCCGATGTTGCCACAAACTGGAACGCGACGGCGTTCAGCCCCGCCACCAAACTCTATTACGTAATGGTTATGGAGAAATGTGTTTCCCGGGTCGCCTCCGGTAGCTGGAAGCGGCCCGAGGTCAAGCCCGGGAAGAAATACGTGCGGGCGCTCGACATTGAAACGGGAAAGACCGTCTGGGAGATCCCTTTGACGGGACCAATTGAGGGCAAGCGCTGGGCCGGCGTGCTGGCAACCGCCGGCGGCTTCTTGATCTATGCCGATCCGAACGGGGACCTTGTGGCCGTCGATCAAAAAGACGGCAAACGCTTGTGGCACATCCCCACTAACGAGACCGTCAAGTCCGCTCCGATCACGTACACAGCCGCCGGCCGTCAATTCATCGCCATAGCCGCCGGCGCCAATATATTGTCATTCGGGCTGCCATAAGCAGGAGCAGCTCGATCTATGGCCGTATCGGCATAAACTCTTTGGGGCTGAGCGCGCGCCGCGTCATGCGTGCCCGGGCGACGGCGCCTTTGAAATAATCGCGCAGGTTGATGCGGACGCCGATCGAGCTGCGGCCTGGCCCTTGCGGCTCCAGATGCGCCAGGGCTGCATTTTCCTTCATGCCGTTCACATAATTGCTCAGCTCGCGGCCGTCATAAACCGTCGCGACGTGATACCACTCTCCCAGTGGATGCAGATGCTCCTTGTTGAACAGCGTCCGCGATTCTCTTCCTGACATCACGAAGCTGTCCAGAAACCACTGGCCTCCGATGGTCCGGATCTCCATCAACATGCGTGTCTCGGTGCCCTGCTCCTGCAAATGGAAAAAGCGCTGCTCCGGACGGCCGCCGAGGTCCGGCCGGAATATGACCTCCCATGTGAACATGGCGGCGCCCGCCAGCGGATGCACATCAAGGAAAATTGCGTCGCCGGCGCCGTTGAACTGAACGGCCTTGCCCGCCGGTCCTTGTATCACCTGAGGATCTCCAAGGACATGCGTGGAATAGCCGCCGATCCTTTCCACACTGTCGAACGTCCATGTCTCGGCAGCTTGCGGTTTTGTGCTCCAGAGCGCGCCGCCGGCCGCCAGCAGGCAAATACTGATTGCCCACGCGAATCTGATCAGCCGCACCACGCCACTCCTTTTGGTCTCATTTCGCCATGATACCCTCGAACCCTCTTCGCTCTGGCAGGAAAGCGGCCCGATGTATACTGCTAGATGCTGGAATTACCCCTGCAGAGGCTTTACCCCGGAGAGAACTCGTCATGTGGATCGTCCGGCTAGCTCTCGGCCGCCCATATACGTTCGTGGTGATGGCAATTCTGATAGCCATCCTTGGCGTCACATCCATCATCACCATGCCCGTCGATATTTTTCCGTACATCGATATTCCCGTCGTTAGCGTGCTGTGGGTGTACTCGGGGCTCTCACCGGAAGAGATGGAGAAGCGCGTCGCAACGAACTTCGAACGCAGCCTCACATCGAATGTGAACGACATCGAACACATTGAGTCGCAGGCCTACAGCGGTTACGCGGTTATCCGGATTTACTTCCATCCGAACGTCAAAATCGACATGGCCGTGGCCCAGGTGACCGCGACCATGCAGACGTCGCTGCGCCAAATGCCGCCCGGAATGTTTCCGGCCAACGTGCTGAAGTATGATGCAGCAAGCGTCCCGATCCTGCAGCTTGGGCTTTCCAGCAAAACTCTGCGCGAGCAGGAGATATTCGACTTAGGCAATAACTTCATCCGGACTCCGCTGGGCACTGTACAGGGCGCTTCCGTGTCTTATCCGTTTGGAGGAAAGCAGCGGGCGGTGATGGTGGATTTGAATCTGGACGAGCTTTACGCCAAGCAGCTTTCGCCGATCGACGTATCGAACGCCTTGAACCTGCAAAATCTGATCCTGCCGGCAGGTACGGCAAAACTGGCCCGCACGGAGTTTCCGATCAGAGTAAACAGCAGCCCAATCGCCCTGGAACAATTGAACGATCTGCCCATCAAAACAGTGAACGGCGCGACTGTGTACATCAAAGACGTGGCCCAGGTGCGCGACGGCTTTCAGGTGCAGAACAATATCGTGCGGACGAACGGATCGCGCGGTGTTCTGATCACCATAACCAGAAATGGCAAGGCCTCCACTTTGTCAATCGTCAACGCCGTAAAACGGGCGCTCCCCAGAATTCTCGCCAATGTTCCATCTGAATTGAAGGTCGTGGCGCTCGCCGATCAATCGGTGTTTGTGCGCGCCTCCATTCAGGGTGTCGTGCGGGAAGCGCTGATTGCGGCCGGCCTCACGGGGCTGATGATCCTGCTGTTTTTGGGAAGTTGGAGAAGCACCCTGATCGTCTGTATCTCGATACCGCTTTCGATACTGACTTCACTCTGTATCTTGAACCTCCTGGGACACACGATCAATGTCATGACGCTCGGCGGCCTGGCGCTCGCGGTCGGTATTTTGGTGGACGACGCGACCGTCGAAATCGAGAATACCCACCGCAACATCGCCATGCAAAAGCCGCTCGTTCGCGCGGTGCTCGACGGCGCGGCGCAGATTGCAGTTCCAACGTTTGTGGCCACAATTTCAATCTGCATTGTTTTCGTCCCGGTGTTGCTTCTGACCGGAACCTCCCGGTATCTGTTTACGCCGCTGGCGATGGCGGTCGTATTTGCGATGCTCGCTTCATACTTGCTGTCCCGCACGCTGGTCCCGACCATGATGGCGTACCTTCTGGAATCCGAACTGGACCTATACCAGCAGGGAGATGAAGCGACTCCGGCGGCCCGCAGAGGCGTGCTCTGGCGTGTGCATCACTTGTTCAACGCCGTATTTGAACGGCTCCGCTTCCGCTACATTGGTCTGCTCGATTGGTCCCTGCGTCATCGTGGACGAGTCCTGATTGCATTCATGGGGGTTTCCGTTCTGTCGCTTGGTCTGGCCGGACTGGTGGGGCAGGACTTCTTCCCTAACGTGGATTCCGGCCAGATGCGGCTTCATGCCCGGGCTCCAGCCGGCACGCGCATCGAAGAGACCGAGGTACGGTTTGCGGCGCTGGAGCGGGAAATCCGTGCGGTCGTTCCCCCGCACGAGATTGATATGCTCATCGACAACATCGGCATCCCGAATAGCTGGCCGGCCATCGCGCAGGGAGACATTCCCACGATTTCCGCCGCCGATGGCGAGATTCTGATCTCGCTGAATAAAGAGAAGCACGGCTCGACCCGGAATTACGAAGTACTGCTGCGGAGGCGGCTCCGCGAGAAGTTTCCGGACATGACCTTCTTCTTCCAGCCGGCAAATATCACGAGCCAGATTGTGAACTTCGGCCTGCCGGCGCCAATCGATGTGCAAATTGTAGGAAGGAACACGGAGGCGAATTACAAGATCGCCCAAAGGCTCGCCAAAAAGATCGCGCGCATTCCGGGAGCTGCCGACGTTCACGTTCACCAGGTAGCCGAGCAGCCGGAAATCCGCCTGAACGTGGATCGGGCGAAAGCGTCGCAATTGGGCTTGACACAGCGGGACGTCACCAGCAGCATGCTGATCTCGCTGAGCGGCAGCGGCACCGTTGCGCCGAACTATTGGATGAACTGGGCAAACGGCGTCAATTACACAGTTGCTGTGCAAACACCGCAATACCGCATCAATTCTCTGGATGCCTTGCTGCGCACACCGATATCGGTGGCGACCAATGCCGTGAGGGCCACGACGCCGGATTCCCAAGCCGGTGCGGCCACCGCGGGAAATAGCTTCACCGCCGCCTCCCCGGCCGGCTCTTCCCAGGCTTACGGAAATCCCGGAGCGATGGGGGGCAGCACGCAACTTCTCTCAAATCTCGTAACCGTAGAACGTGCTTATACGCCAGTGATTGTGAATCACTACAACGTCTGGCCCGTTTTTGACGTGTATGCCAATGTGGACCGGCGCGATCTGGGCGCCGTGGGTGCGGACGTGCAGAAAATCTTGCGGGAGGAAGAGCCCCATCTGCCTCGCGGAACTTTCTTCAACTTACGCGGGCAGATTGAGACCATGCAATCATCGTTTTTCCGCTTGGGACTTGGAATGTTCTTCGCCGTGGTTTTGGTGTATCTGCTGATGACGGTGAATTTCCAGTCGTGGCTTGATCCCTTTATCATCCTCACAGCGCTCCCGGGCGCGATCGCGGGTATTTTGTGGATGCTGTTCGTAACCGGAACCACCCTGAGCGTTCCTTCTTTGATGGGCTCTATCATGTGCGTCGGCGTAGCAACCGCGAATAGCATCCTGATGGTTACGTTCGCCAACGACGAGCGCGCTACCGTGCCTTCCGCCCGCGATGCGATGCTCTCGGCAGGCTATGCGCGCCTGCGGCCGGTGCTGATGACGGCGACAGCCATGATTCTTGGCATGTTGCCGATGTCGCTGGGGCTGGGCGAAGGCGGCGAGCAGAATGCCCCGCTTGGACGCGCCGTGATTGGCGGCTTGATGTTTGCAACGGTAACGACGCTGTTCGTTGTCCCCATTATCTATAGCTACCTGCGTACAAAACTGCCGGTGGATCACGAGCGCCGCCTTATCGAACGGGAGCGGGAAGGCAGAGCGATCATCTGATGCGATATACGGAACCGGATGAGCCCCGGCCTCAAATGGACCTTGCGGAAACGGCCGAAGAGCGACTGCGCAAGGAGAACGAGGCGCTCAGGCGGGAGCTCCAGGAGCTGAGAAGCTCGGCCCAAGTCGCTTCGCATGCCGGGCCGCCCCATAGCCTTTGGCACCCCTCTGCCCTCACAATTTGGGCGATTTGTTTGGCCGCTATCGTCCTCATGCTCATAGCATTTTTCGCCGGCTACATTCCGATGCAGAAGCGCAAAGCGCTGCTTGCAAATGAGGCGCTCGAACACCAGCAGGCTCTGCCGCGGGTAGAGGTTATCGAGGTGGCGCGCTCCTCACGCGAGAGCGAATTACAACTGCCCGGGAACATCCAGGCTATAACGGAGGCCCCGCTCCTTGCCCGCGCCGACGGCTACATTGCGCGGCGTATGGTCGATATCGGCGACCGTGTGCGAGCCGGGCAGCCGGTAGCCGAGATCGACGTGCCGGAACTGGAAGAGCAGGTCCGGCAATCGAAGGCCGGTGTCCTGCAGGCACACGCAGCGCTCGATCAGGCGATGGCAAACCTGCAACAGGGCAAATCGGAAATGGAGCTCGCCCGCGTCACAGCACGCCGCTGGACCAACCTGGTCGCCAGGGGAGCAGTTTCGCGGCAGGAAAACGACCAGTATCAAGCGCAATATCAGTCTAAGGCGGCAAACGTACAAGCGCTCGAGAAGGCCATCGTTGTCCAGCGCAACAGTGTTGCGGCCGCGGAGGCGAACGTCGCGCGCCTCGAAAAGATGCTGAATTACCGAGTGGTGAGAGCGCCGTTCGACGGAGTCATTACTCTGCGCAATGTGGACGTGGGCACACTGGTGAATGCCGGCAGCACGCTTCTGTTCCGGATCGCCCAGACCGCGATGCTCCGCACGTACGTGAATGTCCCGCAGACGCACGCCAATTCCGTACGGCCGGGTCAAAAGGCAGTGTTGACTGTCTCGAATCTCCCTGGCCGGCACTTCACCGGCAGTGTCGCGCGAAGCGCCAGCGCGCTCGATCCTGCAAATCGCACATTGCTGGTGGAAATCCGCGTGCCAAATCCGGATGGGGCGCTGTTACCGGGCATGTACGCCGAGGTGGATTTGAGCAGCGCGCGAGCGGCGGCGCCGTTGCTTGTGCCCAGCGATGCTCTCATCGTGCGCGCGGACGGTACTCAAGTGGCTTTGGTCAATCCCGACCACACGGTGCACCTCCAAAAAATCGAGGTTGGCCGGGATTATGGCGACCGCCTCGAGGTCCTCGACGGCCTGCGGGAGGGAGACACCATCATCCCGAATCCAGGCGATGTTGCGCGCGAGGGCGTCAAGATCGATCCGGTCCCGGTCCAAGAAAAGCCTCTGCAACAACCGGCGGCGGCCGGTGCGGGAAAGTGACGTCTCCACGGGCGGTGCCGCGGTCAGAGGCCGAGATCGCTTAATCCGGGATGTTCATCCGGGCGGCGGCCCAGCGGCCAATGAAACTTGCGCTCTGATTCTTTAATCGGCAGGTCATTGATGGACGCATGGCGGTGGTGCATGAGTCCGTTTTCGTCAAACTCCCAGTTCTCATTCCCGTATGATCGGAACCAGTTGCCGGAGTCGTCATGCCATTCATAAGCAAACCGAACTGCGATGCGGTTTCCGTCAAATGCCCACAACTCCTTAATGAGCCGGTAATCGAGCTCCTTCCGCCACTTGCGAGTGAGGAAATCGATGATTGCCGGGCGCCCCTGGATGAATTCAGCGCGATTACGCCACCAGCTATCGACCGTATAGGCCAGAGCCACTTTCTCCGGGTCGCGAGAGTTCCAACCATCTTCGGCCATGCGCACTTTCTGAATCGCTGTATCGCGCGTGAATGGCGGTAAGGGAGGTCGTGTTGCTGGATCCTTAGCGGTCATAAATTTTTCGCTTCAGGCAGCCATTGAACGAAACGCCGCAGCATCTTTCTCGCGGACGAGGAGCAGGAAGCATGCGGCGGCGATCAACATGGAGGCGCCGGCGAAGATCATCGCCAGGTCGAAGTTCTTTGTGCGCCCGATGATGATGCCAGTCACGACCGGAGCGCAGATACCGGCCACGTTCGCGACCGTGTTCTGTACGCCGATCACCCGGCCGATCAGCGTAGCGGGCGACGCTGCCTGCGTCAATGCCCAGTAGTTTCCTCCGGCAACCCCGACACCGAATAAAGAAACCGTAAGTACGCCTAAAACGGCGGACGACGACGAACAGGCGGGGACAACCAGAATTGCGGAGCCCAGCAGAAAGCCCGCCGCAACAAACCGCTTTCGTATCGTGACGGCACGTCCGTAGCGGGCGATGACGCGGTCGGCGGCGCGGCCGCAGGTCATCGAGACCACAGCGGTCACCAGCAGAGGAATGGCCGTGTACGCTCCCATCTTCAGAAAAGAAAAGCCACGCGCCATTACTAGATACGACGGAAGCCAGGTCAGGCAGAAGTACCAATAGTAGGAATAAAAGAATGCACCGACGATGATGCCCCAGACCGTCGGTCGCGCTAGAATTCCTTTCCATGACACCAGACTTTTGACATTTGAGGCGGGAGGATCATCGCTGGAAATTTCTCGCGAAGGCGCGAGCATAAACCAGGGAATCAGCCAGACGAGGGCCCCCAGCCCGGTCAGGATGAACAGCAGACGCCAGCCCAGGCGCTCCAGCAGGAACGCCCCAAGAAACGCGCCGACCGCAGGGCCGATCATCATTCCCGAGAGATAAACGGCTGTGGGAAGGCCCTGCTGGTCATCCAGGAAATTGCGGCGGATGTAAGCCAGGCTGGCCGGTTGGGCGGCAGCTTCGCCAACGCCGAGCAGCAGGCGGGCCACAAGAATCTGCTGGAACGAAGATGCGATTCCAACACCAGCCGACGCCACTGACCACAACAGGAATGCGCCGCCATAAGCCCACTTGAGCCCAAAACGATCCACAATCCAACCCGCCGGAACCTGGAGGAGCGCATAAGACCAGAAAAAGGCTGAAAGCAGCGTCCCCATGGCGGCGGGCGAAATCGCGAACTCGCGCATGACGGGCACGGCAACGATGCTCAGGTTGCCGCGATCGATGTAATTGGCCAGAACCGCCGCAAACAGGAGTCCGATCATCAGCCAGCGGCGCGGACCCGAGGCAGCGCGGAGCTCACGATGTTCGGCGGGAAGGATCCGAGCCACAGCCATGGATTACCCGGCTTGAGTGCTTGTGCTTGAGAGCAGCGTTCGCACGTCGCGATCGGCCTCGGTGATGGGATGCCGGAACGCTTCTTCTTTCAAGCGGCTGAACCTGGGATAACCTGCCTTTTCCTCGTTTTTCCATTCCTTGGCGAAGTTGCCGTTTCGAATATACGCGAGCGCCTCGCGCATGCGCTGCCGCAGCGCTTCACTGCCGCCGGTCGCATCCTTTCTGCGCGAGAGGACTCCATACTGCGATGTCGGCGAATGCAGGCGCATCTGCTCGAAGATGCCTTTGCGCGCCATTGCAGCGAAGATATCCGCCGCTTCTCCCGAGGCATAGATCTCCAGGGCGGCAGCTTCTTTCGGATAACCGTGCTCGGCGAGGACTTCATAGGCGGCAAGCAGGCAATCGAATAAAGCAGGCCAAAGGGCCTGCTCAGAGAACAGATCCAACTCGGCTTCGGTTCCAAAGCTGGTTCGGAACGCGCCGGCACGCGTGCAGCCGATCGCTTTGGCGATGGCAAGGGCGGTAGGCCAGCCTTTGCCGGAATAGTCCTGGCGGACGTCAACATCCGCGTTTACACCGCCGCCGGCTTCGAAAGCCGTGCGAACCCGCTGCCCGATCGTCCGCGGCGCGACCATGATCACATCCACATTGCCCGGCGGCACGATTAGCCCGAAATGAACGTTATATCCGCTGGCAAAAGAGAGGGTGTCTCCCTCGCGCAGGCCGGGCGCGATATCGCGCTCGTATACCTGCGGCTGCACCTCATCCGGGATCAGCACCATGACAATATCCACGACGCGGACGGCATCCGCGATCGGCACCGGAGAAAATCCGTCCTGCCGCGCTTGCGACGCATATTCGTCTTCGAGATTTCCAACGATCACGCGAACGCCGCTGTCCCGAAGATTTAGCGCTTGCGCGCGCCCCTGATTGCCGTATCCGATGACACCGATAGTCCGATCTTTCAGGACGGACAGATCGGCATCGCGATCATAATAGACCTGCAAGTGTTTCTCCTCAGAAATAGAGCTTCGCGCCGAATTGCATGATTCGCGCCGGTTGTGCCGCCGTGATTTTGCCGAACGTGCTGGGCGTGCTCACGCTGTTTGACGGCCTATTGTAGTTCGTGTTGTTGAGAGCGTTGAATGCCTCCCAGCGGAACTGAAGCTGCTTCTGCTCGGTAATTGTAAAGTTCTTGAACACGCCAAAATCGAGTGTCTTGCTGCCGTCGGTGTCCAGGTAATGCACACCGCCGTTCCCATATGTATTCAGTGCGGACTCGACGAAACAGGCTGTATCGAACCAGCGGACGGATGTTCTCTGGTCGGGGGACAGGTTGCCGTTGCAGAGGCGGTTCGGACGGCCGCCGAAACTCGTACCGGTGTTGGAGCGGTCCGTAGCCGTTACGTGAAAGGGTAGACCGGTCTGGAGAGCGAGGATGCTGTTCAACTCCCATCCTCCGACGAAATGCCGCACGGGCCCTTTCGCCTGCCGCCCGAACGGCAACTGATAATTCACGCTGGCAACGAAGCGTTGCCGCACATCGTGAATGCTGCGGCCATAGTCGTTATCGCCCGGACGATAAAAGCGGGTGGCCTTTCCATCATAGGAATCGGTGTCCATGGACCTGCCCCACATGTGATTCACCATGAAGGTCATGCCGTTGCTGTACGACTTGCGCAAAGACGATTGCAGCGCATGGTACTTGGAAAGGCCCGCGCCCTCATCGCTCAGAATAAACCCGAGATTCGGATACGGGCGCCGCTGCTGAACCGTCCGCGTATCACCGGGCTGCAACAGCGATTGCGCAATGTTGCGATCGTAGCGTTTGGAGAGATGAGTGCCCTTCGATCCCACATAAGATATTTCCGCAAACAGATTCCATGGAAGACTGCGCTGGATGCTCAACGTCCACTGCTGCAGGTATGGACTGCGGCGGCCCACCAGGTTGAACAAGAACTGCCCTGTCGGCAGCGGATTCGACAGATCCGGCGTGGGGAACAGTTGGGTCATGTTGAGGCTCGGCACAACAGGGTCGGGCGTCACGAAGGACTGGCCGACGTTTAGCGGGGGCGAGATGCCTTGCCACGCCTGATCGTTGCCCGGAAGCCGGTCATAGAAGATGCCGTAACTGGCCCGGACGGCCGTGTTGTCGCTGCCGGCGGGCCGCCACGCGACTCCGACGCGCGGCGCGAAGTCGTTCCAATCGGTCGGATACAATCCGCGTGGCACACCGTTCTGACCGGCAAATCGTTGCCTTCCGGTCGCGAAATCGAAATCCGAAATGTTGTTGAACTTCTCGATCAGCGGCTGCTGCACCTGGTAGCGCAGACCCAGATTCAACGTCAGCGTATTCGATATCTTGATATCATCGTTGACGTGCAGCGCCCACCACCAGCCGCGGCGGTAGGTGGGGCTGACCCGCGCCTGTCCCGTGCCCTGCGAAGGCCATCCCAGCAGGTAGTCGGTCACCGCATTTCCCGTGTTGGCGACGCGATTGGCTCCGTCATAGGCCTCGCTGAACTGGCCGGTGAACGTGAAGTCTCCCTGCGGGCCAAAGGCAACTTCGTGGCGGAGATTCACTCGCTCCAGTTCGCCGCCGAACGTGATAGTGTGGCGCCCCTTCACCAGCGATGCGTTGTCGAACACGAACAGGTTTTGGTTCGTCGAGTTGATGCAGCTTCCGCTCGGGAATCCCCAGGCGCCATATTCCTGCAGCCGCACGATCGGCACTCCGGAGCAGCGCGGGGAAGTGGCGATATTCTTCAAACCGAAAAACGCCGGCCAATTGGGGTTTTCGCCAGGAACCGGCCCGCCGGCGTGAATGAAGGCGCGATCGAAGCCGACCCGCAGATCGTTCACCGTGTTCGCGCTCACGACCCGCGACCAGGAGAGCACCGCATTTCGCGAATGAAGCGGGAAAATACGCGCGGAACCGCGCTGCGGGCTCAGGTTGGTCTGATCGGTTTCGTCATAGGTCATCCGGCCGAACACACGATCTTTGGCGGAAAGCAGGTAGTCAATTCTGCCGCCGAATTTGATCTCATCGGTAATCACCCGCTGCGAGCCGAAATAGTTGATTCCGGTGCGGACCACGTTGGGATCGCGAGGCGAGATCGACGAAGTGAGCAGGAACTCGTTGTACTTTTGAGCGAACGCACCGATGCGGTCAGCGGGGACGATGTTATTCGGAAAGGGCTGCTTGATTTTCGAGGCATTGGCCGTGGCCGGGTCGTAGATCGGGTTGAACCCTCGAAAATCGCCGGCGAGCATCGCGGAAGTCGGCACCAGCAGGTTCTGTGAAAAGCTCTGCCGCACACGCAACTGTTCGTGGTCGAAGTGCAGGAACAGCTTGTCCTTTATAATCGGCCCGTCAATCGAGCCGCCGAACTGGTTCTGGCGGAACGGCGGCTTGCGCGTGACCATGTCGAACGTATTCCGCGCGTCCAGCCGGTCATTTCTGAGAAATTCCCAAACAGCGCCGTGCCAGTTATTAGTTCCGGACTTGCTAACCACGCTGACAATCGCCGGCGAGCCGAACTCCGGCGCGAAATACCCGCGCATGATCTTGAATTCCGCAATGCCTTCCAGCACCGGTTGTATCGCCACCGCTCCATAGAACTCTTCGCGGCCCAGCACGCCATCGAAGAGGTAAGCGCCCGAGACCTGGCGGGTACCGGAAATTCCGACCGAAAGATTGGAGCGGTTGCCATTGAAGGACGACGTCGTGTCTTCGCCATTCTGAAGCACCGGCGGAATCGTCCCCGGAGTAAGCTGCGCAAGCTGGAGAAAGTTGCGGCCGTTCAACGGCAAATCAACAATTGGTTTCTGCGTGATCACCTCGCCGATGGTAGCATTCGTGGAGTTGACGGCAGCAGCCGCAGCCGCGACGGTTACCTCTTGCGTAACTTCGCCAACGCTCAGCGATACATCCTCGCGGCGGCGATCATCCACCTTGAGCGCGATACCGGTCACGGTCACCTTCTGAAACCCGGGGCTTTCGACCGTAAGAGTGTAGACGCCGACTGGAAGCTGCGTGAAATGATAGCCGCCCTCACTATCGGAGACAGCCTTGCGCAACTCATTCGTGCCTTCATTCACCAACTGCACCGAGGCGCCGACAACGGCCGCCCCCGAAGCATCCGCGACCGTACCCAGAAGCTGCGCGACCGTAGTCTGCGCATAGGCCGATGCCGCAATCGCAAGGGCGGCCAAACACAATCCTAATTTCGCCATCTCTCTCTCCCCTCCGGCTTCAACAGATACTTGTCTAGCCAGGCAACCGTGTAAATCAGAGCCTGGAGGCGGTGGCTCGGGCGATTCCGAAGCCCGTGAGGCTCTTCCGGTACCCGCACGAGGACCGTGTCGACGCCGAGCACCTTCAGCGCGCGGTAGAACTCGTAGCTCTGTGCAATCGGTGTACGCCAGTCCTGCTCGCCCGTGATGATCATCGTGGGAGTTCTCACGTTTTTCACATAAAACAGTGGAGAATGCCGGATGTAATCTTCCGGCTCGTTCCAAGGCATACCTTTTCTGTAAACCGAGGCGATGTAAAACCCGTTATCGCCGGAACCGACGTGAGTGAACCAATTCGTTACCGGATAGAGCGCTACGGCGGCGCGGAACCGGTCTGTCTGCGTGATCGTCCACGCGGCCATGAGTCCGCCGCCGCTGCCTCCCGTTACGGCCATGCGAGTCTGATCAATGTACCCTGTCTTCACCAGGAAGTCCACGCCCGCAAGCACGTCCTTGATATCGTCGCCCGGCCATTTGTGCTGGATTACGTTCCCAAAGCTCTCGCCATAGCCGGTTGAGCCTCGCGGGTTGGTGTAGAGCACCACGTAGCCGTGAGATGCGAGTACTTGCAGGTCGTGCGTGAACGATGCGCCGTATGCTCCGTGCGGGCCGCCGTGGATCGATAGCACCAGTGGATATTTCCGATTGCCATCGAAACCGGCGGGCTTGATCACCCACCCTTGAATGCTGACGCCATCGAAAGATGGATACCAGATCTCCTCGGCGGGTAAAAAGCTGCATTTCAGTTCTTTGTTTGGATCGGCCAGGATACTCAGCTTGCCCGCCGAGTACAGCGCGACAGCAGCAGGCTGGGATGCGGTGCTGAGCAGGGCGGCAACCTGATCCCCGGAGCGGACGAGCGAGCTCAGCCGGCGCTGCCCCTTCGTAAGCTGTTCGACGTTACCGCTGAGATCGGAGCTATAGAGGTTTGTGCTGCCGCGATCGTCGCTGAGGAACCAAATACTTTTCGAATCTGGCGACCAGACGGGCGACGCAACATCGCGGTCCCAGCTATCCGCTGCGGTATGGGGCGCCCGCCCATCTCTATCCATGACGTACAGCTTGTTGATGTGGTAGCTCTGTCCCTTCCAGCGAAATCCGGTGTACGCGATGTGCATGCCATCAGGCGAGATCCGCACCTGCGCCTTGTGGCCTTCCTCATGAGTGATCTGCTGAGGCTCGCTGCCGTCAAGCGGAAAGGAATAGATCTGGTTGCCGGAATAGACAGCCCAGCCATCAGCGGCTTTCACCGCAGGCGCAAGGATCGAGCGACCATCTGCCGCCCAGGCGAACTCCGGCTCGGTCAGATAGGACGTGTGCTGGTATGGAGCCTTCGAGATCTGCCGCGGTGCTCCGCCGGAAGCCGGCACGACGAAGATGCGGACGCCACCAGGCTCAAGAAATCCGGTGCCGTCGAATGTCCAGCGCCAGCTCGTGATGGGAACTGCCGGTGCGGCCCACCGCGCGCCGTCGGGCTTGGCAGGCATTTCCGGCGCCCATGCCGGTTTCTCGGCTACGAACATCATATATGCGATGATCTGCCCGTCGGGAGACCATGCTAGGTTCGTCGGGGCCGATTCTCCGGAGTCCAATGTGATCTCGCCGCCGGTCTCGACGTTGCGCACATGAATCCGCGTTTTCCCACTACGGTCGGACACATAGGCGAGATGCTGGCCGTCGGGAGACCACCGCGGTGCGCTGTCATGAAAGTTACCCGACGTGAGCGCTTTGCCCGTGCCGCCATTTAACGAGAGGACGCGGAGATTGCTGTAGGAGCGGTCTTCAAGAGCATCGTTCCAGGATTCCACGTAAACGACGGAGCTTTGGTACAACTGCGGGTCAGAGACCGATCGCAGCTTCCAGATGGCCTCCGGCGCGGCGCACTGATCCGCCGCCTTGGCCAACAGAGCGGCCAGCATCAGCGAGAGCGCCGCCCGGATCACGCCACGATCTCTTTCAAAACGTCGCCGCCGATATCGGTAAGCTTCCGAAACCGCCCTGCATGCAGATACGTGAGCCGCTTGTCGTCCAGTCCCATCAGGTTGAGAATCGTTGCGTGCACATCCCGCAGAGGGATCTCTTTCTCGAGCGCGCGGATGCCGAACTCATCAGTAGCGCCTGCGGTTGCCCCTGGTTTGACGTCCCCACCCGCAAGCCACATGCATAGGCCGTACTGGTTATGGTCGCGTCCCGGCTTGTCCGATTTGAGGTCGTTGATGAACGGCGTGCGGCCCATCTCGGAAGCCCATACAACGAGTGTTTCGTCGAGCAGTCCGCGCGACTTCAGGTCTGTAAGCAAGGCGGCCACGGGCTGATCCACTTCCGCGGCATGGCCGGGCATTCTCTCCTTGATGTTGCCGTGATCATCCCAGCTATAGCGCCCGATCTCGACACCGTGTATTAGCAAGGTGTGCCGCACTCCGGCCTCTACCAGACGCCGCGCCAGGAGGCATTGCCGGCCGAACCCCTCAGTGAGCGGATTATCCAGACCGTACAGCTTTCTCGTGGCCTCCGATTCATTCGATATGTCGACGACCCGCGGGGCTTCGGCTTGCATGCGAAACGCGAGTTCATACGCGTTGATGCGTGCTTCCAATTCGCTCGCTCCGGGCCGGTGTTCGAGATGACGCTCGTTGAACCGTTTCAGAAGATCGAATTCCTGGCGCTGCCGTTCCCGCGTCATGCCTTTCGGCAGATCCAGATCGAGAATCGGCGAGCCTGTGGACCGGAACAGCGTTCCCTGATATGTCGCGGGAAGATAGCCGTTGCCCCAAACCACCGAGCCGTTCACCGGAGAACCGCGAGGGTCCTGGATCACCACATAACCCGGAAGATTCTGGTTGGGGCTTCCCAGGCCGTAGGTGATCCACGATCCGACCGACGGGCTGCCTTGTAACTGCGAACCCGTATTTACGTGCATCGTGGCAGGACCGTGATTGTTGTTGTCCACCTTGATGCCGTAGATGAACGCCAGGTCGTCTACGCATCCTCCTAGCTTCGGAAATAGCGTCGATACATATCTCCCCGACTTGCCGAATCGCTTGAACTCGAACGGACTGGGAATCGCGCGATGGGGTGCCTGCAGGAATCCTTCAATTTCGCCCGATACGCCGGGCACCTTGGGGAGGCGTCCTCCGCCGTATTTTTGCAAGGCCGGCTTGTAGTCGAAGGTGTCAATCTGGCTGGCGCCCCCCGCCATAAATAGGAAGATGCAGGATTTCGCCTTGCGGCGGAAATGCGGCGGTTTCGGGAGCATCGGATTTACGGCAGCGGGAGCCGCCTCCAGATCCTCGGCCAGCAGACGCGCCAGCGCCAGCGCGCCAATGCCGTTGCAGGAGCGGCAGAGAACTTCCCTGCGCGAGAGCTTTTTTCCTTCCTTCTCAATCGACATATAGAAACTCGTTTGAATTCAGGAGTACGCGGCAGAGCCCTGTGAGGCCTTCGGTCTTGGAAGGCGATGCATCCAGGAATGCCATGGCATCTTTTAGGTCGACCACTGAAGGACGCCGGCCCAGGGCGAGCTCAAATGCATGCCCGATTTGCTCGCGGACGTCAGGCCCAACCTCCCTCCGCACACGTTCCGCAAAATGCGCTGCCTGGGTGTTGACGAAATCGCTGTCATACATCGAGAGCGCCTGGAGCGAAGTAACAGAATGCCGCCTGCGCTCACAAGGAGAGTTGTAGACGGGAGCATCAAAGGTTTCGAGAAACGGTAGCGCCTGCGCGCGGCGCTGCAAAATATAGATGCTACGGCGAGACGCATCGCTTTCTTCAGATGTCTCCCACGTGTCCACTCCCTGCACGCGAATCTCTTTGACTCCGGCCGGCATGGGCGGATACACCGGCAATCCCCCGATCTGCTGGTTGAGCCTGCCGCTGACCGCAAGCACGCTGTCGCGGACGGCCTCGCCTTCCAATCGCTGCCGGTTGAACTTCCAAAGCAAACGGTTATCCGGATCTTTCGTGGACGCCTCCGGGTCGGACACGCGAGAGTCCTGCCGATAAGCCGCCGTGTTCAGCATCAGGCGATGCATCGCCTTGATGCTCCACTTCTGCTCGATGAACCGGAGAGCGAGCCAGTCGAGAAGTTCCGGATGAGAAGGCAGGCTGCCGTTTTTGCCGAAGTCGCTGGGAGTATCCACGATCCCGCGGCCGAAATGATGCTGCCAGATACGATTGACCATCACTCTAGCGGTCAGCGGGTTGTCCGGGCTGGCGATCCACTTGGCCAGCGTCATCCGCCGGCCGCGCGCCAGGAACATCTTGTAACGATCCACCTCCAGCGGCGCCGGATCGGAGTTGCCCGTGATCGCACTCAGGAATCCCGGCTCGACCGGTTCACCCGGGTGATCGTATTCGCCGCGCACGAGCACATACGTAGTGGGCACGTCCGGGCCCATCGGAGGTCCGTCAGCGCTACGCACACCCATGCATAACGGCTCCACTCGTTCAATCCTCTTCTTAAGGCGCGCGATTCTCTCCGCAAACTGCCGGTAGCCTTCCTTGTCCACGGCGCTCAGAGGCTCGTCCCTCTTTTCCAGCGCCACTGCATTGCTGTTTTCGAGATTTACTTCCCGTTCTAGGTCCTTCTCTGTCGCTTCCTTATTCGGATCCTTCTTCTTCATCGCAACCGAGAGCTTCGCCAGCAGCGGCTTCTGAAATTCCGCGAACTCCGCCTCGGCTGCCGCAACCTGCTTTTTGAACAGCTCCCGTTTTTCATCGGTCCATTTCTTTTCGTGCGGCCGATAGAAATCCGCCGGCTCGTAACCTCCCGCTCTCCCGGTATTCGTGATCTGCACCGTTGCGAAGAAAGCCTTCATGCGGTAGAAGTCTTTCGTCGGAATCATGTCGTACTTATGGTCGTGGCATTTCGCGCAACCTACCGTCAGGCCCAGGAAAACGGAACCCACCGTGGAGGTCATTTCGCTCAACAGCGAATCACGATTTTCGGCGCTGACTGGGGTGCGATTGAAGGGAGCAAGCCGGAGGAAACTCAAGGCCACGGCCTTTTCGGGCTCGGGAGGAGGGGGAGGTACGGCGCTCACGATCTCGAAAAACTCATCGCCCGCGATCTGCTCCTTGATGAACTGATCGTACGGCTTGTCGCTATTGAACGCATCGATCACATAGTCCCGATACCGCCACGCGTGCGGCCATTCGGGATCGCCCTCGTAGCCGTTCGTATCGGCATATCGGGCCAGATCGAGCCAGTGCCTTCCCCATCGCTCGCCGTAGCGGGGATCTGCGAGAAGCTTGTCGACCAGATCTTCGTAGGCTCTGGGTGAATCGTTGGCGGCGAACGCTTTCACCTCTTCCGGCGATGGAGGCAGTCCGATCAGGTCGAAGTAAAGGCGGCGGATGAGGGTACGTTTATCCGCTTCAGGCGCTGGCTTCAGACCTTGCGCCTCGAGCTTCGCCAGGACGAAGCGGTCGATTTCGTTGCGGGCCCAGCGGGAATTTGCGACGGAAGGCGGCTCTTGCTTCGCCGGCTTTACAAAAGCCCACCAGCGTTTTTGCGCCGGGGTTACGGACGCAATTTCGGCGGCGCTTTCCTGAATCCATTTTTCAATCGTGGCAATTTCGGCCGGTCCAAGGTCTTTTCCCAATGGCATGCGCGGCTGCAGCGACCCGCGCAGCATCTGAATCAGAACGCTGTGCTGGGGGTCGCCGGCCTTTACGGCTTGTCCATGCCGCGCGCCTCCGGCCACTACCGCTTGCAGGCTGGTGACGGCGAATCCGCTGGTATGCGTTTTCTCGTCGTGGCAAGGCAGGCAGTTGCCCTTCAGTATAGGCAGGACTTTGTCCTCAAATCCGCCCGCGTTTAATTGGCACGAGGCGGCCAGTATAAGCACAAGCCCTACGGCCTTCACGAATCCGCTCCTTTTAGTGCCCTTGCCAAATCATACTCCCAACTCATGCAGCCGCGATTTCTTTCAGTACGTCGTCGGCCGCTTCAAGCGTACGGCTCAAATCCTCTTTCGAATGTGCCGCGGATATATGGTTTCGCTTAAGGGCCAAAGGCAGGCAGAAACTGCCGCGGCTCATCATTCCGCGCCGGAACCGCACATCCGCCGCCGTATCGTTGCGAAGGACATCGGTGTAGCTGTTCACCGGCGGCTCCATGAAGTAGATCACAAACACGGAACCGTATTGCGCAACGTGAGCCTTGACTCCGCGCCGCTCGATAATTTTCGTAAGCTCGGCGGCCATCCACGCGCCATGTTCGAATAACCGGCTGTGCACTTCGCCGCTTTCGAGTCGTTTGATGGTCGCCAGGGCCGCCGCCACGCCGATTGGATGCGCGTTGTAGGTGCCCGCGAAAAACACATCGCCGCCGGCCGTTTGAAATCTCTGCATGATTGAACGCGGGCCGCAGAGAGCGGCGCAGGGGTATCCGTTGGCCATGCTTTTAGCCACCGTAGTGAGATCCGGCGTGATTCCGGAGAAAGCCTGAAAGCCGCCCAGGCCGTGCCGGAACCCTGTGATCACCTCATCGAAGATCAGCAGCACGCCGTAACGCGTGCACAAATCGCGAAGGCCCGAAAGAAACTCCCGGGTGGGCAGGACACACCCGATGTTGTGAGGAATCGGTTCCAGGATTATGGCCGCGATCTCGTTGCCTTCCCGCCGCAGCGTGTCTTCCACCGCATCGATACGATTGAACTCCAGAACCAGAGTGTGCCGCGCGCTTTCTTCCAGAATGCCTGCGGAAGCGGGATCGTACTGCCCAACTTTCTCCGGTCTGCTGATGATGTTCATGCACAGATAGTCATGCCAGCCGTGATAACAGCCCTGAAATTTCACCAGCTTCTTGCGCCCGGTCACCGCGCGGGCCACGCGAATGGCGTTGTAGGTGGCCTCGGAACCCGTCACACACAGCAAAACCTGCTCCGCGCAAGGGATGTGCTCGACCAGTTTGCGAGCCAGCAAGACCTCCTGTTCGGTCGTGCCGACGCCCATGAGATCGAGCGAGCTTATGGCTTCAACGACCTTGCGATCGACTACCGGGTCCCGATGACCCAGAATGATCGGGCCGAACGCCGCGTGATAGTCGATAAACTCGCGGCCATCTACATCCACGACTTTGGAACCCGCGGCCGACTTCCAGACAACCCGCGGATTCAGCGCCCTCGTGGAAGAGTGCACTCCGCCCGGGATGTGCTCCAAGGCCTCCTCGGCAACAAGGGCCGACGCAGAGAGAACGTTCGAAGCCGTCATGGACTTCCAGTCTATGGGCCGGGGAGACGCCGGGCAACGGCCGCCCGCGGGAACAAAGAGCGGTTGTTCAGCCAATCGAACAAAAATGTCGGGATAGAGTATTCTTTTAACGTGAACAAGGGCGAGGAAAAGCTGGTGCCCGCTGTAGACCGCGCCTTGTCCGTGTTCGAGATGCTCGCGTCTTCGAGCAAGGGACTGACGCTGTCGCAAATCGCCCGAAACCTGGGAATCGCCCGGAGTTCTACTTTTTACGTGTTGAACACCCTGGCTGCGCGAGGATACGTCTATCGAAACAGTTCCCGAGGCCGGTATTCCTTTACACCCAAGCTGTTCAGCCTCGCCAATAGCAGCGTGGCGGGATTACACGTCCGGGAGCGGGCCGCTCCGTTCCTGCGCACGTTGATGCAGCGAACGGCTCTGACCGTACACCTGGTTGTGTTGTCGCAAAATGAGCTGGTGGTGATCGACAGATTCGCGCCGTCGCAGTCGAACCAACTCCCCACCTGGATCGGAAAGCGCCTGCCCATCCACTGCACGGGAGCCGGCAAGGCGCTTCTGGCGTATCTGCCGGAAGATCAGCGAGAGCGGCTCATCCGCCAGGGACTCATCCGCTATAACGAAAACACGATTGTGTCCCCGGCCAAACTGCGTCAGGAACTGCAGAGAGTCCGGGCAAACGGTTTCGCGGTCGACGATGAAGAAGAAACAATCGGGCTGCGGTGCATCGGCGCTGCCCTGTTTGATGAAAATCAGCAGGCTGTCGCGGCAATCAGTGTGGCCGGCACCGTGGAACAAATCACGGATGAGGCGCTTCATTCGATGGCGCGGCTGGTTGTGGACACGGCGGCCGGCATTTCCCGTTATGAACCGGCTGCGTGATCAATCTCCGGATCTCTCCGGAGCCGGCTTCCGCGAAACTTTTGCCAGGAGGCGGTACCCGCGCTGGAAGGTCCGGATGTGCTTCCGCATGGCTTTTCGGGCATCGCGGGAATTTCCTTCCTTGAGTGCGCGCAAAATGCGCAGATGCTGCTCGTAGGTCAGAACCTGGTCGCCGGGAAGCTGCGCGCTTTTTCGGATTACTTCTTGCAGCAGCCCGCGAATCGCCCGCAGGAGCCGGGCGAGAATCTGGCTGCGCGCGTATGCGGCGATGGCGAGATGAAAATCGAGATCGAGCTGCAGGAATGTTTCGCGATCGGTACAAACGCGAATCCGCTCGACCAGTGTTTCAAGGCTTTGAAGCTGCTCCCGGCTGGCTCTCTGCGCGCAAAGCGCCGCCAATTCTCCTTCGAGCGCCAGCCGCGCGGCCGTCAGGTCCTCGACGCTTTCGTCGTTGGTCAGCAACCCGTGAGTGCATAAGCGATCCAGAAACTTGCCGGGTCCGGCAGCAACAAACGTGCCTTGGCCGGTCCGCATTTCGACCAACCCAACGAAGGCAAGCGATTTCAGGGCCTCACGCAGCGACGGACGGCTGACGCCGAAAACTTTGCACAGCTCCGCTTCCGATGGAAGCTTCTCGCCGGGTTTCCAATGGCGCGCGGCGATCATATCGGCGATCTGATCGGCGACCTGTTCGCTCAGGCCGGCGCGAAATATCGGTTTGACAGGTTCCATTGCTTTCATAGGGCGGATCTCGGTCAATAGGCCAGGCCCAGGGAACGAGCGACGCTCTGAAGATAACGGCGGCCCTCCTCGTATTCTTTCTCAGACCGCTGGTGCTCCAGCATGAGCGGCGCATCTCCTGGCAGGCGAGACACCTCCAGGAGCCATGTCCGGTAATCCATGCGGCCGCGTCCGGGAACCGTTTCCTGAAAACAGACGGCCATCGCCGTAACCCACTCCAGATCTTTGATATGAGTGGAGGCCACCCAGCGCCCAAGCTTGCGGTAAACCTCGCGGATCACCTCACTGTTGCGATACATCCGGTAAGGACTGTTGATCAGGTTGCAAATGTCTACGTGAACAGCAAACGCCTGGCGGTCCACGGCCCGGATTAGCCGGAGATACTCGTCGGCGCTGCTCGGGAAGTTCCAGGGCGACATTTCGATCGTGAACTTGGTGCGAACCGGTTTCACAGTGTCGATCAGACGCCGTACGTTCTCCACGGTGGCGTCGATGTATTCCTGGCTGATGTTTCGCGGGTCCGGTCCATACCAGACTTCCGGATTAAAAGAGCCGGCAATGTTCACGCAGCAGCGGGCTCCGAGTTCCTCGGCAAGCGCCAGGCGGTCTGTTACATATGCCATGTTTTTACGCCTGTTGGCGGCATCCGGATCAAGCATGTTCACCCATGCTCCTACTTCCGCGATCACAACATCCTGCTCCGCGAATGCCGCAATGAGCGCGCGAATGCGCTCCGGTTCCTTTAGAGAAACCTCCGGGGCATAAGCGGCGCGATAATGCAGATCGCGATGCAACCGGGCGAGCATTCCCGGATCCGCGCTGCTCGCGAAGATCGGGCCACCAAAGCGCAAGGACCGGGCCATGTAGCGCATTCACAATAGCGGAGGCGGCCTTTGTTGTCAAACAGGCTGCCAGACAGCTTGACAAGCTGGCAACCTTGACGTATGCTCAGTCCCATTCCTCGATGTTCGTTACCCAACTCGAAACATTCCTGATTGCTCCTCCGAACGCCGACCTGCTGATGCCCCGAGGCGAGTTTCTCGCCAACCCGCTGGATGCCTGTGGGGATTCGTGGTCCGGCGCCGAGCAGTGCCCCGCAGGAATTCGCGGGGGACCCGTTTACGCGGTTCTCGTGCGCGCCGCCACCGATGAGGGAATCTACGGGCTCGGCAGTGTTGGCGTGGGCAGCGGCGCGGCGGCCTACGTCATCGATGAGCATCTGCGCCATATCGTAGTCGGCCAGAATCCCTTCGACGTGGAATTGCTCTGGGAGCGCATGTTCCGCGGCACCTTGAATTATGGCCGCAAGGGACTCGTGCTGGAGGCGATCAGCGCGGTCGATATCGCGCTTTGGGACATCCGTGGTAAGGCGACGGGCCAGCCGGTTTACAACCTCCTCGGCGGGAAAACGAAGACCCGAATCCCCGTGTATGCAAGCCGTCTGTATGCGCATCATAATCTTGACACGCTGGCCACCCAGGCAGAGGCCTTCGTGCGGCAGGGGTTCCGAGCGGTCAAGCAGCGGTTCGGCTATGGTCCTTCGGCAGGCAGCCAGGGAGTCAGAAAAAATCTCGAGCTCGTGCGTGCTGTGCGGCAAGCAATCGGCCCGGATGTGGATCTTATGGCCGACGCCTACATGGGGTGGGACGTACCGTATGCGATCCGCATGATTCGCGCGATCGAGGACGCGGGCCTCGACTTGCGCTGGGTGGAGGAGCCGGTAATGCCGGACGACATTGACGGTTACGCGCAAATCCGCCGCTCCGTCGCGACCCCTATCAGCGGCGGTGAGCACGAATTCACGCGCTATGGGTATCGCGAGCTCATCCGCAAGGAGGCGGTGGACATTTTGCAGCCGGATGTAAACCGCGTGGGAGGAATCACAGAAGCACAGAAGATCTGGGCGATGGCAGCGGCGCACAATTTGCAGGTGACGCCGCATGCAGGCCAACTGCATAACTATCACCTGGTGATGTCTCACCTGAACTCGCCCATCGCCGAGTATTTTCCGCGGCCCGAAGATGGCGGCGCCCTGGATGACGACTCGCTGTTCTGGAAGCTGTTTACGGGCGAGCCCTTGGCAGAGGACGGCTATGTCACGCTTAGCGGCGCGCCGGGGCTCGGGCTCGAGCTCAATGAAGAGAACGTAAACCGCTGGCTGTACGATGGACGCGCCCGCCGCGTGGGCGAATCATGAGGCCGGAGTCCTGGAAGAAAGGCATCGTCGTCCGCGCGTTTTCGAGCCGGCTGGACTTTCTCGCAGGCGCCGGCTTTCTCCAGTCGCTCGATGACTATAAGCGCGTGTTCGGACGCGCCCGGTCTCTGGGCTTCGAAGGAGTGCAGCTTTATCTGGAGATCGAGGGCGGCCTTCTCCATCTCCGGAGTCCCGACGATCTGCTGAGCCGTATCGCCGCCGCCGCGCGTGATGAGGGCATGGGGCTGCCGACTCTCGAGATAGCACCCCTTCAATATTCCTTTACCAGCGATGATGCAGCCGAAAGAGAGCGCGGAGTGGGCGTGGTACGCCGCGCGATCGAAATTGCCCACGCCCTGGGTGCGCCAGGCGTGCTCGTCATCCCGGGATACGTAGGAAAGCAATGGGATGCGGCTACCGATGTTGTGTTTTACGAAGACGCGTATCTGCGCACGCTTGAGTGCCTGCGCGAGCTGTCTGCCGACGCGGAAAAGCTCGGCGCGCAAATCCTCGTCGAGCCGATCTGGAACATGTTCCTGCTCAGCCCGCTCGAAATGCGCGGCTTAATCGATGCGGTTGCGAGCCCGGCCTGCGGTGTACTGCTCGATACCGGCAATGTCACTCTGGTCGGATTCGCGGAGCACTGGATCCGCATTCTGGCCGGCCGCATACGCGAAATACATTTGAAGGATTTCCGCCGGCAGGTCGGCAATGTGAATGGGTTCGTGCCGTTGCTCGCCGGTGACGTCAACTGGACCGCCGTAACAGCCGCGGCGCGCCGGACGGGCTTCAGCGGGTATTGGATCGCCGAGCAATTTCCCTACGCCCAGCACGGCGATTTGATTCTTGAGCATACTGCCGCCGCGATGGATCGCATTCTTTCCGGAAACGAGCGGGAGCCTTCATGAGCGCGAGAATTCGTGTCGGGCTGGCGGGCACCGGGGACATCGGACGGCTGCACGCGCGCGCGCTCAAGACGAACCCGACGGTCGAGCTATATGTCAACGCCGGAGCCAATCCGGCGAAGGCTGCGGCTTTCGCCCGGGAGTTCGAAGCGGGACTGTACGGCAGCTACGGCGAGATGCTGGCTGATCCCAGGGTACGCGCGGTTGATCTCTGCATACCGAACGACCTGCATCGCCGCTATGCGGAGCAGGCTGCGGCAGCGGGGAAAGCGATCCTCTGCGAGAAACCGATGGCTCTTTCGCTCGAAGATGCCGAAGCGATGATCGCGGCGGCCAGACGCGCTGGTGTGCTACTGATGATCGCCCATCCTCTACGCTTCTGGCCCGAGTACATACGAATGCGTGAGGTATTACGCTCCTGCGAGCTTGGTTCCTGTCTGGCAATGACAATGCGCCGCATGTTGTCTCTTTACGTCAGTGTGCCGGGCGAGCAAGGCTGGAGGCGCGAGTCTGCCCGCATGGGCGGGGCCGTAATCGATCTGCAGATTCATGACCTCGATTTTCTGTACTGGTGTTTCGGATTGCCCGAACGCGTGTTTTGCGAAGCCACTGGGCACACGCCCGGCGATCTGAACCACAGCTACGCAACCCTGCACTATGCCGGCGGACCGATCGCGCTTATCGAAAGCAGTTACCTGCTCCAGGGTGATCCGATGGTGTTTTCAGCCAAAGCGGTTTGTGAACGCGGAACGCTGGACTATGCGCTCCACCTGGAGCAGTTCGACATGCACGCGCTTCCGGGCTCCGAGGCCGGCCGCGCACATGGCAGGGATGCCGCAAGCCTGGTGTGTTATCGCGCGAACAAGGCGCCTGAGGTGCTCGCCACGCAGGAGCCGGACATATTTGCCTCCGTGTTTCAGCGGGAGCTAGCGTATTTCGTAGATTGTGTGCTGGGGCGCAGAAACAATGATCTGCTACCCGCCGAAGACTCTCTGGCCGCTCTCCAAATCGCATTGGCCTGCAAACGGTCGGTTGAAACCGGAAAGCCTGTTGCGCCGGAGCGGGCAGGAGCTACTCTTTCATGAAGATCACGCGGGTTGAAACGATTCTTTTGAGCGTTCCTCCACCAGAGCCTGTTCGCTGGTCCGGAGGCGTTTTGACGACCATTCACGCTTCGCTTGTGCAGGTCCATACGGATGAAGGCGTCAGCGGTCTGGGTGAGCCTTATTTAGGGATCTTCGCGCCGGAAGCGACGCGGGGAATCGTCGAGTCGCTCGAGCCCTTGCTAGTCGGCGAAGATCCCACACAAGTCACCCGCCTCCATCACAAAATGCAAGCCGGCACGCTGTTCTGGGCGCGCAATGGCGCCGGCTTGGCGGTGATTGGCGCGCTCGAAACTGCATTGTGGGACATTCTCGGCAAGTTGCGAGGCCAACCCGTGTATGAGCTCCTCGGCGGAAAAGCGCATGACCGTCTTCCGCTCTATGCGAGCGGCGGGCTGGATAAGCCGATAGAACCACTGGTGGAGGAGATGAAGGAATATCGCGCGCAGCGCTTGAAAGCGGTCAAGGTGCGAATCGGCAGTGGTTTGAAGTTGGACGTGGTGAAGGTAGAGCGGGTGCGCGAAGCGCTGGGACCGGATATCGACCTGATGGTGGACGCGGTTCAAGGGCACAATCCCGAACCGTGGAGTGCCGGCCAGGCGATCGAAGCAGCCCGCGCTTTGGAGCCTTACCAAATCCGCTGGTTCGAAGAGCCCTGCGCCGCAACAGATCACTCGGGCTACGCGCATGTGCGCCGTCATACGAGCATCCCCGTAGCGGGTGGCGAGAGCTCGGTATCCGTGCACGAGTTCCGGCGGTTCTTCGAAGCGGGCGCTCTGGATATCGCGCAGCCGGACACGGCGCACGCGGGCGGCATCATAGAATGCCGCAAAATCGCAGCGCTGGCGGAAAGTTATGGAGTGCGCCTCGCATTTCATTCCTGGGCTTCGGCGGCGATGCTGGCGCCGAATTATCATCTTGCGTTCGCGACGCCGAGCTGCGACATCCTCGAATATCCGACGTGGGGCTATCCGCTGATTCAAGCTTTGTTCACGGAGCCGCTCAGAATCGAACAAGGCTACGTGTATCCGCCCACAGCGCCGGGACTCGGCATTCACCTGCCGGAGGAGGTCCGGCGGAAGTACCCGTTCCGCGGCGGTCTTGGCGCCGTGATGGGCCGCTCAGGGTAATTTCAATGATGATCGACTATCACACTCATTTCATGCGCCGGGCGCACTTCGGGCCCGACTTTGCTCGCGAATGGGACGAGCGCGGCGGCACGGGTGCATGGCCCGAGATCACGGCGGAGCAGTACGAGAAGGCCCTCGAACCTGTGGACCGAGCCATCGTTTTCGGCATTACGGCCGCGGCCTTGGGCATTCACACGCCGCACGAGTATGTCGCCGGCCTGGTGGCGCGCAACCCAAAAAAGTTTATTGGCTTCATGGCTCTCGATCCCAGCCGCTCCGACGCCATCGCGGAAATGGAGCGGGGCCGGAACGAGTACGGCATGAAAGGAATCAAGCTCTATCCCGTGATGTCGCTTTACAGCATCACGGATCCGAACTTGGCGCCATTCTTCCGCCGCGCTGAAGAGCTCAAGCTCCCGATTCTGATGCACATGGGCACGTCGCCGGCCACACGAGGGCTCCTTAAGTATTCCGTGCCGTTGCTTGCCGATGAGCTTGCGGTTGCGTTTCCCGAACTGAGAATGATACTCGCGCACCTGGGGCACCCCTGGCAGCGAGAGACGGCCATGGTGATCCGCAAGCACGCCAATGTCTACGCGGATATCTCCGGTCTCTGGCATCGGCCGTGGCAGGGCTATGAAGCGTTGGTAGTCTGCGACGAGTGGGGTGTGAATCACAAGCTCTTGTTCGGCTCCGACTACCCACTATGGGAACCGAGCCATGCCATTGAGGGACTCCGCAATCTTAACCGGCAAGTCGAGGGCACACCCCTCCCGAAAATCAAGGCGGAAGTGATCGAACAGATCCTCCATCGCAACATTCTCGGAGAGCTCGGGATTGATGACTGATTTTGTTCAATACGGTGAATTTTGGTGCATCTGCTGTGAGTTTTGTCTCGACAAGGCGCCATACGTTGGGCGAGACTCCAAACCATAAGCTGACGGGAGGTTCTATGCGCTACTTTGTCTCCACGCTCGCTCTGCTCTGTATCGCGAATTTCAGCCGGCCGCTCAAGGCCCAATCTACCGGCTCGCTTGTCGTTACCGTGAGTGATGCTTCCGGCGCCGTGGTATCTGATGCCAAGCTGGAACTGCAAAATGTTGCTACGAGCCAATCGCGGTCCGCAAATTCCGGCACAACCGGAGTCTATACGTTCCAGTTCCTGCCTCCGGGCACCTACCAATTGCGCGTAGTAAAAGACGGCTTCTCGCCGGTAACGATCAACCAGGTCACAATCCTGGTCGATACGGTGCATCGCCAGGATGTCGTCCTCACTGTCGCGGCGGTTGCGGAGCAGGTGAATGTGGAAGCCAGTTCGGCCCAAGTGATCGTCGACAATCCGGCTCTGGGCGAGGTGCTTCAATCGAAGAAAATTGTGGATCTTCCGCTGAATGGCCGGGCGTTTCTTCAGTTGGCCACGCTTTCGGCCGGTGTAAGCCCGCCGATCAAGCCGATCGGAGGGGCCAACGCTTTTCAGAGCGTGGCGCAAGGCTTCAGCGCGCTCCGTCCCACTTTGGTTGTCAGCGTCTCCGGAGTTCGAGAGATCTCATCCGACTACCTATTCGACGGCATTCCGAGCCGGCAGCAGTTTTACGGCGCCGTCGGGTTGCAGCCTCCCATCGATTCCATCGCCGAATTCAAGATCCAGCGCGGGTACTTTTCACCGCAGTTTGGACAGCCCGCGGTCATCAACGTAGTCATCAAATCCGGCACCAACGATCTTCATGGCACGGCGTGGGAGTTTTTCCGTAATGACAAGCTGGATGCCCGCAGCTTTTTCGATCAGACCAAAGCGCCGTGGCGGCAGAACCAGTTCGGCTTTAATCTGGGCGGGCCGGCAGTGAAGAATAAGCTCTTCTGGTTCGGCGACTATGAGGGGCAGCGGACGCGGCAGTACCGGCAGAGTTTCGCGACCGTCCCAACCCCGGCGATGTTCAATGGCGATTTCAGCGGCTTCCCGACCATCTACGACCCGCTCACTTACGATCCGGTGACGAACACTAAGCAGCCCTTTCCCGGCAACCAGATTCCGAGCGGGCGCATTTCCGACTTCGCGAAAAAGTACCAGCGCTTCTTTCCCGCGCCGAATTCAGCCACGCTTACCGCGGTGGGGAATGCGAACCTGGCCGGACAGATCAGCGAGACTCTAACAGACAATAAATGGTCGATTAAGCTCGACTATGTTCATTCGGAGAAAGACTCGTTTTTTGGCCGGTACTCGTATATGGACTCCGGAGACATCATCACCAGCCTCTTTCCGACTCGCGGGCAGACCAGCCCGCTGAATTCGCGAAACGCGGTGCTCGGCTGGACACACGTGTTCTCTCCGACTGTAGTCAACCAGTTCCGCGCCGGCCTCGATCGCGCGAATCAGTCGCAGGGCGGTCCGCTGCAGGAAGAGGGCAGCCCGGATTGGCCGAATTATCTTGGTTTGCGAAATCTCAATCAGATCAAAGAATGCAACGCCGCGCCGGGAGTGAGCATCGTGGGCTTCTCCACAGCCGGCGTCGCGAATGGGAATTGCATCATCCCATCGAACACGAACAAGCTGTTCCTGAACAGCTTATCCATGATCATGGGACGCCATAATCTCACAATCGGAGGTTCTTACGCACGGTTGTTCTTCCGCAACATCGCCGCGCTGAGTCCATTGGGCAGTTTTTCCTTTACGGGAGCCTACACGGGTAATGGCATGGGCGACTATCTGCTCGGCGCACCCTTCGTTGCGAGTGGGTCAAAACCCGCCGCTCCGGGATATCTAATCGGGTATCAGGGTGACGTCTACTTCAATGACGACTTCAAACTTAGTAAGAAGCTCACGATTAATTACGGCCTGCGGTGGCAGATTTCTCCGCCGATGCTCGAGAAGTACGATCGTCTGGGTGTTTTTGATCCCGCAACCGGCCTCATCCGCATAGCCAATCAGAATGGCAATTCGCGCCGGCTGCTCACGACGTTCTACAAGGACTTTGCGCCGCGCGTCGGCTTCGCCTACTCGCCGGCGCGCAATTGGTCGATACGCTCGAGCTATGGGATCTTCTTCGACCGGCCGCCGGGGAACGACCTTTCCTGGAATAACATTAAATGGCCTTTCCAGATCGGTTCTGCGCAGGTCGGCGATCCCAACGTTCCATCCATAAATATCGCAACGCTCTTTCCGGCTACTCCCGAAGGGCAGCCGCCGGCCGTGGGCACGTCACTGTTCAATTATGCGGACCGGTCAGGCGACCCGTATCTACAGCAGTGGACGTTGAGCATCGAGCGCGCGCTGCCCGGGCAAGCCGTTCTCGAAGTAGCCTATGTCGGTTCCAAAGGCACACGTCTTTCCAAGCGGATCGACAAGAACCTGGCTCCCCTGCCGGCGCCTAACGATACACGGCCAGTGCAGTTGCGCCGGCCTTATCCGCAATGGAGTTTCGTTCTGAGCGACGAAGGATTCGGCGTATCGAAATATCAGGGCTTGCAAGTCACGCTGCGAAAATCGTACTCTCACGGACTTTCCGTGCTTGCCGGTTATACCTGGTCGCGATCAATGGACTCCGATTCATTCGACAGCAAGGCATCGCGCAACTATCATCCGGGCGACCAGGACTATGGACGAAGTATCTTTGACCTCCGGCACCGGCTTACCGCGAGCATAGTTTACGAACTGCCGTTCCTGAAGAACGCGACAGGGCTCAAGCGCGGCGTTCTCGGAGGGTGGCAGGCATCCACGATTGTTACGCTGCAATCCGGACTACCGATGACGCCGCAGGAACCGTTCGACCGGTCCAACACGGGCGTGATTGTATCCTGGGCTCGCCCGAACCGGATTTGCGATGGAAATCTTCCTCCCGATCAGCGCCGCCCCGAGCACTGGTTTGATACTTCCTGCTTTGTGCAGGCGCCGCCGAACACATACGGCAATGCCGGAACGAACTTCCTGGATGCGCCAGGTCTGCAGAATGTCGATTTCGCCGCGCTGAAGAATTTCGCAATTACCGAGCGCCAGCGGATCCAATTCCGTGCCGAGCTGTTCAATGCGTTTAACAAGGCCAATTTCGGCTTCCCTGGCGTTGCGCGCGGGCTCCCCAGCTTTGGCCAGATCACAAGCGCGTACCCGGGGCGGAATGTACAGCTCGCGTTGAAATACAGCTTTTGAACATGCTGCATAAGAGGCGGCCCTCGCGAGCGTGGCGGCTCTGCCTGGGCCTCCTGCCGATCATCCTTCCTCTACCGGCACAGGAGTGGCCGCACTACGGGGCTGATTCAGGTGGGACGAGGTTTTCTTCTCTGAAGCAGATCACTACCGGCAATGTCGGCGCGTTGAAGGTCGCATGGACGTATCACACCGGCGATGTCAGTGACGGAACAGACGATCCAATCCGCTCCGCTTTCGAAAGCACGCCGCTGGCAATTGACGGAGTTCTCTACTTCACAACTCCCTTCTGCCGCGTAATTGCCCTTGAAGCGGAGACGGGAAAGGAAATTTGGACGTTCGACCCGAAGCTCGATCGAACGCGCACGTACCCGCAATACGCAAACCGCGGCGTTGCCTACTGGCGGCATGGCAGCGCGAAACGGATCTTTGTGGGAACGCTGGACGGCCGCCTGATTGCGCTGGATGCGCGCACGGGCGGTAAGGTCATCAACTTCGGCGATCAGGGAACTGTGTATCTCCGCAAGGGCACGGCTGACGACTATCCGGAAGAGACTCTCTACGGAATGACGTCGCCGCCGCTCGTTTACAAAAACCTGGTCATCGCGGGCACCGTGAGCTCCGACGGTGAACCGCAAGGTCCTAGCGGCGACGTGCGCGCCTTCGATGCCCGGACAGGTAAACCGGCGTGGCGCTTCCATGTAATTCCGCAGCCCGGCGAAACTGGGAACGAGACGTGGGCGAAAAATGCCTGGAAAGGAAGGGGCGGCGCGAATGCGTGGGCGCCGCTGAGTTGCGATGAAGGGCGTGGAGTCGTTTATCTCCCGCTCGGATCACCTTCGTATGACCCGATCGGAACCGATCGAAAGGGGCAGAATCTCTTCGGCGACGCGCTGGTGGCATTGGATGCCGCGACCGGAAAGCGTCTTTGGCATTTTCAGACAATTCATCATGACCTTTGGGACTGGGACCTGCCCGCACAGCCGACACTTGTAGATTTGCCGAACAGCGGCAAAACGGTTCCCGGCGTCGCGCAGGTAACGAAGACCGGGTTTGTTTTCGTATTCAATCGGCTGAACGGCCGCGCCTGGTTCGGAGTAGAAGAGCGGCCAGTGCCGCCAAGCCCGATTCCCGAAGAAGAAGCATGGCCCACGCAGCCGTTCCCGCTGAGGCCTCCTCCAATTTCCCGTCAGAGCATGAATGCTGACGAACTGACCGATGTGACGCCAGAATCGCGCGCCGAGTGCGCGGGCATTCTGGCGCAGGCATCCGTGGTGGGCAAGTTTTTTCAGCCCTGGGGCCTCGCATACACCCTCAACTTTCCCTGGGGAAATGGCGGAGCCAATTGGGGAGGCGCGGCCTATGACCGCGAGGCCAACCTGCTTTTCGTAAATACCATGGACGTAGGCGTTATCGCGCGGCTTGAAAAAGCTCCGCCCGAAAGCAAGCTGCCATATCGTTTTCGCGGTGCGCCGAAGACAGTCTTCTGGGATTCGCGTCACTATCCGTGCCAAAAACCACCATGGGGCCGGCTTACTGCCGTCGATCTGAACGACGGCACAATTCGATGGCAGGTTCCGCTGGGGATTTATGAAGAGCTTGTGGCCAGCGGCATCCCGCCGACCGGAACACCGAACATCGGCGGCCCGATCGTGACGGCCGGGGGTCTCGTGTTCATCGGAGCGAGTAATGACAGGCGAATCCGCGCTTTTGACAAGCAAACGGGGCGCGAGCTTTGGAGCGCGCTGCTCCCCGCCAGCGGACATGCTACTCCCATGACCTTTCTCGGCCGGCGGACCGGCAGGCAATACGTGGTAATTGCGGCGGGCGGCGGAAACCGTTATAGCGATACATTCAGCGATGCCCTGGTTGCCTTCGCTCTGCCCTAAACTCGCCGCTCTTTTGCTGATCGCCTCGGTCGGATATGGCGCTCCGGCTGAGTTCAGCCACCGGCAGCATGCGAAATTCAAGTTGAAGTGCGCCTTGTGCCATAAGCAGACGGAGTCATCAGAACGCGCGGGCTTTCCCGCAGCGCAGGACTGCTTGACGTGCCACCAGACTCTAAGCCGGCACAGATTGAATCCGGAGCTTCTTTCCTGGAAACGCACGCCGCGCCTGCCGGACTATGTGATATTCAGCCATGCCACGCATCGCAAGAGCGAAGTGGAATGCAGCACGTGCCACGGCGACGTGCTCGCTACCGATGTACCCGGGCGGCCTTTGACTTTGCGGATGCGTTCCTGCATGGCCTGTCACCGGCAACAGAAAGCAACCGTGGACTGCGCCGCATGCCATCTGTTGCGCCAGTGAGCCATGCACCTTAAAGCTTTTGCAGATCGATGTGCGGGTCCCAGGCTTCATTGGAACTGACGACGCCATCCCAGGTAACTTCGCGGCCCGTATATGCGGCGGTCCGGACCAGGATCGCGGTCAGCGTGCTTTCGACGCCTCGTGGACCTTCATTGCGGAAATTTCTGGTGCGGATGTCATTCACAAATGCCTGGAACTTGTTTCGCTCCGCGTCCGCGATGATCTCATTGACGCCGGAGTCCCACGGCTCTTCTCCGTAGATTCGCACGCCGCCTACATAGTGGGATTCCGACGTTCCTCGGGTTCCAAAAAACCGCTCTCCGGCATCCATCCACCCTTTTAGGAATTGCGTCGAGTGAAAGCTCACCACAATGTCGCCCGGGTATATTAGCTCGGCAACAAAATGGTCCCAGATGTCGCCGAAATCTGTGCGAGCCTTGCGGCCACCTCTGGCAACCGCAGCCAGGGGGTGCGCCTTCATTATCCAATTGAGCTTATCCATGCTGTGAACGTTTTGCTCGACTACAATGTCGCCGGACAGAACCCGGTCTCCAGGCCAGGCACGCAGGCGGGCTTCGGCGACGCTTATACGTTCCGGAAGCTTGCGGCCACCGCCGCCGTAATAAAAATAGGACTGTGCGGTAACGATCTTCCCGATGGCTCCCGCGCCAATGCGGCGCGCCATTTCCTGCATCGCAGCAGCCCAGGGGACCTGCAGGCCGACATGAAAGACGATCTTCCCGTCGAGTTGTCTCGCCAAGTCCAGCACTCGCATGCAGCCGGCGACGTCGGTCGCCAGCGGCTTTTCGCAGTAAATGTGTCTGCCGGTTGCTGATACTTTCTCCAGAACCTGCGGGTAATAGTATGGCGTGATGGCGATGAGCAGAGCATCGAGATCGGAACTGGCCAGTCGTGCGGCGGAGTCCGGGCCGCTATAGAGGCGATTGGGCGCGATTGCCGGGTGTCCATTTTTCTCAAGGAGTTGATCGAGCCGCTGTTTCGCCGGCTGAAGCTTGTCCTCAAACAGATCGGCCAGCGCGACCAGTTGCGCCCCTGCCTCATTGATCATGACACTCGCATCATGGGTTCCGCGGCCTCCGCAGCCGATCAAGCCGAACCGGACGGGCGCCCGGGAATCGGCCTCCAGGAGAGGCGATGCGGACAAGGCCAATCCCGTTCCGGCCAATCGAAAGAGATCCCTGCGATTGACCTTGTCCAGAGCAGAATTTTCCGGCATTTGCATATTGATATACTATCTGCTAATTGACGCCAGCACCAGAAGTATGCGGATGATGCGAGCACTCGGGCTGTTCCTTTTCATGCCGCTGGTCTGGGGGTGGAGCCAGAAGACCATTCCGGGCCGCGATCCCCAAAAGACTCAGGTGCTGATTCTCACGGGGTACAACATGCACGATTGGAGAACCATCACGGCGTCGTTGCGCGATTTACTGGAGCGTACCGGCCGGATGGAAGTGCGCGTGAATGAAGAACCGCAGGGCGCCGCAAGCGCCACCTTTGAAGGTTACGACGTTATCGTTCTGAACTATTCGAACTATATGCTGCGTTTCGGACCTACCTGGCCGGAAACAACGCGCGAGGCGCTGTTGGAGTTCGTGAGGAGCGGCAAGGGGCTGGTGGCGTTTCATGGTTCGCTGAGCGCGTTTGCAGAATGGCCGGAGTACGAGAGGCTAACAGGCGGCGCATGGAGGGAGGGTTCGGCCCACGCGCCTTACCATACATTTCAAGCCAAGGTCATTCAATCGGAACACCCAATCACCCGGGGGATGCCGCCGGTGTTTCAGCAATCCGACGAGATCAGTCACGGGCTGCGCATGCATCAAGGTAACGACATCCTGGTTACCGCATTTGATGATCCGGCGAATTGCACGTCCGGCCCGGTGAAGATTTGCGGCAGCGGCCGGGAGGAGCCGCTCGCCTGGACCCATCGATATGGACAGGGCCGGGTGTTCACAACCCTTCTGGGGCACGACATGAAATCCATCAGCTCGGACGGATTTAGACAGCTTTTCTTGCGCGGCGTGGAATGGGCGGCGGGCAAGCGTTGAGCGGTGCTGAACCAACGCTTGAGGAGACTCCGCGGCGGCCGCGGCGCGGATCGGCCTCAAGCCTGCGGTGTGAGTCTCCGCCGCAGCCACGACTGCGCAAATCGCAGATCGTGACGGACAACATGGACCGAGAGACCGAGCGCCTCAGCCGTTTCCTCCGCCGTCATGCCTCCGAAATAGCGCATCTCAACCAGGCGCGCCAGCGATTCATCTTCAGCCGCTAAGTCCTTGAGGGCATCGTCCAACTCGATAAGCTCGACCAGTTCAATTCCCCGTTCGCTCTCCACCTCCAGGCTGGCTGTATTTAGCGGATGCGGGTGCCCGCCGCCGGATCGCTTTTGAGCGGCGCGCGCCCTTGCGTAGTCAACCAGAACCTGCCGCATAACTCGAGAAGCAATAGCGAGAAAATGACCTTCGTCCGTGAACTTGCGTTCCCGGAAATCAAGCAGCTTCAAATAAGCTTCATGGACAAGCGCAGTAGGTTGCAGCGTGTGATTCGCGCGTTCGCCACGCAAATGCCGGGCAGCAATCCGATGGAGTTCGTCATATAACGCGGGTGTGAGCTCATCCAGTGCGGAGCGGTCGCCAATTCGCAATCTTCCGAAGAGCTCTCCCACTAAGGTCTTCACGAGGTCAAGCGTATCACTTCGCCAATCGAAAATGCACCGTAAGCCACTTCGGCGCCTGACCGGCAACATCCGGAGCCTGTAAGCGTCTTGCTCGGTTGCGTCAGCACAGAACGGCGCCGGAGTTTCGCAAATTTTTCCGTTCAATCTCGCTTCATACGAATAGAAGACCATACTCCCGGGTTCGAAGTTCGAAAAACTTCAGAATTTTACAGGTACTAAATACGAGTGATTTTTTTGGCATCAAGAGAAAGGGTATCTGGATGGCTCGCTCCTACAACTTTCATCACTTCGATGTCCCTTACATCGACGGTCTGCGCAGCGGCTGCTCCGAGATCACGGAACATTTCTACAGCTACTTCAGCTCGGTACTTTCTGCCGCCCTACGCCGCCAGGCGACGGCGGCGGACGCGGCCGACGACATTCGCCAGGAAACGTTCGCCCGAGTACTCGCAATTTTGAACACTTCCGGCGGGGTGCGCATGCCAGACCGTTTCGGCGCATTCGTAGTTTCCGTCTGTAAAAACGTCCGCCGCGAATACCGGCGAAAGGGCAATCGCTTCACGGAGCAGGACGAGAGCCTGCCGGACAGCAATCCCAATCCGGAAACCCATGCCCTTAAACAGGAAACACGAGAACTGGTGTCGCGGGCACTCGCCGCGCTTTCAGAACTCGATCGAAAGGTGTTAGTTATGGCGCTTGCTGAGGAGTACCCGAACCCGGAAATCTGTGAAGCGCTGGGCGTGAAGCCGGCCTATCTGCCCGTATTGCTTTACCGCGCCAAATGTCGTTTTCGTAGAACTTTCATTCGCCAGAATTCCAGGCACGTTCACAGAGCACGAGGCGGTGGTCGCGCGCCATTGTAAGCCCTATTCATAACAAGTGGCCGCGGCGCTCGCACACTGAACTGTAAATTCTTCAAACCTCCGCGTTGGGTGATCCATTCCTCACGCCGATTCCGCGTTCTTCAAAGAAGCGGGTCTGGCGCTCCAACTTGTAAAAAAGATCCAAACCGCTGGCCCGTCGACATCTAGAACACGATTTGGCGAATAGTCGCCAAGTCGGGATCAGAGAGCCTGACACAATGCACAGCGCGCGCCAGCTGGCCTTCCATACCGACAAGGTCAGCGGCGCCTCGGTCCGCCAGCTCTTTCGTGACCTCGTCGATGTTCCGGGCGAAGAACGCGAAAAGATTTTCGCGCAACGGCAGGTGCCGCACGATCTTCGGGCCGAAGTGGAATCGCTGCTAAGCCACGATTCCGCATCGGAGAAGACCTTTGTCTGTCGTGTCTCCGACGTAATGGAAGAGGCTCTGCTGTGGGCCCACGGACCGGGATCCGACATATGCGGACATTACCAGTTGATACGGCTGCTCGGCCGCGGCGGCATGGGCGCCGTGTATTTAGCCGAACGTCGTGACGGCGAGATTCAGCAGAAGGTTGCTATCAAGCTATTGCGCGCGGATGCAGCCCGCCCCGCATGGCGCGACCGCTTCCTCACAGAGCGTCAGCTTCTGGCATATCTGAATCATCCGTCAATTGTGCACTTGTTGGACGCCGGCCATACTGCTGACGGGCGACCTTACTTAGTAATGGAATATATCGACGGCACGGCCATTGATGAGTATGCCGCGCAGCTCGAGCTTCACGCCCGATTGAAGTTGTTCCTACTTGTTTGTGACGGGCTTTCTCATGCTCACCGGCACTTGATTATCCATCGCGATCTGAAGCCCTCGAATATTCTTGTTGATTCTTCCGGACATCCCAAGTTACTGGACTTTGGAATTGCCAAGCTCCTGGACGCTACGGATCAAACCAGGACGGTCGAGCACCTGCTCACGCCTAGTTACGCCAGCCCCGAGCAGATCCGCGGTGACATTCAAAGCACCGCCACAGACATTTACTCGTTGGGTGCTGTGCTCTGTAAATTGGTGACTGGCCGTTCACCTCACGAGTCCCTCTCCGGAGCGGCGCCCGGCAAACGAACAGTCACAGGGGCAACGGTCATAGGCGCTCCCGGCGCGGTCAACCCGGAAATTCCGAGAGACATTGACTATATATTGCGGAAAGCGCTGCGCGATGAGCCCTCGGAACGGTATGCGTCCGTGGACGCCTTCGCGGATGATATCCGAGCGTTTCTCGAAGCGCGGCCAGTGCGGGCCCGCTCCGATGATGCGTGGTATCGAATCGGTAAATTCGTCGAACGTCACCGACTTGCTCTTACCGCAACCATAATCACCTTGGTCGGCCTTTTACTAGGTTTGCATGTAGCGAATCGCCAACGCCGAACCGTGCAGGCCAGAGTCTCGCAGATACACCAGCTTGCAACCAAAGTTTTGGAGCTCGACGAAGTAGTAGGTAGCGTTCATAGCTCGCCGAAGGCTATCCAGGAGATCCTGGCCATGTCGAAAGAGTATCTGGAAACACTGGCTGTTGATCCTCATGTGGATCAGGATCTCTCGCTGGAAATTGCGGAAGCCTATTCACTTCTGGCTCGCGCCGAAGGGATTTGCGTCGCCGCCAACTCGAGACAACGCATCCAGGCGGAAGCGAGCTTGCGCAAAGCCGATATGTTCGTGGATCGTGTCCTCAGGACGAATCCCGCGTACCGAAAGGCGCTGCTTATCGCCGGCAGGATCAGTCATGATCGCATGATCCTGGCGGAAAACGACCGCCGGAACGAGGAAGCAGTCGCAGCGGCGCGCAAAGCCGTTACTCATCTCGAAAAGCTGCTCAGCCTGGGAGAACTGTCCGCGCCTGAAAGCGAGATGGTATCTGAATCTTTCTACGATATCGCGTTGTCGCACAAAAACCTGCACCTGCCGTTCGAAGGCATTCGGTATGCTCGCCGCTCCATTGAAACGTCCCGCTCTTCACCCAATGCCCAGTTGCGCCGCAGCCTGGCGCTAAGTATGGTCGCCGATCTGCTACGGCTCACCGGGGATCTGGAAGGAGCGCTTCTGGCCATCCGGGAGGCGCGAGCGAATTTGGACAAGGCCCGCTTTCCCAATGACACGGAACGGCGTTCATCATGGTTCAGCCTTTTCTGGCGCGAGGGTAAAATTCTTGGCGCCGCCAGCGGAATCTCTCTGAATCGGCCTGTTGAAGCCATCGCGGTACTCCAGAAGGCCTTCAATCTGGTTGAGGATTGGACGCAGAGCAACCCTGAGGATGCCTGGAGCCGGCTTTGCTTCGCGTCCGTGGGGCGAGAGCTTGGTGATATTTTAAGGCTGCGCAATCCACGAAGAGCTCTAGCCGTTTACGATCATGCCCTGCTCAGATTGCGGGAGGTCAAAGACAATAGAGAGGCTCGCCGGGGGGAGGTGGAGATATTGGCCGGATCCTCCTATGCCTTGCGGCGCCTGAACCGCATAGAAGAAGCAAAATATAGGATCGATGTTGCTTTCCAGTTACTTCGCGAGACCGGCGATTATCCTACCAAACAAATCATTCCGGGCAATGGCGTTGATGCCGCGCTTTTCGCGCTAGCTGATCATTTGGCGGAGACCGGCGAGTCACGGCAGGCCCTAGAAGTTTACCAGGACGTGCTGGACAAGATAATGGCTTCTAAACCGGAACCGCAGAGCGACTTACGCCATGCGGTAACGCTTTCGCGGATCTATGGATCCCTTGCGGCGCTTCATAGCCGCGTTAGTCAACGGGATCGTGGAGAAGAGCTCGTGCTGCTTCGGCTAAAGTTGTGGCGCCATTGGGAGGCTAAACTTCCGAATGCCCGATTTATCCGCCGCCAGCTCGAGTCGGCCCGCATTTCCCAAGCTCGCGAGCTTTCGGGTCCAGCTTTACTTTCAATCAAGATACGGATGAATCCGTAACAATCCCGGCCGTGGTGTGGATCGGAATATTGTAATAGCATGCGAATGGTCGAGGAGGCCTCTCCTATGAGAAAGATTTCTCCATGCTTGTTGGTGCTGCTGCTCGCGGGTTGTGCCGCCCCGCCGCAGAATGCGAAAAACCAGGACGCTAGCGCGGAATTGAGGCCGATTGTCGAGAAGATACTTGCCGGTTGGTCCACACTCGATACGAAGAACGTTTCTCGGTTCTACGCCAAGGACGCGGACCTCGTCTTCTTTGACGTGGTGCCCCTTAAGTACTCCGGCTGGACGGAATATGAAAGAGGTTTCCAGCAAATCTCCGCAACCTGGAAATCGATCAAGGTTAGCGTCGGGGACTTTCAAGCTACACGTAATGGAAATATTGCCTGGGCTGTTTATACTACACCCGTTGAGATCATGCCGAAGGAAGGTGCAGTAATGAAAGGCGTCACGCGGAACACCGACATTTTCGAGAAGCGCGGCAACGACTGGATTATCATCCACGAGCACGTCTCCGCGCCTTTAGAGCCTGCTCCGCCGCCCACGGCGACCGGCAAAAAGCGGTAGTCTACTGGCGCGTTCGCAGCCTCGCCAACACCGTCAAGGTCTCCCATGGCTTCAGCGAGATGTTGGAAAGATCGGCCGCGCCGCCCGACGGCTCCTCAACAAGATTGGCGCGCAGCGCTTCCGGCACCTCGAACGGTGTCGAGAGCTTTACACCCGCTGCCCCTTTCCCACCGATTTCCTGGAGACGGATCACGTACCAACCGGGGCGAAACTCGGCGGGCTTAAACGCCAGCAACTGAACAGCGGAATCGCTGATCTGGAAAAACTCGCGTCCGGGCGGCGAGACAGAGCTGTCGAGCGCGTATGCGCGCAGCGGCAGATTACACTCCGCGCCAAACCGGACCCATTGCCAGGCTTGCTCCTCCTGCACGGCAATGCGGAATCGAAAGGATTGCACCGGAGAGCTGCGCGGCTCGGTCCGGGCCAGCCGCTGCACCCCTTCATCGCGGGTTCGTGTGGTCAGCCCTTCTGCGGCAACGAGAAATAAATGATCGGGCCGCAGCACGAACGCATCACGATTTGCGAGCGTCACGCCCCACGCCCCGGACTGCCGCTGGTGCCAAAACTGACCAGGCGTAAACTGGGCCGCGCCACCGCCGGGAAGAATGTCTTGCGGGACGCGCATTACAAAACCGGCTCCGCTGAGAAACATCTGCTCACCGGCCGGCAGCGGTAGTGCGATAGCGTACCGCATACCGCCATTCTCGCCGCCGCCATCGCCTAGAATGTTGAGATCGACATCGAATTGAAGATCTGCGTACGGCGCATCCCGATATAGCGTCACCACGGTGAGCGGCAGCGCCGATCCCTTGCGCGCGATCTCGATGCGGCGTTCGACAGGCCCATCGTGAACCTGCACTTGCGCGGGGACAGACTCGATTTGCTCGAACCGGCCGCGGCCGCGCGACGTCCAGAGCGACCCAAAGGGCCTCTCCGGAGTGGAATGCACCAGCTCGCGGCGGCTTGCCCGGTCCGCGATGGACGTGATCCGGCCCGCGGCATCCCAGGACACTTCCAGAGGAAACGGACGCGAATCCACCGCCGGCGCGGGACCGCCCTTATCGAGCCTGTAGACCCGATATCCGACGGCCGGCACGCTCCCGGCAAAGAATATGATGTGCCGCTTAGTGCCGGGCACTTCCTCATAAGGAACTTGCTCTCCGGTGACAGCATCCGTGAGAGACAACGGACCTTCGCGGAGTGGAATAGGCAGGCGCTCCACCCTGACAGGACCGCCGCGCGGCCAGGAGAGGCCGTTATAAACCACGACAGAGGCCGACGTGGCGCGCGATGCCATCGGCTCCGGTATCTCGTATTCCAGTTCGGGCGCAGCAACACGAACCAGCGACTTGAACAGAAGCTGCTCCGTGTTGGAGAAACCTTCGAGCGCCGCGGCGTAATGCGCAATGTTGTTCCAATCGGTATCCTGGCGGCTGAAATACCCGGGCCAGCCCGCCCCGGCATCGGCCGTATGCTCGTGGAACGCGAGGAGCGCCCGCCAGGCATCGGCAAAATCGAATCGCGGAAACGCAGCTTTTCGCCGGATGGCCGCGATTGCCGCAAGGGTTTCGGCGGCGGGCAGGTCATTTGAGGCCTGCCGCATCCTCGCCGCGGCCTCCGGCACTCGCAGCTTCACAATTTCCCAGTGGCCCGTCGCATCTCCCGAAGCAGACGGAAACTCGTCGCCGTACTTCGAGGTGAGCGCATCGAAGAACTCGCGCGGTGTCGCCATGCGCATCGGAAGCTCCGGATGACGGGCATTCCACTCGCGCATACGCTCCAAGGTCCCGAGTGCCACTCTCGGATCCACGTTATCTCCGGGCGAGGCCATCAGCAGGTACGTGTCATATTTGTAGCCGTTCCGCTCGAGCCAGGCCAGCCGCCGCGGCACGATCTTTTCCAGCTCTTCGAGCGGAAACTTCCGGCCAAGCTTCCATCGGTAACCTTCGACGTAAGAATCGTAGGTGAAGTAAGTCAGAACCCGGCTGCCGTCGGGCCCAATCCAATAAAACGGATTTTTGGAAACGCCGAGATTGTTGCCTCCGCCAATGAACAAGTTGAGTCCGGTGATCAGCCTGCGCACGCCGCTCCCGGCCAGAATTCGCGGATACGCCCACGTGAAACCGGGAACGTCGTTCTGAAGGGCCATATCGGCCTTGATTCCGAACCTCCGGCGAAATCGCTCCGCGAGATACACCAGGCGGTTGGATTCTTCGGCCCCCATAAGACCGCTATGCATGTTCGCAAAGCCGGCGCCGAGTTCCATGCGCCCGTCGCGCAGCAGGCTTCCGAGTTCCTCGATCAGCTTTTCGTCATCGGTGCGGCGCAGCCACTCCGCAAGCATCCACGCGGATTCGATAGTCCAGCGGAAGTCCGGGTTCTGTCGGGCGATGCGGATAGCTGAATCGATGTTGTCCTTGTAATTCCGCGCCACTTCGTCCGGAGGCCGTGTGAAGCCGATATCCAGATGGCTGTGGCACAGCACAAAAATGCGCCGGATGACTCCCGTTCGCTGCTCTGCGGGCAATTCGTATTTGCCCGACTGCGCCAAAAGCGGCCCCGCGGCTGCAAGGACCAGGCATCGGAACAGGCCGCTTCGGAGTTTCATGGTCAGAACTGGTAGCGCAGCGCGAATTGAATCTGGCGGTTCGTGCCAAATCCGGCAACGGTGTTGATTGTGCTCTGGCTGGTTCCGAACGTGGCGGGGGCATTCAGAGCCGCGCTGGGGATTCCGAACTGCGGCGTGTTGAAGATATTAAACACCTCGGCCCGGAACTGGATCGTGTGATTCTCGCGTAGGTGGAAGTCTTTGAACAGAGAGAAGTCCCAGTTGAAGGCGGCGGGGCCTGTGAGCGTGTTGCGGCCAACATTGCCCCACGTGCCCCGCGCCGGGGCTTTGAACGCCGCCAGATTGATCTGGGAGCCGGGAATATCAAAATTAGCCGGCCGCTGCGGAACACCCGGCACTGCGTCTGCGCGCGCAGTGGCGGCTCCGATCCCCATCGAGTCGCAGCCGCAGGTCACATTTACAGGAAGCCCGCTCCGCATGACTGTGAGTCCATTTATCTGCCAGCCTTTAAACAATACAGTCGGCAATCCGGAAATCGCTGGAATCGCGTAAGTGTAATCGAACTGCAGAACATGTCGTGTGTCGAAATCCGCACGGCCGTATGCGTCGCGCGGATTAAAGTCGTCCTGAGCCGCCGTGCCGAATGCCAGCCCTCCCTCATCCAAACTGTGCGACCAGGTGTAATTCACATTTACCGTGAGCCCGCGGGCGAAGCGGCGCCGGAAAGTCGCCTGCAGCGCATTGTAATTGGAGACTAGATCGGTTCGCGTCATTGTGATGTTGCCGAATTGCGGAAACGGACGAAGCGACGTCCCTGGAAAGAACCGGTTCAAATTGTAGCCTCCATCCAGGTGAATGCCGCGGTTACCGATGTAAGCCACCTGCAGCATATTGTTCGCGCCCAGAGGCTGCTGGATGTTCAGATTCCACTGCTCCAGATAGCCGGTAGTCCAATCTTTGGGCAGCGCCGTGTAGTTCGTGACGGCGGCGAACGAAGTGATGGCCGGGAATGGAAAGCCGACGAGATCGGGCTGCTGCTGGCGCGTGATCGTCACGCCTTGTTGCAGCACGTTGTTCGGAACATTTTGCGCCATGGCCGCATTCAGCGTGCCGTGGAAAATGCCGAAGCCCGTCCGAATGACCGTACCGCCCGAACCGAAAGGCGACCACGCCAGCCCGAACCGCGGCGCAACGTTGTCCTTGGGAGCGTTCAGCAGCGTGGTCCCAACGGGGTCGAGCGCGCGCCGGACCGGATCGAAATTGGCAATCACGCCGGAAGCTTCGCTCGGCGCGGTGTCGTACTGGTAGCGCACGCCAATGTTGAGCGTCAGCGCGCGTTTGACCTGAAAATCGTCCTGCACGAAGAAATTGTTGTAGGTATTCCGCATTCCACGGCGCGGCTGTCCGAGCGTGCCGATGGAAAACGGGCTGTTGCGGGCGAAGTCATCCAGCGTGTTGTATGTCACGGTGCGCTGGAACAGCAGCGCCTTATTATCCTGGTTACGGATGATCTGCACACCGAATTTGAGTTGGTGATTGCCTTTTACCCAAGAGAGCGTATCAAGCCAGGTGAAGGAATTATTCGCCACTCTCAAATCGAAAAGTCCCGGTCCAACCCCGGCCGACCCGCTGCCCAGGGCCACGATGGGAAAGTTGCGGATCTCGTCTGTATCTGCTGAGCGCGGGTCGATCCGCACGCGATTCAGACCGAAACCCGCCTCGTTGAAGATGTGCGCGCTGAATGTGCGTGTGTACGTCAGCTTGGCCAGTTGCAGCCGGCCGGGCGCGGTCTGCACCTGGCCGCGGGCCACGCCGAAATAGTTCTGCGTCAGGGATTCATTGATGTTATACCGGCCGGTAAGCGTGTCGCGGTCCGACAGACGGTAGTCGATTTTGATCGCGCCGGTGTCCTCGGTCAGCGGGTTCGAAACGCCGCGCACATAACGGCCCAGACGCGAGTCCGTCGGTGATACGGGGCCGTTGGGAAGCGGCAGCATATCCAGAACAGGCTGCAACACTTGTGGCACGGTGCGGCGGAAGTCCGCTGTGGGTACAAAGGTGTTCTGGATCACACCCTGGCGCTGCCGGACGCCTTCGTAATTTGCGAAGAAGAAGAGCCGCTCCTTGCGTATCGGACCGCCAAGCGAGCCGCCGAATTGATTGAGCCGAAAGCTGGGCCGTGCACCGGTGTTGAAATAGTTCCGTGCGTCCAGCTTGTCGTTGCGGAAATACTCAAACGCGCTGCCGTGCAACTGGTTGCTGCCCGATTTCGTGATCAGGTTCACCACTCCACCCAGCGCCTGGCCGTACTCGGCCGAAAAGGAGCTCGCATAAACCCGAAACTCCTGGACCGAATCGACGCTGGCGCGCGTGATGCGCCCTTTGCTCGACCCGTAGGTGTTGTCCAGTATGTCAAAATCCACGCGGCTGGCATCGGACCCATCCAGCAAAAATCGTACGCCGCCTTCAGACCGAAACGTACTGGCTCCGTTCACGCTCTGTTGTGTCGCGCCGCCGAGAAGCATCGACCCCGGAATGACGGCCAGCAGTTGCGTCAGGTCGCGTCCGTTTAGCGGAAGGTTATTGATCTGCTGGTTGCGGACCAGTCCCCCCAGAGTGGTGGAGCTGGCTTCAACGAGGGGACCCTCGGACGTGACGGTAATCTTTTCGGTCGCGGCGCCGGGCTCGAGCGTGATATCGACGCGCAAACGATCCGAGACATTGAGCGTGAGGTTCTGGCGCGTGTAGGACTTGAAACCCGCAGCCGCGGCGGTCACCCGATAGACTCCAATGGGCAAGACCGGCGCTACGAAATTGCCGACCTCGTTTGTCGTTAAATTCCAAACAGCGCCCGTGCGCTGGTTCTCAACGGTGACGGCGGCATTCGGGATTACCGAGCCGCTCGGGTCGAGGATCGTGCCCACGATTGTGGCTGTATCCAACTGTCCAAAACAGGCGGCCGCGACAACAACACCTGCCGCGCATACGGATAGAATGCGACGAAGCATAAGACCTCCCAAAGCCTTTTAGCCAAGAATACAACGGAAGCCGAGCAGGCTGCTACGGAAGTGTTCGCGCCGTCACGAACCCTGCCGCAGCGCATCCGGCCGGGGCGCGCGAAGAAAATAAAAACTTGCAAATTTAAGGAAATTTGATAAGAATAAATACCAATAACCCAGAAATGAGTATTTCGGCGGAAAGAAAGCCGGAAATTTCCGTCCACGAGAGCGGGCGCCACGGACACCGTACCTGCGGGCAGTGCGGACACGTGCTTGTTCGGGTGCACCGTACAGCGCTGGAAAAGCTTTTGTACGCGAAGGTATACCGCTGCTCGCACTGTTCCATCAGGCATACAATCCGGTATTTCGATGAAAAACGCGAGGCTCGATGTCCCTATTGCGGCACGCGGCGGTTGAGCCTCATGCGCAAACGAGATCCGATCGAGCGCTTATATCGCGGTCCATTCGACCCTCTCCTCAGAGTACTCGGTGCGAATCTGTACCATTGCCGGGCGTGCCGGCTGCAGTTTTACGATCTTCGCGGCGCCGCTAGCGGAAATGGGGCAAGCGGCAAAGCCGAGCCCGAAGCTCCACCCCGGGAAACAGTTCGATTAGATCCGGCAAGACAGAGCAGATTACAACAGAGCAGATTACAAACGATGCTTCTTGCTACCATCGCCGGACTGCTTTTCCTATGCCTTGCCGCCCTCGTTGTTCTGCTGGATTCGCGCTTAGGCTGGAGCGCCGGCGAAAAGAAATCAGCCGCATCGACACGCACGCCCGATCTCCGAGGCGCCGACGTCTCGGCGAGCGCCGATCGATCCAGCGAGGCCGTGGACCTGGTGCTCGCAACGGCAGAATTTCAAAACGACGATTCTCTTCGCCGTATTATCGGCGTGGTTCGCAACGTCTCGGGCTCCGAATACCGGAATGTCCGCATCAGATTCAGGCTCACCAATCAAGCCGGACAGACGATAGGGTATGCGCAGGACAGCGCCAAGATCCTGGAGCCGTTCGGGAGTTTCGACGTGCAGACGACTGCAATTCCGAAAGAAGCGAGTCGTTTTTTTCTAACGGAACTCGAAGGAACCCGAAAATAGCGGTGACGGGCGCTCACCGGTTGTTCCGGATTCGGCGCTACTGGCCGCGTATCTCGCGAATATCGACACGCGCATTTTCCTGAATGGTATCCGTTGGATTAGAGACAACCAGATCGCCGGGCGATAGCCCGGAGGTAACTTCGACTTCCGAGCCCAGGTCTTCGCCAACACCGATCCTCCGATAATGCACAACGTGATCGGCATCTACGACGGCTACCCTCGGTCCTTCTTTGCCGAGCATGAGCGCGTCGCCAGGAATTCGCAACTCCGGCCGCAGGCGGGCCGCTGAAAATCGAATTTGCGCGTACATTCCCGGGTAAAGCACCAACTGAGGATTCGGGACTTCCAGGATTACCAGCATGGCCCGCGAGTTGGCATCAAGCGCGTTGGCGATCCGGGTAACGCGCGCGGGAAATACTTTGCCCGGAAACTCTTGTACGTGTACCTCCGCAGACTGGCCCGGGTGCACCGACCCGACGTACGTCTGCGGCACGTTCACGAAAACGCGCAGAGGCTGAGTCTGCGCGATTCGGAACATCTCCCGCGCCGGTCCGCCGTTGCCCGCATTGATTAAGGTGCCGACGTCGACGTTGCGGGTCGTGATCACACCGTCGAAAGGAGCGGTCACGCGCGCAAACGCTTTGATCTGCTCCAGCCGGCGCAAATTCGCCTCCGCGGCAAGCACCGTTTCCCTCGCGGTTGCCAAACCTGCTTCTGCTTTCTGAGTTTCAGCCGTACGCACCGCAAAAGCGGCCTCCTTCTCATCTCGCTCCTGACGGGAAATCGCGCCCTTTGCCGATAGATGCCTCCAGCGCTCGAGAGTTAATTTCGCCAAATTCAGGTTCGCGCGCGATAGCTCTACGTCCGCTTGTAGCTCCCGGAGCGACGATCGCGACTGCGCCAGCGCGGCTCGGGCCTGGTTGATCTGCTGATCGAGCTCCGGTGTTTCGATCTCCGCGAGCAACTGGCCCGTTCTGACGCGATCGCCGATATCGACCAGACGTCTTGTCAAATATCCATCGGCACGAGCAAAGATCGGCGACTCAACAATGGCCTGTAGATCCCCCGGCAATTCGATTCCGTCGGTTGAGCGAGCCAGACGGGCGGGCGTGACATTTACAACAGGCCGGCGGTGAGCCGCCTCCTGCGATGCCGCGAGCAGGGTTTTCTGCCGCGCAAGACGAGGCGCTATGCCCCCGGCAATGCATGCCAGCACCACAAGCGTGAGCGCGCCGAAAAACAGGAGCAGGGAGCGCCGGCCGCTCCTGTTTTTCCGCGGTGCAGTATGTGCGCCCGTTTGCTGAGCCATCATGTGGTTTCCAACTCCCCATGCCCGCTGAAACGGGGCGGAGTCCGGCGCAGCACGCTATAGACGATCGGAACAAAGAACAGCGTTGCGACTGTGGCCAGCAGCAGACCGCCAATCACTGCGCGCCCGAGTGGAGCATTTTGCTCGCCGCCCTCTCCCAAACCCAGCGCCATCGGCAGCATCCCTACTATCATGGCAAGCGCCGTCATGACAACGGGCCGCAGGCGCGTG
>Ga0070741_10000896_pt1 | contig 98441 bp, 65 predicted proteins | sample Coa_R1_4_FD_66440 | JGI IMG/M metagenome (GOLD analysis project Ga0070741, IMG submission 66440) | Surface soil microbial communities from Centralia Pennsylvania, which are recovering from an underground coalmine fire - Coalmine... | ecosystem: Environmental > Terrestrial > Soil > Unclassified ... | reverse complement strand
CCCGTTTTTCGTCAGGCCGTGCCTGACGATGTTCTCGCTGCCGCAGTGGTAGCACTTGATAATTTTGGTGACCATACGGGGTGAGCCTATCATCTCTCACCCGTTTGAGCCACTACCCCCTCGTCCTCTCCGTTCCCTGGTGATTTCGTTCATGATCCGTTGTCTCTGTGCCTTCCGTGTTTTATCCTGATGCCCCAGACCTCTTCAAAACCGATACTCATAAACAGTGGGAGGATCACATGCTCCGAACAAACACCAGGCGCAGTCTGATGCTGACAGCGACGGCACTGGCCATCGCATTCGCCATCGCCGGCCTGACCGGCACCAGCGCGCAGCAACAACCAGACAACAACTCCACCGAGCAATTGATGGAGCAAAAGTACAAAAACATTCAGGTACTCAAAGGGCTGCCGGCGGCGCAGCTGCGCCCGATGATGAACCTGATCTCCGCCTCGCTCGGCGTCGGTTGCGCCGCCTGTCACGTCAGGAACGGCAACCAGTGGGAATTCGACAAGGACGACAAGAGGGAGAAACAGACGGCGCGCAGGATGATCCAGATGACGATGGACATCAACAAAAACAGCTTCGGGGGCAACCGCTCCGTGACCTGCTTCACCTGCCATCAGGGCCACGAGCATCCGAACTCCATTCCGTCACTGCCGGTGGCCCCTCCCCCACCTCCGACGGCTGCGGCAGCAGAGGCGAAACCGCCAGAGGCCGCTGTGACTCCGCAGCAGATCCTCGAAAAATACACACAGGCCGTCGGCGGCAAGGAGGCCGCAGGGAAACTGAAGGCACTTGTCTTCAAAGGGACGTTGACCGACGGGCGAGGTCAGAGCGTGCCGCTTGAAATTCAGGTGGCCGGCCCGGACAAAATTTTAAGCGCGGTGACGCTGCAGCAGGGGACGGCCGTGCAGGCACTGAGCGGGACGGCGGGCTGGACGAAGAACCCGCGCGAACAGCGCGCGCTCGACAGCGTCGAACTGGGCCGCCTGAGAAGCCTCGCCTCAAGCCTCGATCCGCTGCAACTCCGCGAGCCGTACCCGCGCCTGAACTTCGGCGGTAAGGATAAGATCGGCGATAAGGAAGCGGTCGTCCTGCGCGGCATGACTGCCGACCGGAAGCGCATCCGTTACTGGTTCGACGCGCAGACCGGGTTGCTGCTGCGCCGCGTGATCCTGGCCGACGCCGTCATCGGCCTTGAGCCGGAGCAGACCGATTACGAGGATTACCGGGAGGTGGACGGCGTGAAGATCCCCTTCACGATCCGCACCCTGTCTACCGACGGCGGCGTCACGGCGACGCGCAAATTCACCGAAGTGAAACACAACGTCACGGTGGACGAGGCGCAATTCAACCCGCCCGCGAAGCCGTAAAATCGGCATCAACTCTCATCCACGAAGAAACACGAAGGGTCACGAAGCTGAGTGCGATCCTTCGTGTTTCTTCGTGCGCCCTGGTGGATGAGTCCCTTCGGTTCGATTTTGGGATCATCAAGTCCCGGAAGCGAACACCGCGGCGCCTCGCTTCCCTTTCCTTTCCCGGCCAAACTTTCCTTATCCCACTATTTATCTTTCGCTACCGACTGGCACGGCATTTGGATATCACTCTGCTGACAGACCCTCCCGGACAGAGTGCATGGAGTTCCAGAGGGAGGCAACAAGCACGGACCAACCGCCCGACTTTAGTCGTTACTCCATGCACTCTGTCTTAATAATTCATTCGTCAGGAGAAGATTATGGAAACGTTGTGGCACGACCTGCGGTATGGGGTGCGAATGCTGCGAAGGCGCCCCGGCTTCACAGCCGTGGCGGTGATTGCTCTGGCCCTCGGCATCGGCGCGAATACGGCGATCTTCAGCGTGGTTTACGGCGTCCTGCTCAGACCGCTGCCTTACAAAGATGCCGAGCGGATTGTGATCGCATCCATCTCGCCGCCGGATTTCCGCGACTTGAAGGAGGCGAATCAGGTCTTCGATCAGATGGCGATCTGGGCGTCAAACCTCTACAACGTCAACACTGGCGGCGAAGTCTCGCAGGTGCTGGGCGCGGTCGTCTCGCCTGAGTTTTTCCCGATGCTCGGCAACCCGCTCCTTGGCCGGGTGTTCAGACCGGAGGAAGATCGCACCCCGCTCGCCGTCATCAGTCACGATTTCTGGCAGAGCAGATACGGCGGCGAGCAGGATGCCATCGGCAAAACCATCAGGCTGAGCGGCAAGGTTTACACGATCATCGGGGTCATGCCGCCGGAGTTTCAGTACCCGAACGGCCAGTTCAAGCTCTGGGTGACTTTCAATTCGGCGATGGACGCGGCGCCCGGGCAGGCTGAAAACCGGCAACTCCGTATCTTCCGCGCCGTCGCCCACCTCAAACCCGGCGTCACCGCCGCGCGGATGCAGGACGAGATCGCCTCGATTTCACTGCGCCTGCAGCAGCAGTACCCGAAGACCAATTCGGGAGTGATGATCGAGTTCAGGTCACTGCCCGAACGCATCCTTGGCGACGTGCGGCGCGCGTTGTGGGTGCTGCTCGGCACGGTCGGCTTCGTGCTGCTGATCGCCTGCGCGAACGTGGCGAACCTGACGCTCGCGCGCACCGCCGCGCGTGAACGCGAGATTGCAATCAGAACCGCGATGGGCGCCGGGCGCTGGCGGGTGATGCGCCAATTACTGACCGAAAGCCTGCTGCTCGCCGGTTTGGGTGGCGCGCTCGGCCTGCTGCTCGCGATGTGGGGGATAGACGTGCTGCCGGGCCTGAGCGCGGGTAACATTCCGCGTCTCACGACCGTCGGCATCAACACGCGGGTCTTGTTATTCACGCTCGGGGCCTCAATGCTGACCGGCATTCTCTTCGGACTCGTTCCGGCGTGGCAGGCGACGCGCGGAGGACTGAACCAGTCGCTCAGGGAAGGTGGCCGCGGCGCGTTCGGCAGTGTGCGTGGAAGGCGATTGCGCGGCGCGCTCGTCGTCGCCGAGGTCGCATTGTCGCTCGTCGTGCTGATCGGCGCCGGATTGCTGATCAGGAGTTTCACGCGGCTGCTCGAAGTCGAGCGCGGCTTTGTCACCGACAACCTGCTGACGCTCAATGTCGGCCTCGTGGATTACAAAGACCCGCAACGGCGCGCTGCGATTTCGCATGATCTGGTTGACCGGATCGCCAGGGTTCCCGGCGTGGAAGCGGTCGGCGCCGGCACCGGTCTGCCTCCGGTCACGCCGCAACGCGGCACACGCTTCGCCGTCGAGGGCCTGCCCAATGACAACGCCGACGAGCGGTCATCTTACTTCATCGCCGTCAGCCCCGATTACTTCCGCGCGCTCGGCACGCCGCTCGTCGAAGGTCGCGCCTTCAACGAGCGCGACGCCGCCGGGGCGGCAAAAGTAGTGATCATCAACCGCGCGCTCGCGCGCCGCCTCTTCCCGAACGAAAGCGCCATTGGCAAACGGCTGCAACTGGTCAACCCGGATCAGTCGAACGACTGGCGCGATATTGTCGGTGTCGTCGGCGACGTGCGTTACTCGGGCCTCGACGACCCGGGCGAAGCGGCCGTCTACACGCCGTTCGCGCAGACCCCCTTTATCTGGAACTATCTGATGGTGCGCACTAGTGTGGCGCCCGAGAGCGTGATTCAGGCCGTGCGCAACGCCGTCGCTTCGGTCGAGCCGAATCTCGAAGCGGCGAACTTTCAGACGATGAACCGGCTGGTTTCAGAATCGGTCGCGCAGCCCCGGTTTTACACGCTGCTGCTCGGCGCGTTCGCGCTGCTCGCGCTGGTGCTGGCCGCGGTCGGGATTTACGGCGTGATCTCGTATTCGGTCACGCAGCGGACGCACGAAATCGGCCTGAGGATGGCGCTCGGCGCGCAAACGCATGACGTGCTGAAGCTGGTAGTGAGGCAGGGGATGGTGCCCGCTCTGGCCGGCACGGGTGTCGGACTCGTCGCCTCATTCGGGCTGACGCGGCTGATGACGAGCCTCCTGTTCAATGTCAGCGCGACCGACCCGGTCACGTTTGCAATCATTACTGCCCTGCTGATCGGCGTCGCGCTCGCGGCCTGCTGGGTGCCGGCGCGGCGGGCAATGAAGGTTGATCCGATGGAAGCACTTCGTTACGAATAAGCTGTCAGCGGTCAGCGATCAGCGGTCAGCCAAACCCTCTGGCCAAGAGCTGAATGCTGACCGCTGACAGCTTCCGAAGAACTTATGCAGACACTCTGGCAGGATCTTCGCTATTCCTTTCGCGTATTGCTCAGGCATCCCGGCTTTACTGGCGCGGCCGTCGTCACACTCGCGCTGGGCATCGGCGCGAACAGCGCTATCTTTTCCGTCGTGAATGCGGTGGTGCTGCGCCCGCTGCCTTATCACGAGACGGGCCGCTTAGTCGTCATCAACGAAACCAACCCTCAGTTGAGCCGGGATCAGCTCGGCGTTTCGTACCCCAACTACCTTGACTGGCGCGACCAGCAGTCAGTCTTCGAGCAGATGGCCGCCTGGCGGGGTAACGGATTCATCTTCAGGTCAGGCGATGAGCCGGAGCCGGTCGGCGGGGCGATGGTCACAGCCGGTCTCTTTTCCACTCTGGGCGTGGAACCAGCAATCGGTCGCACCTTTCTGCCCGAAGAAGACAGGGTCGGCGCCGCCCGTGTCGCCGTCGTCAGTCATGGCTTCCGGACCCGGCGGCTCGGCGCGGATCGCAACGTCGAGGGCAGAACCATCAGGCTCGACGATCAGGATTACACCGTCATCGGGGTGATGCCGCCGGACTTCAAATTCCCTTCCGACGAGGTCGAGGTCTGGACGGCCCTTGGCGTCGAGGCCGACAGCCGGCTGATGAAGAACCGGGCCGTGCATGTCACGTCCGCGGTTGCGCGATTGAAACCCGGCGTCACGATTGAGCAGGCACAAGCCGGCCTGGACACTATCGCCGGCCGCATCCAGCAACAGTATCCGGGAGCCGACCCCGGTCATGGCGTGAAGCTGGTGCCGCTGCACGATCAGGTGGTCGGCGAAGCGCGCCCCGCCCTGCTGATCCTCTTTGGCGCGGTCGGGTTTGTCCTGGCTGTGGCCTGCGCCAACGTCGGCAATCTGCTGCTCGCGCGTGCCACCACGCGGCAACGTGAGATGGCCGTCCGGGCGGTACTCGGCGCGAGTCGCTGGCGTGTGATGCGGCAACTGCTGACTGAAAGCACGCTGCTCGCCCTGCTCGGCGGCACGCTCGGTCTGCTGCTGGCGCTGTGGGGGGTGGATCTGCTCGTCGCCCACCTGCCCGATTTCGTCCCGCGCGCAAAGGAGATCCGCGTTGACGGTCAGGTCCTCGGGTTTACCCTGATGATTTCATTGCTGACCGGAATCATTTTCGGACTCGCGCCGGCCATGCAGTCGTCCAAAGCCGGTCTCAACGAAGCCCTGAAAGAAAGCGGCGGCAGACAGGCGGGCGGCTCCGGCCGGCGGCGACTGCACAACCTGCTGGTGGTCTCGGAAGTCGCCTTGTCACTGATGCTGCTCGTCGGCGCCGGGCTGACGATCAAAAGCTTCTGGCGCCTGCGACATGTCAACCCCGGATTCAATTCAGAAAACCTGCTGACGATGGGAGTCTCGCTGCCGGATTCAAAATATCAGACAAAGGCACGGGTGGTTTCATTCTTCCGGCAGACCACCGAACGACTGAAGGCACTGCCCGGAGTCGAGGCCGCCAGCGCCGTCAGTTACCTGCCGATCACCGGCAGCGACGGGCAGGGCGATCTGACGATTGAAGGCCACCCGTTCGCACCGGGGACTGCGCCGGGCGCGACTTTCCGGCGCAACCTGCCGAACTATTTCCGCGCGATGGGGATCCCGCTCGTCCGCGGCCGCGAATTCGACGAACACGATGACGGGCAGAATCAGAAGGTGGTGATCATCAACGAGACCATGGCCCGCCGTTACTGGCCGAATGAGGATCCGGTCGGCCAGCGGATCAAAATCGGCCCGCCGGAAAACGAACCCTGGCTCACCATCGTGGGCGTGGTGGGCGATGTGAAGAACGAGGGATTGAGTGTCGAGCCCGTGCTGGCCACTTACGAGCCTTACGCGCAGCGGCCACGCCTGACGATGAATCTGGTGGTGCGCGCCGCGGGCGATGCGGCCAGTCTGCTCCCGGCGGTGCGGAGTGAATTGCGCGCGGTCGAGAAAGAGATTCTGATCTTCAATGCCGGCACCATGAAAGACCGCATGGCCACTTCCATCGCGCCGCAACGCCTCAATACTTCCCTGCTGCTGATCTTCGCAACGGTGGCGCTGGCGCTGGCCGCAATCGGGATTTACGGCGTGATTTCTTATTCCGTCACGCGGCGCATCCATGAGATTGGCATTCGCATGGCGCTCGGTGCGCAACGCGGTGATGTGCTGAAGCTGGTTGTCGGTCAGGGTATCCTGCCGGTGTTGATCGGGGTCGGGACCGGTCTCGTCGGGGCTTTCGCGCTGACCCGGCTGATGAAAGGTCTGCTCTTCAATGTCAGCGCCACCGATCCGGTGACGTTCGCCGTGATCACGCTGCTGCTCGTCGGCGTGGCCCTGCTGGCCTGCTATGTGCCCGCACGCAGGGCGACGAGGGTTGATCCGATAGAAGCGCTACGCTACGAATAGCAGTAGCAGGCCGATTACCAGCCCAGCACCCTCTTCCCCGGATCATTCCACCGGCTCAGAATGACTTTGTTCTTCGTGTAGAAGAGGAAGCCTTCCGTGCCCTGAATGTGCAGGTCGCCGAAGAATGACTGATTCCACCCGGTGAACGGAAACACCGCCATCGGCGCGGGCACCCCGACATTGATCCCCACCATCCCGCACTGAATATAACGGGCGAAAGTGCGCGCCGCGCCGCCGTCGCGAGTGAAGATCACCGCGCCGTTGCCGTAAGGCGACTGGTTGGCGCGGGCGATGGCGTCGCCGAGGTCATCCATCCTCATCACCGACAGCACCGGCCCGAAGATTTCATCGCGTGCGATCCGCATCTCCGGCGCGACGTGATCGAAGATCGTCGGCCCGACGAAAAAGCCTTCACTCTTTTCCGCCGGCGCCACGCCCCGGCCGTCGGCGGCCAGCTTCGCGCCCTCCTTCAACCCGAGGTCAATGTAATCCCGAATGCGGTCGCGCGCTGCCGCATCAATCACCGGCCCCATATCCACAGTGCCGCTCGCGTCGGTCGGCCCGACGCGCATTTTGCCGGCCACATCGCTCAAACGCTCGACGAGCGGGTCGGCAGCCTTGCCGACGGGCAGCGCCACGCTCCCGGCCATGCAGCGCTGCCCGCTGCAGCCGAAAGCCGCGCCGATGATCTGGCTCGTCGCCGCATCCAGATCGGCGTCCGGCATCACCAGCATGTAATTCTTCGCCCCGCCCGCCGCCTGCACGCGCTTGCCGGCGCCCGTGCCGGTCTCGTAGATATACTTCGCCACCTTCGTCGAGCCGACAAAGCTGACCGCCGCGACATCGGGGTGCCTGAGCAGCGCGTCCACGGCCTCTTTGCCGCCGTGAACGATATTGAAGACGCCTTTCGGCAGCCCGGCTTCTGCGAGTAGTTCACCCATCCGCATCGGGGTCAGCGGGACTTTCGGTGAGGGCTTGAGGATGAAAGTATTGCCGCACGCGATGGCGATGGGGAACATCCACAGGGGAACCATCGCGGGGAAATTGAACGGCGTGATGCCGACGCAGACGCCGACCGGATGGCGTTGCAGTTGCCCGTCAATCCCGCGCGCGACCTGATCGAGCGACTGCCCCATCAGCTGCATCGGCGCGGAGCAGGCCAGTTCGACCATCTCGATGCCACGCCGGACGTCGCCGTGCGCTTCATCAATCGTCTTGCCATGTTCGCGGGTGACGAGGCGCGAGAGTTCCTCGAAGTGTTCTTCGAGCAGGTGCGCGAAGCGGAACATCACGCGCGCGCGCTCAACTGCCGGCGTGTCGGCCCACTCAGGGAAAGCCTTGCGCGCGGCCTGCACGGCCAGATCAACCGCCTGCGCGTCGCTCTCAGGCGCCTGCGCGATCACTTCGCCGCGCGAAGGGTTGTAGACAGGCGAGTGTTGTTTCGTGCTGGCGGGAATCTGCTCGCCGCCGATGAAGTTATAACAGATCGTGTTCATAAGATTTGCACCTCAAGTCCGGGTGTAATACCAGTAAGCCGATTGAAATAATTTTCCGGTCAATATTGCTATCAACCTGGGTGATTCCTTGAGGGTGGGAATTTCTCAATTTCCTTTACCAGCGATTCCAGCCATTTCTTCTTGCGCTCGATATTTTTTTTTGCAGAGCCTCCTTCTGTTGTCGAAGCGAGGCTTCTGTCTCGTCAACTCTTTCAGTTCCCGGGCTGATCCACTGAACGGCTAAAGACTCATCATCGAACAGTTCGCGGAGAAAAGATTCGGTTTCTGCCGTCCATTTCATCTCTTCTTGGTGAACCTTCGCAAACTTATCCTCACTATTCAATGTTCCTATGTCCTCAAAATACTCCAGTAGCTTCCCTCCCTTATCAATCGCTTGATTGACGCAAACTCTCACATTGGATTTTGAATGAATCTTTGTCATAACTCTTCCCTGCTAGCTGATCAGGCTGCGACTGGTTCGGAGTCCTGTTTGTCAGGTGACAGCGATGTCACGATGTCCTCTTCGGCAATCCCTTCTCTGACGAGAGCCGGCTTCAACCCCTCTTCAATATTGTCGGTCTCGATCACAACCTTGTCGTCAACCAGCCGGGCGTGGAAGAGAATACTGTCCACCCGTTGCTTGTTTTCCCATCCGGTCGCAATCAGCAGATACTGCCCGGTTTCGTGGTCGCAAACAGAATCTATTCTGATCGGCTGGAGGCGGGGCTGCTCCCGGCCTTCCTCTCTGAGGACACGTGTCAGGATGTCTGCATAGCTTACTGTCTGATCCATTGCAAAATCACCTCCTGCGTCTGATCAAAGACAATCAGGTTAATTTTGTTTCGCTCGACAACCGTTCTGAATAACGGTTTCTGGAAGTGTTCATTGTAAACCTCCTCGCTGATGGCGAGGAACAATTCCCGTTCGGGCTCATTCTCAACCAGCGCCCACTGGTAAAGCTGGATCTGCCCCATGGTCTTTTCCAGTTCGCTGGTCGCTGATGCACGATCAAAGTCTTTTACCTCGACCGCAATTTTCCAGTCCCCTTTTTCTGCCGCGATACTTCTCTCCGCGCCCAGATCGGCTTGGAGCTTTGTGCCTCTGAAGACAAGGAACAGCGGATCATCAGTAATCGTCCAGCCTTCTTTCTCCAGTGCCAGCCTGACCGGAAGATGGAAATTGTCTCGTTTCGACATTTGCCATTCACACAAAACATCAGGGTTAAGCTGACGGATTATGTCTTATGCGCTTTCATCCCCTTCCTGACCTCTTTCACGTCGTAATTGCCCACTCTCCTTTGCCCATTGTCGCGCAGTATCATAACACCTGCCACTGCCCCCGCTACAGCCTCGCATACTTGAATTCAACAGGTAGTGATTCCATTCCGGCGAGCCCCGCGTCAGGCCGCGGGCAAGCGGAAAAACGCGCGCCAGATCACATCCAGCAGCGCGTGGGTAATTGACGAAGCCATCAGCCCGCGCTTCCGAAATGCCAACCCATAACCAGCCCCGGCCAGAGACGCCAGCAGCGCATACCGCCAGTTGGGAACGGGATTACCTTTGTGAAGATGGGCGAGCCCGAATAAAACCGACGACACCGTGACCGCCAGGGCGGGATTGCCGAATTTGTTCTGGAAAGATTTCTGGATGACTCCGCGAAAAATGATCTCTTCCGGCAGGGCGACGATCAGGTAAATGGGGATAGCTTCAACGAGCGCGCGTCTGATCTGCGGCCAGACGGGGTTGAAGTGAACGAATGAGAGCGCGTGCCCGAGCGGAATCAGGGTCAGTGATAAAGCCAGGATCGTGACGGCCACAACCTTCCAGTCCCTGAGTCCCGGCCAGCGCAGCCGCACTTCCCTGATGTGGCAGCGCCGGGCCAGCACGAGCCCGACGATCACCAGCGCCAGCGCGACGAATGGATACCCGCGCCGGTGAACAAACGCATAAATCCGGTAGTCGAGAATCAGCCAGATGCCGATGAGCAGCGCCGCGTACCTGATCGGCCAGGGCCGTGACTCCGATTGCGCTTCTGTCATCACGCCGCGAGTTCTTTGTCTGACGGGAAGCCGTGCTGTGTGCGGCCGACCGGGCCTTCGTGTTTCGCCGTGGTCTTGTAAAGCTCGAAGCGCCCGTCCCCGGCCAGCGCGGCGCAGCGGTCTCTCAACTGCCGCATCTCCTCAGCGCTCATCGGCGTGAAGCCGCGCGCGACTTCCAGATTCTGCCTGAGTACTTCCAGCGAATCCATGCCGCTCACGGTCGTCGCGACCGGCAGGCTCATGGCGTAGCGTAACGCCTCTGCGGCAGTGACCGCGCCGGTTTTGACCATCTCTCCCCCGCCGCCCAGACTCTTCATCCCCAGGGCCGCGATCCCGCGCCGGCTGAGTTCGGGCAGCACCTGCTCGGCAAAGCTGCGGAAGGTCGCGTCGAAGCAATTGAGCGGGAGCTGGCACGTGTCGAACGGGTAATCGTGCGCGAGCATCTTCAGGTGAATCGCCGGGTCCTTGTGACCGGTGAAGCCGACGAAGCGAACCTTGCCCGCCGCCCGCGCCTCTTCGAGCGCCTCGATCACACCGCCCGGCGCGAAATGCCGGTCGGGGTCGTTGTCGTAGACCACTTCGTGAACCTGCCACAAATCCAGATGGTCAGTCTTCAGGCGGCGGAGCGAATCTTCGAGCTGCCGCATCGCCTCGTGCCGGTCGCGCCCGTGAGTGCAGACCTTGGTCATCAGGAAGACCCTGTCGCGGCGGTCACAGATCGCCCTGCCCATCAGCTCCTCGCTGCGCCCGTCGTGGTACTCCCACGCGTTATCCAGAAAAGTGATTCCGTCATCAATCGCTTCGTGAACCAGCCAGATGGCTTTCTTGTCGTCCTTAATCGTTCCCAGATGGTAGCCGCCCAGACCGATGGCTGAGACCTGGGCTCCTGTCCGGCCAAGCTCCCTCAGTGGTATCTCAGATGAAGTGTTCTGATCTCCCATTGTCCCTGCTCCTTATTTTGAATTGCGAACTCGGGGGAGTACGGCAACAAGTCATTCGGAGCCGGATGATTCCTGCCCCGCGGGCAAAACCAACGGACGTGTTGATCAGAGAGAGGGATTCACCGCAGAGTCGCTGAGAACGCAGAGACAACGCAGAGAAGAATAGACACCTCTGTGCTGACTCTGCTCTCTCTGCTCCTCTGCGGTGAACTCCTCTCTCAACAAGCCTCTCGACTTTGCACAAAGAAATTCATCCGGGTTGCTGCTTCTGACCGGACAGGGTCGCCACGATTCGCCGCGCCCCTCCGTGGTTGCGATGCTCGCAGAGGTAAATCCCCTGCCACGTCCCCAGCAGCAATTCCCCGCCCCCGACCGGGATCGTCAGGCCGCTCCCGAACAGCGAGGCCTTGATGTGCGCGGGCATGTCATCCGGCCCTTCCAGCGTATGCTCGTAATGCGGCGCGTTTTCAGGAACCAGCTTATTCAAATGCCGTTCCAAGTCGCCGCGCACGTCGGGGCTGACATTCTCGTTGACGGTCAGCGACGCGGACGTATGCTGAATGAACAGGTGCAGCAGGCCGATTTCAATCTCGCGCAATTCCGGCAGATGCTCAAGCACTTCGCGCGTCACCACGTGAAACCCGCGCGGGCGCGCCCTGAGCGTGATCACCTTCTGATGCCATTGCATTGAAACTACCCCTCTCAAGGCCATTTCAGTCAGCTCGAACGGGTTCTTCGTCTTCTCGGTTTCTTCACTGCCGCCGGAGCCGCCTCGGAGACCTCACCGGTTTTCTGCTGATCCGAAGAGGCAATTGTCATGCCCCGACCTGGCACCAGGGCCGCCTGACTGGTGGCCTCCGGCTCAGGCAGGGTGGGAGCGATTGCCGGCTGGATTTGCGCGGCGGCAACAGGGACCTGTGACGCCCCCTGATTCTTATGCGCGCCCCTCTGCTGGCCCTGATGCTGCGAATGGGGTCTGACCCCGCCCTGAGAGGCCTGGGACTGCTGGGGGAGCGACTGCTTCCTCCTCAGTTCACTGATGCGCTCCTGAAGATTGAAAGTGGTGATGGACAGATCGTTGTTGATCCGGATGCCAAGGATCGGGGTGTTGCGCCAGTAAGTGTTGAGCCGGTAATCGAGCATGGCCGCGAGCGCGGCAAATCCGCCGCCCTTGTCGAGGTCAGCATACTTGTCGAATTCCATATACATGACCTTCTCGGCGATGCGGTTGTACTGGTGGATGCGCAGGAACTCCTCCATTTTGGGCAGGTCGTCAGGCCGGGCCGTGACCTGCACCCCCATGGCGAAGATGCTCGGGATCTGAGGGAACCGCGTGACCACGAAGTCAATCTTCCAGGCGTGGTCCAGATCAGGGTCTTCGGTGATCGCGCAGCCGATCCTTTCCAGAATCGTCTTCAATCGGTCTTCGAGTTCCAGCCCGGTGCGAAACTTTGCCATGCCCCTTGCGCCTCACTTTCAGGATGTTGCCCGTTCAGTTCCCCGGGCGGACTTCATATTTACAGCTTAATCCAGTCTCTCCACCTCTACCAGCGCGTCATAAAACGTCGCTGCCGCCCCCAGATCAGTCAGCCTCTGCGAAGTCACCTCATTCGCGTTCGTGCCGTCGCGCGTCAGCTTCTTCCACCAGATTGACAGCGCGACGACGACGCCGTGGCGCGCCTTGTCTGACACCCGCGCCTTCGCCGTAAATGATCCGCGGTCATTGAAAATCCTGACGTGGTCGCCGTCTCTGATCCCGCGCGCTCCGGCGTCGTCGGGGTGGATTTCGAGGAACGGCTCCTTCTCGGCTTTGACGAAGCTTGGCAGGTTGGCGAAGCTCGAATTCAGGAAGTTGTGCGCGGGCGGGGAGATGACTGCCAGCGGGTATTTCTGCGCGAGCGCGGGCGCGGTCTGCGCCGACTCTTTGGGCGGGACGAATGTCGGCAGCGGGTCAATTCCCTGCTTCGCCAGAGTCTCGCTGAAGAATTCGCACCTGCCCGAAGGCGTCGGGAAGTTACCTTCGGCGAAGGGCGCGAACATGGCCGGGACACTCAGCCGCTGCCAGCCTTGTTCCTTCATATCCACAAGGTTGATTCCCTGCATGCGCGGATGGTCATCATTGAGCGCCTGGCGACCGATCTCCTCGTCGGAATCCTTGAAGCAATCCTCGGTGAAACCCATCCGGTCGGCGAGCAGGCGGAATACTTCGCTGTTCGGCTTCGCTTCGCCGATTGGATCAATCGCAGGGTTGTTGGCCAGCACGTACAAATGCCCGTACGACTTGTGAACGTCGAACTGCTCAAGCTGCGTGGTCGCGGGCAGCAGGATGTCGGCGTAATCGGCGGTGTCGGTCTGGAAGATTTCGTGGACGACGGTGAAGAGGTCTTCGCGTTTGAATCCGGCGATGACTTTCTGTGAATTGGGCGCGACGGCCACCGGGTTTGAGTTGTAGACGTAGATCGCCCTGATCGGCGGATCGAGCGGAGTCATCACCTGATCAATTTCAGGCGCCGCCCCCGGACGGTCGTGGAACTGCACTGTGCGCTCGAACCCGAGCAGCGCGTCTCCAATCGCGGACATATTGATGGTGCGCGGATTGTTCCAGATCAGGTCGGGGCGTTCGAGGGCGTGGTAGTTGATGCCATAGGTGCCCGAAGTAGAAAGCAGAATCCCTCCGGCGGCATCGCGCCAGGCGCCGATGAGCGCGGGCAGGCACGCGACCGTGCGCACGGCCATCCCACCACCAATGTGCCGTTGCATGCCGTAATTCAGCCGGATCACGGCGGGCTTTGTCGTGGCGTATTCGCGCGCGAGTCTGATGATCGCGTCTTCAGCGAGGCCGGTGATCGTGGCGGCGCGCGCCGGAGTCCATTCAGCGACCCTCTCCTTCAGCAGCTCAAAACCGAGCGTGTATTTTTCGACGTAATCGGCATCAATCAGATTTTCTTTGATGATCACGTGCATCATCGCGAGCGCGAGCGCGCCGTCGGTGCCGGGCAGCAGCGCCAGATGCTCGTGGCATTTCTCAGCCGTCAGCGAGCAATAGGGGTCAATCGCAATCAGCTTTGCGCCGCGGCGTTTCGCTTCCAGCACCTTCGGCCACAGGTGGACGTTTGAAGTGATCGGGTTCGATCCCCAGATGATGATCAGCTTCGCGTCATCGAAACGTTCCATGTCGGTCCCGATGGAGGCGCCGATCGTGACCTTGTAACCGGCGGCGCCGGCGGAAGCGCAGATCGTGCGGTCGAGCAGCGACGCGCCGAGGCGGTGAAAGAAGCGGCGATCCATCGAGCCGCCCTGCACGAGCCCCATCGTGCCCGCGTAGCTGTACGGCTGAATCGCCTGCGGGCCGTCTTCGTCGGCGATCTGCCTGAATTTCGCGGCGATGGTGTCGAGCGCCTCGTCCCACGAGATGCGCGTGAAGACGCCTTTGCCCTTCTCGCCGGCACGCTTCATCGGGTAAAGCACGCGCTGGTCACTATAGGTGCGTTCAAGGTAACGGTTGACTTTGGTACAGAGGAAACCGTTCGTGGTCGGGTGATCTTCCGCGCCCGCGATTTTGACGGCCCGGCCGTTTTCGACCGTGGTGACGAGGGCGCAGGTGTCCGGGCAATCGTGCGGGCAGGCGCCGCGAATGATCTTCCGGTTGGGATTGAGGGCGATGTTATCGCTGGTTGTGCTGGTTGACATTGTCATCTCCTTCGGGTCGGATTATAGCCTGACTTCACGGCGAACCTGAAGATTAGATCGGTCTGCAATCGTGTGTACGGGCCGTGTCAGTAGCCCGACCGTCACGCGAGGGCTTGCTTGCAGGACTCAGGCCCTCGCGTGAGGGTCGGGCTACTGACACGGCTTTCCATCCACCCACCTGAAAAACGGTCTGAGGTAGCCGGGGCGTGGGGGGGATCTGCTATGATGGCGGCTCTTTCGATTCAGGTTCAGAGTTGAAAGCCTATGGATCATCGAATGCCCGACGAGCCCCTGCTCAGCCTCCAGCCACAGCAATTCACCGCCCCCGCTCACTGCGAGCGGCGTTATTCTGTCGTCCTCCGCCCGTTATTCAGACTGGCGATGCTTCTGCTGTTTGTGTTGCCCGTCGCAACTCTGGCCGGCCAGCAATTCACCGTCGCGCCGCCGCCCGCATGGGTGTCGCCTGCCACGCTGCCCCCGGCGGGGGACTCGCGCTACCTGCTGATTGACCGGCAGACCCGCGTGAATGGCACCGGCGTCGAGCGCTACACCCGCAAGGCTTACGTCGTACTCTCGGCCAGCAGTCTGGAGGATTCGTCCGAACTCCGGTTTGATTTCGAGCCTTCATTCCAGAAGCTGATCATTCATTACATCAGCATCCGGCGCGGCGATCAGTTGATTGACGCGCTCAGGCCGCGCGAGATCAGGGTGCTGCAGCAGGAAGAAGAGAAGGAACAACGGATTTACAACGGCACGCTCTCCGCCGTGGCGCTACTCAATGACGTCCGGGTCGGTGACGTGATTGATTTTGCCTACTCGATCAATGGCGAGAATCCGATTCTCGGCGGGCGCTATGCCGACACGATGACGCTGTGCGCCCGCGACCCGGTGGCTCATCTGCGCTTCAGGCTGCTCTGGCCGGCGGGCCGCATGCTGCATTTCAAAAATCAGCAGACCGATTTGCAGCCGGTGATTCACGAACTCGGGCAGGAGCGGGAATACCTGTGGGAACGCCGGCAGGTCCCGGCGCTCGATGACGAAGACAAGACGCCCGACTGGTTCAACCCCGCGCCGCAGGTGCAGCTGAGCGAATTCGCGAACTGGCAGGCAGTCGCCGAGTGGGCGTGGCCGCTCTATCAGGCGCCGCGCCCGCTGTCGGCCGAATTGAAGAAACAGCTTGACCGGTGGCGCGGCGAACACCCGCAGCCCGAATCACGCTTCATCGCGGCGCTGCGCTTCGTCCAGGACGAGGTGCGTTATCTGGGCATCGAACTCGGCCCGCATTCGCACCAGCCGCACGACCCGTCTGAGGTCTTCGCCAAACGCTTCGGCGACTGCAAGGACAAGTCACTGCTGCTCAGCTCCATTCTCAAGGGACTTGAGATCGAAGCCGCCCCGGCGCTCGTCAACACCAGTGCCAGAGAGACGATTGACCGGTGGCAACCGTCGCCGTTCTCATTCGATCACGTCATCGTGCGGGTGAAACTCGACGGGAAGGTTTACTGGGTTGACGCGACGGCCAGCCTGCAGCGCGGCGGCGTGCAGCAACTATACAATCCCGCCTTCGCCCGCGCGCTGGTCATCGGCAACGACACCCGCGAACTGGAAACGATCCCGCCGACCGCGAGCGACCAGCCGCGGACGGTCGTGAAGGAAATTTACCGGGCCGAATCCTACGACCGGCCCGCGACGCTCGAAGTCGTGACGACTTATTACGGCGCTGAGGCCGACGAGATGCGGCCTTCGCTCGCGCGCGAGCGGATCGAAGAGCTGGGAAAAACCTGGCTGAACTTTTATGCCAGAACTGACCCGGGGGTCGTGGCCGATGGACTGCCGCAAATCCGGGACGACCCGCAGGCGAACGTCATCGTTATCACCGAGAAGTATCGCATCCCCGATTTCTGGCGCGACCAGAGCCGATACTTTTACCCGGAGTCCGTCTACACCGAATTGCAGAAGCCGAAGATTTCCAAACGCTCGCAGCCTCTGGCCGTCACCCACCCGATGCACATCCTGCACACGACCGAGGTGCATTTACCGCCGGGCTATAACTTTGACGCCGACTCGGGCTCGGAACACGACGCGGCGATGAGTCTGGATTACAAGTCAGACTTCGCCGGCAACACGCTGAGGCTGGAATACAGACTGCGCAGCCTGAGCGATCACGTCCCGGCTGACAAAATCGCGCGGCACGTCGAGGCGCTCGACAGGATGCAGCAGGCGGTCAGATTCCGCCTGGCGAGGGGCGGCGAAGCGGCGGACGAGGTGAGCGCGCTCGCGGCGCTCGGCGTGCTGGCGCTGGTCTTCGGCCCGCTCGTGGTCTTCGGCACGTGGAGGTTCTGGCAGGCCCGGAAAGCGGGGCTCCGGCGCGGGGAGTTCAAACTGCGCCAGCGCGCCGCGACCGGGTCAACGCCCGACACGGCGATTCGGATTCCGGCGGGTGATGACCTCACGCTTCACCTGCCCAATCACCGCTGCGCCTGCGGCAACCCGTTCCCGTGGCCCGACGCGCGCCACGAGGAGACGGCCATCTTTGACGGGCGGCGGCTCACAGTCGTGCAACTCGCCTGCGAGAGATGCAGCCGGCAGCAGGCGCTCTATTTCGAGCGTCAGACGCCGCATGTCGAATCCCGACTGCCGGACTATGGGCAAGCCCGGCAGGATTAAGTTACAATTCCTGACCTTAATCCGGAGTTCACTTTCTCAAATCACCGTTGCTGACAGCACCAATCCAGTCAGGATCAAGGAGAGTTATTTGTGGCCACAGTCAAACCATTCCGCGCCCTGCGCCCCATGCCCGAGCGCGCCGCCGAAGTCGCGGCAGTCCCCTACGACGTCGTCAGTACCGCCGAAGCCTGCGCGCTGGCGGAAGGCAACCCGTACAGCTTCCTGCGCGTGTCGCGGCCCGAAATCGAAATGCCGGAAGACACCGACATCCATTCGGCCGAGGTCTATCAGAAAGCCGCCCTCAACTTCGACCGCCTGACCGCAACCGCGCCGCTCGTGATCGAGGACGATGCCAGCTTTTATCTGTACCGCCTGCGCATGGGTGATCACGAACAGACGGGGCTGGTGGCGTGCTGCTCGGTTGATGAATACGACGACAACACCATCCTCAAACACGAACTGACCCGCAGGGACAAGGAAGACGACCGCACAAAGCACATGCTGGCGCTGCACGCGCAGACGGGGCCGGTGTTTCTGGTTTACCGCTCGGAAGCATCCGTCAATGAGCTGGTTGACAAGGCGGTCGGGAATGCGCCGCTCTTTGATTTCACCGCGGCTGACGGCGTCGAACATAAGGTCTGGCGCGTGCCCGCCGAATTCAACCAGGCATTCACCGAGGCTTTCGGCGCGGTGCCGAAACTCTACATCGCCGACGGCCACCACCGCGCCAAAAGTGCCAGCCGCGCCCGCGAAGAGTTGCGGGCGAAGAATGCGCGTCAGCTGGGCGGCGAGGAGTACAACTTTTTCGAGTGCGTCATCTTCCCCGACGATCAGGTCAGGATTCTGCCTTACAACCGCGCCGTCAAAGACCTGAATGGCCGCACTGCCGATGAATTCCTGAAAGAGATCGGGCATTCCTTCGACGTCGCGGAGGACGCCTCGCCGTCGCCCCAGGAGCATGGGCATTATTCGATGTATCTGGACGGCCGATGGTACGGGCTGACGCTGCACGACCACTCCACCAAACCGCTCCATGCGATTGACCGGCTGGACGTGAGCATCCTGCAGAACAAGCTGCTCGCGCCGGTGCTGGGCATCGAGGATCAGCGCACCGACAAGCGCCTCGATTTCGTCGGCGGCATCCGCGGCACTGCTGAACTGGAAAGGCTGGTGAACGAGGGCCGGGCGGCGGTGGCGTTTTCGCTCTACCCGACCACGCTCGATGACCTGATGCTGGTCGCCGACGCCGGCGAGGTGATGCCGCCGAAATCAACCTGGTTCGAGCCGAAGCTGCGCGACGGATTGCTCAGTCACCTGATCTGAACCCGGTATTCCCGCTTCACCAGAGGAATGATGAAACACCTGCCGTGGGTTTTCTTTCTCTTTGCGCTGCCTTTCACGCAATCCGGCTGTGGCGGACAGGCGGGCGATTCCTCTGTCGCTCAGGCGGCAGATCAGCAACGCCCGCGAGTTGCCGGCGAAAACAATCAGCTGAAGTCGCAGGCGAAAACACCCGCCCCAGGGATGGCAGGCTTTGCGCCGGGTCGAGTGATTCACGTGCTGGTCGCGCTCTGCGATAACGAGCATCAGGGCATCGTGCCCGTCCCGGCGAAACTCGGGAACGGCGAAGAGCTGGCGGGCAATCTCTATTGGGGCGCGGGATTCGGCGTCAGGACTTTTTTTACGAAAAGCGCCGAATGGAGACTGGTGCGGCGCGGAGCCGCCCCGGACCCGGCGGTTCTCGAAAGGTGCGTCTTCAGGCATCGCAATAAAGACGCCTGGCTCGTGGCCGACGCTTACCGCGGCAGGGAGATCAGACAGACCATCAGCGATTTTTTTGCTTACGTCGCGGGGGCGAAGGATCGGATGCTCGAATTTGAAATGGATTCCAGACCCGTCAGGCTCGCTGCCGGCGGACGCGCTGATCTGATCACATACCTGGGGCACGACGGGCTGATGGATTTCAGACTCGATAATTATCCGAAGAAACTCGACGACAAATCGCGCGACGCGATCATGCTCTGCTGCCTGAGCAGACGCTATTTTTCCGAACCGCTCAAACCGACCGGGGCAAATCCGTTGCTCTGGACAAACGGGCTGATGGCCCCCGAAGCTTACATCCTGAAAACCGCCATTGACGGCTGGCTGGCCGGCGAGGGCGGCGAACGGATCAGGGAACGCGCCGCCACGAGTTACAATACATATCAGAAGTGCGGACTGAGGGCCGCACGCAATCTGTTCTCAACAGGCTGGTAATTCTCCCCATCAACTAATATGAAAATACTGATCGCTGACAAATTTGAAGAGAGTGGAATCAACGGGCTGCAGGAACTCGGCTGCGAACTCGTCTACGATCCCGCCGCGAAGGGTGAAACGCTCGTCGCCGCGATCCGCGATTCGCAGGCCGACGTGCTGGTCGTCCGCTCGACCGAGGTGAATGAAGCCATACTCGACGCCGGGCGCCTGAGCCTGATCGTGCGGGCCGGCGCGGGCTTCAACACGATTGACGTCAAGGCGGCTTCGGCGCGCGGGATCTATGTGTCCAACTGTCCGGGCAGGAACGCGGTGGCGGTGGCGGAACTCGCCTTCGGCCTGATTTGCGCGCTCGACCGCCGCGTCGTTGACAGCACCGCCGATCTGCGCGCGGGCAAATGGGACAAGCAGGAATACGGCAAGGCGCGCGGGCTCTACGGCGCGACGCTCGGTCTGATCGGCCTCGGGCAGATCGGGCGCGAGATGATCCCGCGGGCCAGGGCTTTCGGGATGAACGTCATCGGCTGGAGCCGCCGCCTCACGCCCGACAGCGCCGCCGAAACGGGCATCGCCTACCGCCAGACGATACAGGAAGTCGCCAACGACTGCGACATCATCAGCATCCACCTGGCGCTGACGCCCGAGACGCGCGGGGTGATCGGCAAGGATTTTTTTGACGTGGCCCGTGACGGCGCGTACTTCATCAACACCTCACGCGCCGAGGTGGTGAATCAGGAGGCGCTCGTCGAAGCGATCACGAACAAACACCTGCGCGTCGGGCTGGACGTCTTTGCCGCGGAGCCCGCCGGGGCGACGGGTGATTTCGCCGACGAGATCATCAAACTGCCCGGCGTGATCGGCACGCACCACATCGGCGCTTCGACCGCGCAGGCGCAGGAGGCGATTGCGGCCGAGACGGTGCGGATCATCCGGCAGTTCAAGGAGACCGGCAAAGTCCTGAACGTCGTCAACCTGTCGGACCGCACGCCCGCCACGCACCTGCTCGTCGTTCGTCACCGCGACCGCCCCGGCGTGCTGGCCCACGTCTTCAACGAACTCCGGAAGGCCAGCAACAACGTCCAGGAGATGGAGAACGTGGTCTTTGCGGGCGCGGAGGCCGCGATTGCCCGGATCAGCCTCGATTACCCACTCAGCAAAGAGACGCTCGAACGCATCCGCGCCGGCAACAGCGATATTATTGAGCTTAATCTGTTCAGGCTGAGTTGACGTATGAATGTACGGGGAGCCGCTGGCTCCCCGGTGATCCCGCTGCTCATGGATTCAGCTTTTATTCAGTACACCGGGGAGCTGCCAGCTCCCCGTACAACAGATTAATAACCACGCCGCAAACCGGAAAGTTTGCCGCCACATTTTTTCAGGAGAAACGATGACCGAACGTGTTTTCAATTTCAGCGCCGGCCCTGCCGTGCTGCCTGAGCCCGTCCTCAAACAGGCCCAGCGCGACCTGTTCGCCCTGCCCGGCGTCGGGATGTCAGTGCTTGAGATCAGCCACCGCTCGGCGACCTTCGAGCAGATCATCAAAGAGGCCGAAGAGGATTTGCGCCGCCTGCTCGATATTCCGGCCGGTTACAAAGTCCTCTTCTTACAGGGCGGCGCGAGCCTGCAATTTTCCATGGCCCCGATGAACCTGCTGCCGAAAGACCGGAGCGCCGATTACATCATCACCGGCAGCTGGGGTCAGGGCGCGATCAAGGAGGCGAAGAAGCTCGGCACCGTGCGCGAGGCCGGCTCGACCGCCGACAGCAATTTCTCGCGCCTGCCCGCGCAGGAGGAACTCAAACTCGACCCGCACGCGGCCTACGTCCATTTCACTTCGAACGAGACGATCTTCGGCGTCGAGTACAGGACCGAGCCCGAAGTCGGCGACGTGCCGCTCGTCTGCGACGCCTCGTCGGATTTCATCAGCCGGCCGATTGACGTGTCGAAGTACGGTTTGATTTACGCCGGGGCGCAGAAGAACGCCGGGCCCGCGGGCGCGACCATCGTGATCATCCGCGAAGACCTGCTCGACCGCGTGCCCGACGGATTACCCGCCATGCTTGATTACAAGAACCTGGTCAAAGGCGCGTCAATGTACAACACGCCGCCGTGCTTCGCGATCTACATTTGCGGCCTCGTCTTCAAGTGGGCGCTCAGCGAGGTCGGCGGGCTCGGGAAGATTCACGAGAGGAACAAGGAGAAGGCGAAGATTCTTTACGACGCGATTGACGCCTCGGGCGGCTATTACCGCGGCCACTCGGTGCCCGAAGACCGCAGCCTCATGAACGTCACGTTCCGCCTGCCGAGCGAAGAGCTTGAGAAGAAGTTCGCGAAGGAAGCGACCGCGGCGGGCCTCGACGGGCTCAAGGGGCACCGCTCGGTCGGCGGGATGCGCGCCTCGATCTACAACGCCTTCCCGCGCGAGGGCGTGGTCAGGCTGGTCGAGTTTATGAAGGAGTTTCAGCAGAAGAATGGTTGACCCAATTCGCGCCGGAGGCGCTTACTGTCTCCGGCGCGAATCATTCCTCCTGCTTCGACCGGGCGGCTGAGATGAAGTCAGTCCGCGTCTACCGCTGGCCGACACGTTGCCATTTATCAGTCAGCCATTCCAGCAGTTCGTGACACTTGAGCCTCTTATCCACAGGAACTTCGATTACCTTCAGGCCATTCGCCACGGCATTCTTCTCCATTTCGTAAAATTCCATAGGATTCAGCTCGTGCTGGATGATTTTCACCGGGAACTCCCCGCTTCGCGGCAGACTCGCAGAATCCCAGACAAACAAGACCAGCGTGTCGTTCTCAAACTTGTAATAGATTTTCCCTGAACCCGAGTCCGAACTCCGAAATACATAGTCAGTCTTTTCATTATTCGGCAGATTACATAACTTTCTGTCTGGAGAGATGACTATCACATCCGAGTTCCCCAGAATTCCCCAGACCACTCGCTTGAAGTAGATCTCCCGGCCGTCGAGTATTTTCAGGCTGACCAAGCCGTATTCCGGTGAATAATCGGGAAACAGCGCGCCAAGGATCAGAAAAGGAGTGATCAGCAAAAGAACGATGACGAAAAAGATCTTCCATACCAGCGGAATGCCCTTGAACCTTCGGATCATAGTTTGAGCGCTCAATTTCATCCGAGTTCCCCCCTGTTACCCACCTGAAGTTGCTTCACAATCAATTCCGCCTCTTCAATCACCTTCTCTTCAAACCCGAACCCCTCCAGCCAGAAAGTATTCCGCTGCGCCCGCCACCATGTCCACTGCCTCTTCGCGTAATGCCGCGTGTCGAGTTTCATCTGCTCAATCGCCGATTCGAGCGTCCGCCGGCCCAGCAGGCACTCGACCACCCGCTTGTAGCCGTGCGCGTTGAATGCTTTCGCGGTCGGTGGGACTCCGTCCGTTATCAGTCTCTCGACCTCTTCGACCAGTCCGCGCTCGGCCATCAGGTCGGCGCGGCGGTTGATGCGCTCGTACAGCTCTTCGCGCGGCGGGTTGAGGACGAGGTAATATATCCGCCCCGCGTATTCGGTCGGCTCAACCCTGCTCTGCCGCTGCCAGTGCGAAAGCGGACGGCCGGATGAGAAGTAAACTTCGAGCGCGCGCGTCACCCGCGACCAGTCCTTTGGCGCATATCGCGCAGCCGTCTCCGGGTCAACCCGTGCGAGCATCCGGTGCAGATGCTCAGGCCCGCGCCGTTCAATCAGGCTTTGCAGGCGTGGCCGCAGTGATTCGTCAATTTCCGGCGCGTCAAAAAACCTCGTCGCGAGCGCGCGCAGGTAGAACCCCGTGCCGCCGACCAGAATCGCGAGTTTGCCGCGCGACTCGATGTCCGTGATCATTTCCCTTGCCCGTGCGGCCCACTCGACGGCGGTGAAGTTATCGGTCGGCTCGACAATATCAATCAGGTGATGCGGGATGCCGCGCTGCTCTGCGGGCGGGACTTTGGCCGTGGCGACGTAAATGCCGCGGTAGCATTGCACCGAATCACAGTTGATGATTTCGCCGCCGAAGCGTTCGGCAAGGGCAATGCCCAGATCGCTCTTGCCCGATGCGGTCGGGCCGACGACGGCAACCAGCGGCTGCTTATTTTCGGAAGTTGAATTAGCCACAGACATCAAAGGCGCAGATTGCGCAGCAACTGCCCGTCACTGAGTTGCAGAACGAGAATACGCCCGCGATCATCGGCCATCGTCAGGGTTTCGGATTGCGGGCGCAGGCAGACATTCTGTGACCCTGAGAGGTTGATCACAGCCTTCTCTTTCCCGGTACTCGTCTCAATCAGCAACACGCGCGTCCCGGCAGCGTCAGTCACCGTCGCTGCGATCCAGTTGCCACAGATGGCCGGGGCGCCCATCGTTTCTCCTTCGCCGCCGACAAGAAGTTCGCGACCATTGGTTCTGTCAGCATAAAAACGGAGCCGCCAGCCGTGATCTTCCCCTATCCCCGCGATCTGAGCCACCTCTGTCCTGATGAAAGTGGCTGGATGGACGGCCTCAATGACTTTTCCTTCTGGTGAAATCATCAAATGCCAGCCCATCATCAGGCAGTCTTTCGGGAATTCGTGGTTGAGTCGTTCGCGTCCACGCAAAGTCAGCGACGGCAGTTCATAATCCCACGCTTCAGTGTCAACCGCGAAAGCTTCAGTGGTGAGAAAACGGCAACGAGACGACGAGCGCGCAACTGCGTAAACCTGCCCTTCCACAGCCGGAACGCGCCAGAGCGCGTCAAATCGCTTTGCCGTCACATCAATCGCATAAAAGTCTCCGTTCCACCCTTCTCCGCCCGCACCAATGAACCAGGCTGAACCATCATAATCAGCTGCGAACGCATCAATGCGAGCCTCGCACCAGTCTTCTGAGCTTCGTGCGAGAAGATTTAGCCGCGCCAGCCGCCACACTTCGCCGCGCCGTGCCATCACAATCGCACGATCACCGTGATCGGAGATCACCAGCCGGTGCGCCGGCTGATCAAAATGGGTGATCGTCCGCCCGTCGCGCGCGAGCAGTTTCACGCCAGCTTCGCCAAAGGCTGCGACCAGACGACCGCTCGGTAATAACGCGATATCATTGACGGGCAGCGTGCCTGCGTCGGAGGCGGCAATTTCAATTCGCATAGGTTCGGCACGCGATGACAGACTTTCGCTGGTGATTTTGGGCAACGACGGAATGTCAGCACGCAATGCGCCGTCGCCCGCGAAAAGCACAAGCTGGCTGAACTGCGACTGATTCATCGCGGTGTGCCCCCGTCCGGCGTCGCGCAGGATCGCGCGCGCAGTCGCTCTGGCCATCGTCTGAGCCTGCGGCGACTGCTCCCCGCGCACGAGCGTCTCGGCAAAGGCGGCGCGTGCGGGCACGACTTCACAGCTTTCATCTTCGAGCAATTCACCCACGCGCCCACGGACTTCAGCAAACGCTTCGGGGAATTCAGTCAGCTTACGCGCGAGCATCCTTCCAGCAACCGCGCCTCCGTTTTCAATCGCGCGATCCATCCACGTTACGGCCAGCCGGTGCGCTTCGGCTACAGGCCACGCGACTTCGACCGCCGCGGCGTAATCGCCGGCTTCGGCGAGCGTGCCTGCCCACAACAGGCGCAGCACTTCCGCCTGCTTCGGGTCGCTTTTTTCCAGCCTCACGACGGCGTCCGCGAACGCCCCAGTGCGGCGCGCCATCAGCACGGCGCGCTTCCGATCACCGGCGACGAACCACTGCCGGATGACGAGGCCCGGCGGCAGTTCGCGCGCCTCGGCGATCTCCGCGGCCAGCCGCAGCCGGCCGTGGCGTTCGAGAAACGCGATGGCCTCGTGATTTTCATGGAGCAGTTCGAGCAGCACGAAGGCGGCCTCTTCGATCCGCCCCTGCGCGGCCAGTCGCTCGAACGAGGCGCGATAGAGCTGCCGCAGATGAGCGAGCAGATCGCCGCCCATGCCGATTGACGACCTGGCGGGAGTTCCGGCAGGCGAAATACTCAGACTGGCGCGCGGCGTCGGCACACTCAGCGCAAGCGACTTCAGCGCGGATTCGGCTTCGCCCCCGAGCGGGATCGCATACTTGAGCGCCTCGGTCAGGTCGCCGCGCTCGAACAGCTCCATCATCCGCCCGATGTATTCTGCCTGCCGCCGCCCGATGAAACCCGCGAGCCGCGTCGTGATAAGCATGCGCGCGAACAACTGCCTCGCGCGAGCTGAGAACCGGTGCAGCAATGATGGCCGTGCCGGCAGCGGTAAACCGGCTGGTCGCCCTGACATCCCGCCGGCATTGCCCGATCCCGGCTGCCCTGTTCGGGCAAAGAAGCTTTTCAAAACTGAAGCGAAAGCCGCCGCCCCTGACTTCAACCTATTGAGCAATCCGGCCCCTTCACCCGCCGAGGCCCGACCACCTGCGCCGGACTTTGCCTTCGCCCTGCCGACCAGCGCGTTCAGCACTTCGGCCATTTCTGCGGCGGCGGGCGGCACGCCTTCCATCCGGTCGCGGGCGTTGAATGCCTGTGGCTCGACAACGATGCGGGGCTGTTCAGGCTGGCGGCCCAGCGATTCGGGTTTGACCGTGATAAAGCCGTCAACGGCGAGCCACTGCTCGGGCGCTTCAAGCTGCGTGTGAGAGAGCGGCTCGACCACTGCGCGACCGCCGCGAATCAGCACGACCGAATCAGGCGCGGGGTCGAGCGCCTTCAATTCGTCTGCGGCGAGCGGCGCGGCGAGCAATGCTTTGCCCGCGGCGACCAGCGGCACGCCCGGCGAATGCGCACACGCGATTCTTTGCGGCGAGGGCCATAGCACACACAATCCGCCGGCGACGCGGAAGACCTGCATGCCGGGCTGCCAGAGCGCCAGAATCCTGCGCCGCGCTTCGGCCAGGCCGACCAGTTCAACGTCAAGCCAGAAACCCGAAGCCTCAACGAAACCGCGGTGCGCGAGCGCGCGTGGCCGCTTCAGGTTTTCCGTCCGGATTTTCACGCCGACTGATTTCATGCTCTGTCCCGCGGCAGAAACTGGCAGACCATCGCGCTGTCCTTGATTGAGTAGACATACACCGCGCCGTCAACGGTCGAATAAGCGATGAACGGCGCGGCATGGCTCGCGGTGACGTGTTCAATTTTTGCTGGTGCTGTCACCAGCGTGCGATGCCAGTCGCGGCCCTGCAACCTGAGCGTCCGGTCATCCCCTTCGAGGATGACGAGGCCCGCGCCGTAAGCACCGTCACGATTCACACCGACGCCCACAACGCGCTCGCCTGCGGACAGTCGCACCTGTACAGTCACTTCACCCTGCGCTGTCAGGATAATCCAGCGATCCTCAGACTCCTGCACCACCAGCAGTCCGAAGGTCCAATGGGCGTATCCGCCGCCGTAACCGAAGAAGGCGCCGGGCGGATCGGAACCCGCTCCCGGCATGGTCGTGCGCTCAATTGCCGATCCGATTGAGACCACATGATAGCTGCCGCCGGTGACCTCCTGTCCGAGATAAATCACCCGGCTGTAAGTCTGCGTGATGGCCAGCACGTTCGCCGCCACGGGCTCCGCCGTCACCGGGGCGGGCGTCTCTCCGGGCGGGAGAAAGGGGCCGGGCAATTTCATTTTGAATAAGGTCTTGTTCGGAGCCGCGACCAGCAATTCATTGCTACCTGTCACCCGGAAGCAGGATCGCAATTCTGCATTCGGTTCAGGGAACGCCTGCCTGATGCCGGACAGAATATCGAAGCGGGCCCCATCGCGCAGGTATCCCTTGCGCCTGAGGTGTTCCACGAACGCCCCCTCGCCGTGCGTTTTGAGCAGCACAATTGACCCTGCATACCTGCCGGCGGCAACGATTCTGCCACCATACCCGGACTGATAAAGCTTCGGCTTCCCGGTTCCCGCGCGCGGCGAGTTTGGAACGGGATAAGCAATCAACCCACCATCGGCTGAAAGAGCGAACAGCTTTGTCCCGCTCGAATCAAAGACCAGATTCGAGGCGGGCGTGAATTTCGCTTTGACTGTTTTCGGCTCCGCCGTCGCCACGCCGAATGGGTCGCGCAACAGCCGCGCGCAGACTTTATCTTCGGGCAGATCGAGCCGCACCTCTTTCCTGACGCCCGAAGCGCTGCGCACAGTGACCGACAGGCAGCGCACGTCCGGCTCCAGCACGTCACTCACTTCCATCCGTGACGGCTTCAGCCCCGCCGGGAGCGCGACCAGACTCTTTCCGCCGACGAGCCACAGGTCATCGAGCCCATGCCAGTCGGCAACCCTGTTACGCCACGCGTTCAGGTCATCGGCCTTCACTTCCGAGGGGCTGCGAGATTCGAGCAGGCGCAGCACGCTCGCGCCGTCCACTTCAGACATCACAGTCATCCCCGGCAGCTGAATCACGCCCCAGCCGAAGTGCGCCCCCGCGGCTTCAGCCCGGCGCGCCAGCACGACAAGCGCGGCCAGATGCGCGAGCCTCGGCGACCCCGCCTGATTCGGCCCGGCGTCAAACAGCGCCAGCGAGACCCGCGAACCGGCGGGGTTGCGCCGGGCGATTCTGAAAAAGAGATGCTCGTTCATCACGGCGCGGCGGTTGAATTCATCCGGCGCTTCTTCGGCCAGCGCCCATTCCGTCGCGAGCAGCCGCTCATAAACCCCGCGCTGCGCGAGCCCGTCAAAGCCGTCCGGCTCGATTTCGCCGGCCATCGCGCGCGCGCGCAGCGGCCCGACCAGCACGGCAATCCGCCGCGCCATCGCTCCGAGCGCGAGGCTCAGTTCGGGCGGGAATAAATTCAGATACTGCGCCCAGGGCGCGAGCGATTGCGGCAGCTTCATGCGGCTTCCACCCACGAAATCAAAGTTTCACGCGCGACGGCTCTGGCCGATCCGACCGGGACGATGAGCAACTCGTCCGGCAGCACGGCCAGCGGCGGACGTTCATTACTCTGCCCGAGCAATGCGCGCTCAACGAGTGGCAATGGGATCACGGGTTCCAGCGTCGTCGGCAGCAATAACGAAGGCGCGCGCTCATCGCGCCCGAGATAAATCACGCCATCAACCCAGGGCAGCGCTTTTTCTTCACCAATGATGACGAGGAGACCCGGCGCGGCAACGCCACGCAGTTGTACGAGCGTTTCATCACTGAGCTTCATCAGCCGCTGCGCCAGCTGCCGCGCAACATTTCCATGCGCCGCCAGACCGAGCGGCCGGAGCGGTTCCCGGCGCGACTGCCACCGCACCTGAACCTCGACACCGGCGTGATCGTTTCCCGATGAATTATTCATTGGCTGATTGTTCATGAACTGGCGGCCTGCGGCTGGCCGAGAGCCCGCACGATGCTTGAGCGGAGGTTTGCCAGTTCGGGCGGCATTTGTTCTGCCGTGAAGCCGGCATCGATTTCACGCGCGATGCCTTCGAGCCTGAGTTGCCATGACTCGATGGCTTCCGGGTCGGCGCCGTCAGGAGAATTTGCCAAAGCCTCTTCACCGGCCACGACCAGGCGGGCGGCCCTCAGCAGCGGCCCGAGCGAGGCTTCTTCGGCGGCGGCGGGGAGCGCGGCGTTCTCAGTATTCGCCAGCAGTTCGCGCAGACAGTCGCGGGCCAGCGCCTGTTGCTCGCGCGTTGGCACGGCAAAGACCAGGGGCCACAGGTCGGCGGCGTCAGGCGCACTGCGACCGGCCAGCACCCCGGCGGCGGCGATGAGTCGCTGCGCCCTGACGGCACGGCGGTCAGACAGCGTGATGCCGGCGCCGCGCAGCAGCCGCACGGCCCGCGCAAGCTGTGGCTGAACCCTCGACATCTCCGCACTCCGCGCGGCGGCGGCGAGCGCGTCAATGTCTGAGATATGCGCCTGATACTGGTTGCCATCATTCGTGAGCGCCCAGCCCCCGGCGAGCAGCTCTTCCAGCCGCGGGTCGGGGACCGGGTCAACGAAGATGCGGACGAGGAAGCGGTCGGCGAAGGCGGCGAGCGATTCGTCTTCGGGCAGCGCATTCGACGCGCCGATGCAGATGCGCAGCGGGCAGGCCATGCGCGTGTGTCCGCGACGGAACACACGCTCGTTGAGGATGCCGAGCAGCGTGTTGAGGATCGCCGTCGAGCCCTGAAAGATTTCGTCGAGAAACGCGATCTCGGCTTCGGGCAGCATGCCCATCGTCTCGGTTTCGACCGTGCCCTCGCGCAGCTTGCGCAGATCAACCGGGCCGAAGATCTCGCTCGGCTCGGTGAAGCGTCCGAGCAGGTACTCGAAATACTGCCCGCCGGTCGAGCGGGCGATGCGGCGGGCTGCTTCGCTCTTGGCCGTGCCCGGCGGGCCGATGACCAGCAGGTGTTCGCCGGCGACGGCCGAGAGCGCGATCATTTCGACCAGCGTTTCACGTTCCACCAGCCCGTGCCCGGCGTCGGCTATCGCGCGGCGCAGAGAGGCGGCGGCTTCAGGATTGGTTCGTTGAGTCATAAAAATTGAGACTGTGTGGACAGCCGGAGCAGCCGGAGCCATCGCTCCGGCTGTTGTACGCATACTTGCGGGGACATGCTGCGGATGCAGGAATGTTACAAAGATTGATCACTTCCGGCAAGAGGTTCGCAGAGAGCCGGCGAAGCGAATCATTGCGGCAGGTGGAACCAGCGATACAGCGCGACCGCGAGCAGCAGGGCGATCAATATCAGCGCGCCCAGTTGCTGCATTCTCGACAGGCTCATTTGATGCTGACCTTCACGGTGTTGGTCGGTTTGCCGTTGACCGTCAGCGCCACGTCAACTTCACCCCGCCCGGCCAGAGAGCGCGGCACGAGGACGTTGATCTGATCGAGCCCGACGAAATCGCCCTGCGCCCCGGCAAAGGTCACCTGTGCGTCTGTGCCGCCGATCTTCGCTGTGACTGCCGAAATGTCAGTGCGGAAGCGCAATCCGGTGCCGAACAGCACCAGGAAGACCTGATCGCCTTCAGACCCCGTATCAATCGGGCGCGCGACGAACTGCGTCCCGTCGAAGGCGGCCACCGGTTCGGCGGGCAGCGCCTGGCCGTTGTGATACGGCAGCACGAAAGCCGCGGCGAGCCCTGAGCCCGTGGCATTGGCGGAAAACAGACTCGGCGCAACCGAAGCAATCACCGAAAGCCCGGTTGACGCGGTCCCGTTCGGATTGGTGATGATCACTGTCGCCGCGCCATTGGCCGTGCCGGGCGGGATCTGATAGTTGACCTGCGTGGGCGAAACGAAAAACAGCGGGGCCAGTCGCTCCGCCCCGGCGCCGTCCCGCACTTTGACCGTCGTCCCGCCGAGCGAAGTCGGCAGCGGGACAGCCGTCGCGGCGAGAGTCGAGTTTGCCAGCCCGGTGCCAAAGGCCGCAACGATGGCTTCGCTCGCAAGCGCCGCCGTGCTGTAATCGGCAGCAGAGGCCGTCGCAATAGTCCTCGAACGCGCCAGATCAACCGCGGCTTTGATGTCCAGCCGCCCGAAGCCGTAAGTGTTATTCGGCGATGCGGGACTGGCATCGCAGGTCGTAGTGGTCACCTTCACGGCCGATTCGTTGAGGATGGCTTCGGTCAGTGAAATCTGGCGGCGCAGCGAAGGCACGGCTGACCAGAGCAGCGCCACCGCCCCGGCCACATGCGGCGTCGCCATCGAAGTGCCGCTGAAGTTGCTGTAACCGGCACCGCGCACGCTCGATCTGGTGCTGACACCTGGGGCAGTGATGTCAGGCTTGCGGCGATTGCTGCCATCCAGTGTGACCGGGCCGCGACTGCTGAAACTGGCGAGGTCGCCGGTGGCCGGACTGAAAGCCCCGATTGAATAAGAGGCCGCGTAAAGTGACGGCGGGTCATTGACCGTCGAACAATTTGGCCCGGCATTGCCCGCGGCCACGACGGTCATAATCCCGGCGGCCCGCTGCGCCTCAATCGCCGATTGCAACGTCAGCGGCTGGCAGCCCTCGCTCGGCGGGCAACCCCACGAGTTGATCGTCACGTCCGGGGCCTTCGTCGGGTCGCCCTGCGACGGAGTCCCATTGACCGGGTACGGGGCGAGGAAAAATTCCATGCACTCGATGTAGCGCGCGGGAGTCCCGTCGCCGCGATCCATGTTGCGACACGCGATGAATTTCGCGCCCGGAGCCATCCCGATCTGATTGCCGTTGCCGTCATCGCCGACCGCCGTGCCGGTCGTGTGCGAGCCGTGGTTGCTGTCATCGCACGGGATTTTCGTGTCAGGGCCGCAGACGCCGCCGTTCGTGTGAATGCTGTCGTGCCAGTTGTAATCGTGGTTAGCGCTCGTGCCGTTCCAGCCGCGGTAGTGCGGTTTGAGGGCCGGGTGATCCCACTCGACTCCGGTATCCGCGCTGCCGACGACGATGCCCTGCCCGGTGAACCCCATCGCCCACACGTCGGGCGCGTGGACGTAATTGATGCCCGCCTCCACCGTCGCCGGTTGTGCCGGTGATTCCGCCGATTCGTAACGCATTGGCTCGAGCGGCGCGGTGTTCTGAATGTGCGGATTGCCTTCGATGCGCAAGACGTCAGGCCGCGCGGCGATTGCTTCCAGCACGTCCCGATTGCCTTTCACCAGCACCGCATTGACGATGTAAAACGAACGATGCTCGATGCCGCGCTGATTGAGCCATTGCCGCAGCGAAGCCTGCGAGGTCTGCGCCCTGCTCCACAGCGCTTCACGCACGTAGCGGCCCCGCTCCTGCCGCGATTCGATTGCTTCAGCCGCGCTCAGGTCGGACTGATCGGCGAGGATGACCAGGAACTCGGCTTCGTCATCCCCCGTAACGCGGTTGAGCAGCCAGGCGGAGACTTTATCCTTGAGCAGGCTCTGTTTTTCTAACGCCGATGAACCTTCAGGAAGCGTTGCCGCGATCAGAGCGGTCAGCAGAAACGGGATCGCCAGCAGGAGGGCCGGCACTCTGAGTTGTTGGAACTTCATGGTGTAGATCAGAGAAAGCTGTAGTATGGGCGGAACTGTCCGGCAGATGCTTATGACCTGTTAGCCTGCACCCATTCGCGAAAGGCTTTTGTCATTCCATTCAGGTCTTCGCCATCACCCAGGCTCAGAAAGTCTGTCACCACGGCCGGAGATAGCTGGCATCACACACCTCCTTCTGCTTCCACTCATTATTGCCGTTGTGCCACCTGCGCAGACTGGCTCGTGCCGGATTGCAGGAAGCGGATGAATTCATTCTTGTCGCGCGTCAGGCCGGGGAACTTGTCAACCGTCTCGCCGTCGGGCCTGACGATCACGTAGAGCGGCAGGGCGACCGTGCCGAATTTCTCTTCCTGCAGCTTCTGATTGCGTTCGTCGCCCTGCACGTGTTCCGGCGTCTGGCGGTCGGTGAACAGTTCGGCGAGGATGTACCGCTCCAGCTCTTTTTTGACCTCCGCCTGAGTGAACATGTTGGTCTCCATCCAGCGGCAGTTGGTGCAGGTCACGCCGGTGAAGTTCAGAAAGACGGGCTTGTTCTGCGCCTTCGCCAGTTGCAGCGCATCGTCATAGCTTTCGAGCCATTTTGCCTGAGAGTTCCCGGCGCCGGTCGTCGTGCCCCCGCGCATGATGCCGGCCAGTTCTCCGGGTTGCAGGATGGGCAGGAATGAATCAAGCTCGCCCAGCCGACCGCCGAACAACCCGGTCAGGAGGTAGAACGCGATGCCGAGGAAGAAGACACTCATCATCATCCGCACCACCCCGAGCCTTTCAACCGCGGTGTCGTAAGGCAGCTGGAATTTGCCGAGCAGGTAGACTGCGGTGACGATGGAGATGGCGATCCAGGCGGCCAGCACCAGGGTGCGCGTAAACACGCTCCAGCCCCAGACCTGATCCACGTTGCTGATGAACTTGAACGCGGCGGCGAGTTCCAGAAACCCCATCACCACTTTCACGCTGTTGAGCCAGCCGCCCGATTTCGGCAGCGATTTGAGCCAGCGCGGGAAGAGTGCCAGCAGGAAGAACGGGAAGGCGAAGGCCGACGAGAAGACCATCATCCCGATGGCCGCCCAGAGCTTTTCGCCCTGCGTCGCCGCGACCAGCACGGTGCCGACGAAGGCCGCCGTGCAGGTGAAAGAGGTCAGTGTGAACGTGAGCCCCATCAGGAGCGTCCCGATCCACGAACTGGCCTTCGCCCGCGAATCGAGTTTCGAGAGCAGCCCCGACGGGACGCGAATCTCAAACATCCCGAACAGGTTCAGCGCAAAGACCACGAACACCGTGGTCAGGATCAGGTTCATCCACGGATTCGCCGCCAGATTGCCCAGGCCAGCGGCGCTCGAAAGCAGCGCCATCGCCATCCCGAGCCCGGTATAAGTCAGCACCATGCCCACACAGTAAACCAGAGCGTGTCCGACTGCTGCGCCGCGCGACTGCTGCTCACTTTTGGTAAAGAAAGAGACCGTGATCGGAATCATCGGGAACACGCATGGCGTCAGGAGCGACAACAACCCCGAGACCAGCGCCAGCCACAGGTAACTCAGCAATCCGTTCTGTCTCAGTTTCGGGCCGGGGTTTGGCGGCGATGGAGGGGCAGGATTAATGCTGCTCCCGGGAGTCGCTGTTGGCGACGGTGAGACCGATGCTGAAGGTGAAGGCGAAACGGTTGCAGACGGCGAAGGTGAAGGCGAGCTTTTCGCCGTCGGCGTCACACTGGGACTGACCGAAGCGACCGGAGTTGCTGTAGGCGTTGTCTTCGGCACAGCCGCCACAGCCGCGGCCTGAGCGATCATGATTTCAATTTCTATCTCTTTTGTTCGCGGCGGCAGGCACTGATGTTCATCGCAGGCCTGGAAGGTCACTTTGGCGATGACCTTCTGCGGCCCCGGCGCGGCATCGGTGTTGGCTTTGACCGGCACGGTGAAGGTCACCGAATTCTCGAAAGTCTGCGTGTTGATCTCAAAGTTCGGGTCGTAAGCGACGATTGGCGCGGGCTGTTTCGGCGCGCCGTCGAGCGTGAAGGCGCTGCCTTCGGCGAGGGCGATCTTCGTCGCGCGCGGCGGGGGCGGCTGGGTCAGTGAATACATATGCCAGTTCGGCTCGATCTTCGCCGTCAGCAGCAGCTTTGCCGCCTCACCCGGGCGGACCTGGCTCTTGTCGGCCTTGCCCGACCACGAAACGACGTTGAGCTTCTGACCGGCGACCTGTCCGGACAGCGCGAGGACGGCTGCGGCGCAGATCAGCCAGAGGCTCAGACTTTTTCTCATCCAGTCAAACATTGTGATGTCCCTCAGAAGGTGAAATTTTACGGCCTGCTCGAACGCGCCGGATTTTAGCATACGTGGCGCGGGAGATGCTTGTCAGACAGCTTACAAATCGAACGGCCAGCCAGTGTACGGGGAGCTGCCAGCTCCCCGCCGGCTTCCACCACTGTAGTTGTTCATAAGACTGCGCTTCTACAGACAGCAGGGAGCTGGCAGCTCCCCGTACATCCGGCCGCGGTGTCAGGAGGTGTAATTGTGGCTCAAAACACCGGCGCCGTTGACGGAGTCTGAAGTTGCGATTACTCTGTTTCCTACCACCGATCCCCGTGATCAGTCCACGACACTTCAGTTCTATCACCACCTCAGGAGACCAGGCATGCCGAAATATATTTTTGTGACGGGCGGCGTTGTTAGCGGTCTGGGCAAGGGCATCGCGGCGGCTTCAATCGGCGCGCTGCTCGAAGCGCGCGGGCTGAAAGTCACGCTGCTCAAATTCGACCCTTACATCAACGTGGACCCCGGCACGATGTCGCCGTTCCAGCACGGCGAAGTCTTCGTCACCGACGACGGCGCGGAAACCGACCTCGACCTGGGGCATTACGAACGCTTCACGCGCGCGCGCCTGACCAAAGCCAACAACTGGACGACCGGGCGCATATACCTCTCGGTCATCGAAAAGGAGCGGCGCGGCGATTACCTGGGCAAGACGATTCAGGTCATCCCGCACATCACAAACGAAATCAAGGAGAACATCCGGGCCATCTCCGACGACGTGGATGTCGTGATCGTCGAGATCGGAGGCACGGTCGGCGACATCGAATCGCTCCCCTTCCTCGAAGCCATCCGCCAGATGTCGAACGAAGTCGGGCGTCACAATTCGATCTTCGTCCACCTGACGCTCGTGCCATATATCGCGGCCTCGGGCGAACTCAAGACCAAGCCGACGCAGCACTCGGTCAAGGAACTGCTCTCCATCGGGATTCAGCCCGACATCCTGCTCTGCCGCTGCGAGCGCGAAGTGCCGCGCGAGATGAAAGCCAAGATCGCGCTCTTCTGCAACGTGTCGGAAGACGCGGTGATCACGGCGCGCGACGTCAAATCGGTCTACGAAATCCCACAGGTTTTCAGCCACGAAGGGCTGGATCAGTTGATCGTTGACCTGCTGCGGCTGCCGCTCGGCGACACCGACCTGCGGCAGTGGACGGCGCTCGTCAACCGGATCCACGGCGCGCGCGATTCCGTCACCATCGGCATCGCCGGTAAGTACGTCGAGCTGGAAGATTCATACAAGAGCCTCAACGAGGCGCTCGTTCACGGCGGTTTCGCCAACGGCGTGAAGGTCAAGTTCCAGTGGATCGAGAGCGAAGATCTGATGACCGACGAGCGCTGGGAAGACCGGTTGCGCGAAGTTGACGCGATCCTCGTGCCCGGCGGCTTCGGCAAGCGCGGCATCAACGGCATGATCCGCGCCATCGGTTTTGCGCGCCGCGAAAAGAAGCCCTTCTTCGGCATCTGTCTGGGCATGCAGTGCGCCTCGATTGAATATGCGCGGAACGTGGCCGGGATGGAACTCGCCGACTCGACCGAGTTCGACCCGGACACGCCGCAGGCGGTGATCTTCAAGCTGCGGGACCTGCTCGGCGTCGAGAACCTTGGCGGCACGATGCGGCTCGGGGCTTACCCCTGCAACCTGAGGCCGGGTTCGCTCGCCGAAACGGTCTACGGCAGCGAGGCGATCTCCGAGCGGCACCGCCACCGCTACGAATTCAACCCGGCCTTTGAAGACCGGCTGGCGGAAAACGGCCTGATCTTTTCCGGCAAATCGCCGGACGGCAAATTCGTCGAGATCATCGAACTGGCCGACCACCCGTGGTTCCTGGGGTGCCAGTTCCATCCCGAACTGAAATCGAAGCCGCTCGCCCCGCACCCGCTCTTCGTCAGCTTTATCAGGGCCGCCTACGAACACCGCCTCCGCGACGAGGTCGGCGAAGACAGAGAGGAGACCGGTAACGCGCGCCCTACTGAGGACGGGGCGGCCGCTCAGGCCGGCTCGTAAGCCACAGACATTAAGATCACGGCGAAAGCGCACAGGTTATTGCCAGCAGTTGAGTGCATGGTTATGATCTGTGCGCTTTTGCATTCACGTGTAACTTTGCTTTCTCTGGCACCCCCTTTTCAGACAAAGCCTTTCTCTCAACGGGAGGACGGCAGTTTATGAAGTACAGGAGATTTGCTTTTGCGTTGCTGATCACACTGATCGCCGGCATCGGGCTGACAGCACAGGCTCAGAAACAGACTCAGGCTGAAGTGAGATGGGAGTACAAAACTGTCAAGTCATGCAATCAGGCTGACCCACAATTGGGCGAGCTTGGCGATCAGGGATGGGAGTTGGTTACAGCCTATTATGACTCGTATGGTAATTGCACGTATCATCGCCTGAAGCGGCAGAAGCCCAAAGATGCTCCCGCCTATGTGCCACCTGAAAAACATCCAGCGCCGCGCTGTCAGCTGACGCTTGATCAAGCGCCGGCGATTCGTGGCTTCAGGCTTGGGATGAATGTTAATGAGGTGCTGGCGCTGATGCCCGAAAGCGGTGAGAAGCAGGAGATCAAAAACAAGCTTGAGAAAGCGCCTCTTATTCCGAGCTTCGGGTTTACGGATTTCTCCTTGTCGGTAAACACTATCCTGCAAACACCGTCCAATCTGGAAAGGTTTGCCGGGATTTCGATCATCCGTTTTTCGGTGCTGGATAACCGCGTGGTTAATATCCAAGTTTCTTACCTCAGCCGAAATTTACCGGTAAGACCTGATTGGAATGCTGAGACACTGATAGCCAAATTTTCACTGGCACTGGGGCTGCCCGACCTGACAAATTGGGAGCGAATTAGTGGGCGTGAGGCGAAGCTCATTTGCAGAGGTTTTGAGGTTTTCGCATCCGCGAACGGGGACTACGTATTCATCACTGTTAATGATTCTTCTTACAGCGAAAAACTCGCTCAGCGCATAGCAGCCGAACAGGAGCGGCTGCGGCGTGAATTCAAGCCCTGAATTTTGCTATGAACGGTGGCGTTGAATGGATCATTGATGCGGAAGGCTGCGCGCCCGAGGGGCTGCGGCAGGCGGCGATCCTCAAATGGATTTGCGAGATGGTCATCGCCGACCTTGACCTGCGCGTCGTGGGGCAGCCGGTCTGGCACAGCTTCCCTGCGCCGGGCGGGGTGACGGGATTGTACCTGCTGACCGAATCGCATCTGGCCTGTCACACGTACCCTGAAACCGGGCTCGCGACATTCAACCTGTACTGCTGTCGCCCCCGTCGCGACTGGCCCTGGGCCGAGCGGCTGGGTGAATTGCTCGCCGCGCAGTCAGTCTCGGTGCGCGTCGTTTCACGGGGCGCCGTGCCGAATTCGGAGGAGGGCGAGCGGTGAGCGTGGTTCAGGCATTCTGTCCATCCTGCGGCGCGCCGATCACCTTCAAGCGCGGATCGTCAATCGTCGTCATCTGCGAATACTGCCGCTCGGCAGTGGCTCGCGGCGACCGCACTTTCGAAGACCTGGGCAAAGTGGCTGAACTGATGGAAACGGGTTCGCCGCTTCAGATCGGGCTGCACGGCTCTTATCAGGGCATCGCCTTCGAGCTGACCGGGCGCGCACAACTCGGCCACCAGATGGGCGGGATGTGGGACGAATGGTATGCGGCTTTTTCGGACGGGCGCTGGGGCTGGCTCGCCGAAGCGCAGGGGCGCTTTTACCTGACCTTCCAGAAACAGATGCCACAGCAGACGCTGCTCCCGCCGTTTGAATCCGTCCAGCCGGGACAGCCGGCCCTGACTCTCGGATCAATCAATTTGACGGTCGCGGAAAAAGGTGTCGCCACATCGCTCGGCGCGCAGGGCGAGATCCCTTATCGCCTGACGCCCGGCGAGCAGCACTCCTATGCCGACCTGTCGGGGCCGCACGGCGAATTCGCGACGGTTGATTACAGCGAAGCGAGGCCGGTGCTTTTCATCGGGCGCGAAGTCACACTGGCCGATTTGGGGCTCGCGAGCGCCGTCGCGCCAAAGCGCCATGCACAGCAGGTTGCCGCCTTCCAGCTCAACTGTCCGAATTGCGGGGGCAGGCTTGAGCTGCGCGCGCCCGACCAGACGCAGCGCGTGACCTGTCCGAATTGCGGCTCGCTGCTCGATGTCAATCAGGGCAATCTGAGGTTTCTGGAAGCACTCAGGCCCGCCCCGGTCACGCCGGTCATCCCCATCGGTTCAGTCGGCAATTTCGCGCCGGGCAAAATGACCGTCATCGGTTTTCTGCAACGCAGCGTGACCTTCGACGGGGTGATTTATTACTGGGAAGAATACCTGCTTTACGAGCCGCAGCTCGGCTTCCGCTGGCTCGTGCGCAGCGACGACCACTGGAATTTCGTGCAGACGCTGGCGCCGGGCATGGTCACTGAGGAAGGTGACAAGGCGCGGTTTGCGGATCAGGATTACAAGATTTATCAGGACGCCGCGGCCAGAGTCGAATACGTCAGCGGCGAGTTTTACTGGAAAGTCAGCGTCGGCGAAACCGTCCGCGCGGTGGATTACATCCGCCCGCCTTACATTCTGTCTCAGGAAGCGACGAGCAATGAAATCAACTGGTCGCTCGGGACATATCTCAAGCCCGCCGACGTGGAGCAGGCATTCGGCATCTCCGGTCTGCCGAAACCTTCAGGCGTCGCGCCCAACCAGCCGTTCCCGCACGGTTACATTTACAAGCTGTGGGGCAAAATGTTCCTCGCGGCGTTTCTGGTCGGGCTGGTGATGATGTTTTTCGGCTCGGGCAGCGAGGTTTTCAAAAAAAGTTTTGAGCTGGAGCCGCGCAAGAGCGCCGACGACACTCAGGTCATCTTCACCGAGCCGTTTGAACTGCGGGGCAATAAAAACATCAGGGTCGCCGCCACCGCTGACGTCTCGAACACCTGGGTCTACCTTGAAGGAGACCTGATCAACGAGGAGACAGGAGTCGTACAGCCGTTCTCGATGCCCGTCGAATATTACTCCGGCGTCGAAGACGGCGAATCGTGGAGCGAAGGCGACCGTTCACCCGAGCTGCACCTCTCGGCGCTGCCCGCGGGAAAGTACACGATGCGGCTGGAAGTGCAGTGGGAGCGCTGGCAGCAGCCGCAGACGCTTGAGATCAACGTCGTACAGGGAGTCCCGCGCCTGCTCTACTGGGTGCTGACGCTCGTCGCGATCTCGGTCATCCCGCTGCTCACAGCGCTCTATCATTACAGCTTTGAAAAACGCCGCTGGGCCGACAGTAATTTCAGCCCATACGACAGCGGCGGCGACGATGATGATTGAATAAATCCGAACATGCCCGACAGCCTGAAATGTCGGCCTGATCTGTTCGAATGAACTCATGGGGGAATTATGCTGAGAAAATTCTACCTGTTCACCGGAATCCTGATCATCGGGTTTTACGGCTTCGTGGCCTTCACGGGCCGCGAGTTCTTCGACGAACAGCGGCAGGTCGTGCCGGCGGATGTGCGCCAGTCGCCCGGCGGATACCGCTCGTTCCATTTCTGGCATTCCGGCTATCGAGGAGGAAAGTGATGCCCAATCAAATCACCCCGGCTTTAGCGTTGTTGATCCCGTACGGTCAGCTCCCCGAACTGATCCTGACGACCATTATCTTTTCGCTGATCGGCGTCGTGATGTTCGCCGTCGCGTTCTGGGTGGTGACTAAGGTCACCCCGTTCTCGATCAAAAAAGAGATCGAGGACGATCAGAACACCGCGCTCGCCATCATCATCGGCTCGATCATCCTTGGCATCGCGCTGATCGTCGCCGCCGCTGTTCACGGCTGAACGGAAGGATGAGGGATGAACTTTGCGGAGTTCTTACTTCATCCTTCATCCTTTCCCATGAATCGTACTCCTTTACTCTTCCTCAACGTCCTGATCATCGCCGTCTGCGGGCTGGTGTATGAGCTGCTGGCCGGCACGCTGGCGAGCTACGTGCTGGGCGATTCGGTGACGCAGTTCTCGCTGATCATCGGCATCTACCTGTCGGCGATGGGCGCGGGCGCCTGGCTTTCGGGCTTCCTGGACGGCGGGCTGGCGAGGCGATTTGTCGAAGTGCAGCTCGGCGTGGCGCTGCTCGGCGGGCTGTCGGCGCCGCTGCTGTTCCTGACCTTCTCCAGGTTCGAGCAGTTTCAGGTGGTACTCTACCCGCTGGTCTTCGCCATCGGCGTGCTGGTCGGGCTGGAAATCCCCCTGCTCATGCGGATACTGAAAGACCTGTTGGATTTCAAGGCCGTCGTTTCGCGCGTGCTGACGTTCGATTACGTCGGCGCGCTCGTCGCCTCGCTGCTCTTCCCTCTCTTCCTCGTGCCGCGGCTCGGACTCGTGCGCACTTCGCTCGCGGTCGGGTTATTGAATGCCGCCGTCGGGTTGTGGAGTACGTGGCTGATGCGCCCGCTGATCAAAGGCAGCGTCTCGGGCCTGCGCGGTCGCGCGGCAATCGTGATCGCGCTGCTGCTCGTCGGCCTCATCAAGGCCGAACGGCTGACGTCGCTCGCCGAAGACAATCTCTTCGCTGATAACATAGTTTATTCGCGCACCACGCCGTACCAGCGCATCATTGTGACGAAGAACCGCGCGGGCTTTCAGCTCTTCCTCAACGGCCACCTGCAGTTCAGCTCGACTGACGAATACCGCTACCATGAAGCGCTGGTGCATCCGCCGATGATGCTGGCTTCACAGGGCGGAGCCATACCTCACCGTGTTCTTGTCCTTGGCGGCGGCGACGGGCTGGCACTGAGAGAGATCCTCCGTTATCAGACGGTGGACTCGGTCACGCTGGTTGACCTCGATCCGGAAATGACGAAGCTCTCGGCGGCCTTCCCGCCGCTGGCCGAATTGAATCGGCGCTCTTTCTCAGACCGGCGGGTGAAGGTCATCAATCAGGACGCGATGATATGGCTGGAAGAGCCGGGCGATCTGTTCGACGCCGCGGTAGTTGATTTCCCCGACCCCAATACATTCGCGCTGGGCAAACTCTACACGACGCGCTTTTATCACCTGCTCAAAAACCGGCTGGCGCCGGATGCAGCCGTCTCCGTGCAATCCACCTCGCCGCTCTTCGCCCGCGCGTCGTTCTGGTGTGTGATCAGAACGATGGAGGCGGCGGGCTTCTCAGTCAGGCCGTATCATCTGGCCGTGCCGTCGTTCGGCGAGTGGGGATTTGCGCTGGCTCGCAGGGCTCCATTCGACCCGCCAGCGAACGTTCCTGACGGATTGCGCTTCCTCAATCAACAGTCAATGGCCGCGATGTTTTTGCTGCCGGCCGATCTCGGCCCGGTGCCGGTGGAAATCAACCGGCTCGATAACCAGACGCTCGTGCGGTATTACGAATCGGAGTGGAAGCGGTATCAATGATGGAATGGAACGCGGATGAAACGGATAAGTACGGATCATCGCAGACCTGATCCGTACTTATCCGTTTCATCCGCGTTCCATTGCTTTATGAATCGAACCTGCACAAGGCGCGAAGTTCTGACGGCCTTCCTTGGCCTGCCCGCCGCGCTTGCCGCCTGCCGCACACGCCCGTCATTCCCCCTCCCGGACGGTGAAATCGTCGGCACATCCTATGACATAGGGCATCGCCTGCGTGACGGGTTGCGAGTCGCCGTGTCCGCTGACAAGTGGGAGCGAAAGCGCGTTGTCATCGTCGGCGGAGGCGTCGCCGGGCTGACCGCGGCGTGGCGATTGCTGAATTCCGGCTGCTCTGATTTCGTGCTGCTTGAGCTTGAAGCGGTGCCGGGCGGGACGGCGCGCAGCGGGGCATCACCGGTCATCTCGTACCCCTGGGGCGCGCATTACCTGCCCGTGCCGATGAAGGAAAATGCCGCGCTGCTCGGGCTGCTGGATGAAATGGGAATGACTGAGGGCCGCGCCGAAGACGGCTCCCCGGTCGTCGCCGAGCAATATCTTTGTCGCGACCCCGAAGAGCGAGTCTTTTATCGGGGCCGCTGGTATGAAGGGCTTTACCTGCGCGCCGGGGCGAGCGCGGAAGACCTCGCGCAACTTGACCGCTTCAATGCTGAAATCAACCGCTGGGTCGCCTGGCGCGACGGGCGCGGGCGTCGGGCGTTCGCGATTCCGGTGGCGACGGCTTCGGACGACGCGGAGGTCACAGCGCTCGATAAAGTATCAATGGCCGGGTGGCTCGATCAGCGCGGATTCTCTTCGCCGCGTCTGCGGTGGTTCATTGAATACGGCTGTCGCGACGATTACGGCCTCGTGCTGGAAAATACGAGCGCGTGGGCGGGGCTTTTCTACTTCGCCGCCAGAATGCAGAAACCCGGCCACGAGACTCAGCCGTTTATGACCTGGCCCGAAGGCAACGGGCGGCTGGTCGCTCACCTTTACGGCCGGGCGAAATCGCAGGTGAGAACCGGACTGGCAGTGACCGAAATCATCCCGACTGATCCCGACGGAAAATCAGGCGCGGACGTGATCGCAGTTGATCACGGCGGCAGCGCGGCAGTGGGATTTCACGCTGAGCGGGTGATTTTCGCCGCGCCTCATTTCCTGGCGCCTTACGTGATTCGTCCCTGGCGTGAGAGTCCGCCGGCGCACGTGGCCGAATTCCATTACGGGTCGTGGATGGTGGCGAACCTGCACCTGAAAGAGAGGCCCGAAAGTCGCGGCTTCCCGCTCGCGTGGGACAACGTGTTGTATGACAGCCCGGCGCTCGGTTACGTGGTCGCGACGCACCAGCGCGGGCTTGACCGCGGGCCGACTGTTTTCACCTATTACTACCCGCTCGCTGAAACTGATCAGAAAGCCGCGAGGAATAAACTGCTCAGTGCGGATTGCACCGAATGGGCAGACGTAGTGCTGAGTGATCTGCAACGCGCTCACCCTGAGATCCGCGGACTGGTCACGCGACTGGACGTGATGCGCTGGGGGCACGCGATGATCAGCCCGAGACCGGGCTTTGTCTGGAGTAGCGCGCGGCGTGAGGCGGCAAAACCTCACCGCGGGATTCATTTCGCGCACTCCGACCTGAGCGGAGTCGCCTTGTTTGAAGAAGCTTTTGATCAGGGCAGCCGCGCCGCCGATGAGGTGCTACGGAAATTCAATTGAATTTCCGTAGCCTGTGGCGAGCGTTGCCGCGTAAGGAATTGGCCAGGCGCACATCCTCTGTCCTGAGTAATCAGAAACAGGTAGTGGCTCAGACGGGAGAGTTGGTAATCCCGGCTTGAGCCGGAAGCGTCTGTTGCCAGACCCCTCCGGCTCAAGCCGGGACTACGAACGGTCTCCCTCGATTGACCCACTACCCCCTTCATTTACATTGCCTGCTAGAAGAGCAGCTTCAGCCCGAACTGCAGCTCGCGCATCGTGCCGCGCATGCCCGTGATTCTGCCGAAGTTCGCGCTGTTGCGGCTCGTGTCCGGGTTGCCCCAGTTCGGGTGGTTCGGCGCGTTGAAGGCCTCGAAGCGGAATTGAATGCTCTTCGACTCCGTGAAGCGGATATTCTTCATCAGCGCCGTGTCCACGAGGATGAAGCCGGGGCCGATGATCGTGTTGCGGCCCACGTTGCCGAACGTGCCGGCGGGCTGCAGGACAAAGGCGTCCGTATTGAACCAGCGGTCCAGCGTCCGCTGGTCGCCGTCCAGGACGGAATTAGTGCCGGCGACCTGATTCGGGCGGTCGAAGCCCGCGCCGATGTTCGACCGGTCTACGCCGGAGACGACCGTGAGCGGGAAGCCGGTTTGAATCGTCACGATGGGGCTGACCTGCCAGCCGCCGAGCAGGGCGTTGACGATCCCGCCCCGGTCGAGGAACCGCTTGCCGTTGCCGAACGGGAACTCATAAGTCGCCGAGCCGACGAAGCGGTGCGCGGTGTGGAAGCTGGAGAGCGCCTTCTCAGCCGCGAGGTTGTAGCTGTTCTGCGGGAAAAGCGTGTCGCCGTTGTGAGAGCGGATGGCGCTCGCGTTGTCAATCGAGCGCGACCAGGTGTAGCCCGTCAGGAAACTCAGTCCCCTGCTGAATCGCTTCTCGAGTTTCAGGCTCAGGCCGTTGTAGCTGGATTTGCCGCTGCCATCCACCTCCTGAATGCGCCCGAATTCGGGGTACGGCGCGCGCTCAAGCACCGAGCCGGTCGTCCCGGGAATGCTCTCGTTGAAGGCGCGCAAGCTTTCGAGCTTGCGACCGACCGAGCCGAGGTAGCCGACCTCGACCAGCATGTTGCCGCCGAGTTCGCGCTGCACGTTGAGCATGTACTGGATGATGTACGGCGTGCGGCGGCCGAAGATATTGCCGAGTACGTAGGGGTTGTTGACCTGCACCGTGCCACCGAGGTTGCGGAAGGGCGAACTCCAGGTCAGGTCAAGCTGCGTCGGCGTGGATTCGTCGCGGCGGCGTCCGGCAAGGTTGCGCGCCATGTCAAAACGCGGGTTGCCGGTGTCCTGCGAGTAGAAGACGCCGCCGCCGAGGCGGACAGTCCACCTGCTCGTCGGGCTCCAGGCGAGGCCGAAGCGCGGCGCGAAGTCGTTACGGTCGTCGTCCACCAGCCGCTCGCCCAAACGGCCGTCGCGCGCCACCTGAATCGCCGGGTTGAAGCGCAGCGTCAGACCCTCGTAGAAATCGCCGCTGCCCATGCGGACGAAGACCGGGTGGCGGCTCTTGTCCGCCACGTTCGGCGTGCTGTCGGCGAACGGCACGAAGATGTTGACGAGGCGGCCCGTCTTGTCAAACCAGGGCGGCGTGTACTCGTAACGCAGGCCGAGGTTCAAAGTCAGCTTCGGCGTCAGCTTCCACGAGTCGTCAACGTAGTAATACTGGCTGAAGGCGCGGAACTGCGCCTGCGCGAGCGAGACCGAGACCTCGCAGCGTTTGCAGTAGCCGAGCAGGAAGTCGGCGAAGCTGTTGCCGGTGCCGGACGCGCCCCTGTTCGTCGTCGCATTCGGCTCGAAGAGGAACGCGCCGCGCGCGAACTGGTTGCCGACCTGGTTGTACTGGTCCCAGCGCAACTCGCCGCCGAAGCGGAACGCGTGGCTGCCGAGCGTCCAGCTGAAGTTGTCCACGAACTGGTAGGTGCGGTTCGTGTTCACGTACGGCCCCTCGGAGTCGTCGCCGAAGCCGGAGAAGCCCGAGACGGTGATGCTCGGGATGCCCCAGGCGATGGGCGGGCCGGAGGCGACGCCGGGGATGGCCAGTTCGCCCACGACGTCGCGCACGCCCGCCAGTTCGCGGCCCAGGCTGTTGAAGAACGAGTTATAGCCGAAGCGCGCTTCGTTCACCTTCGCCGCCCCGAAGGTGCGCGTGTTGGAGGCCATCACCTGCCGGACGGTCGTGAGCAGCTTCGTGCCGTTCAGCTGCAGCCCCGGGTCAATCTGCTTCTCGTCGCCCCAGCTGTAGCGCCCGGCCCAGTTCGACGACGCGCTCTCGATGAAGTCGCCGCGCCCGATGAACTGGTCCTTGTCGATCAGGCGGCGGTTCGACTGCTCGTGGTTGACGCCGAGCGCGTTCGGGTTCAGCGTCGGCGCGGGGTAAAACTCCAGCAGCCTGGCCGAAGTCGGGTGAATGCGGTTCTGCGGGATGATGTTGCCGGGGAACGGCTGGCCCGTCAGCGGGTCGTAAATCGGGTTCGAGAGCGCGGAGAAGTTGCCGGTGCGCCACGCCGTCGGCGGCAGCGTGTAGCGCCCGAGCAGATTCTTGCGGTCGCGGTACCCCTCGAAATTGGTCAGGAAGAAGACGCGCTCGCGGTTGTCGTAGCCGAGCGGCCCGAAGAACTTCTTCGGCAGCCAGACGGGGCCGCCGAGCGTGAAGCCGTACTGGTTCCACTTGAACGGGTCTTTGCACCCCGATGTCGGGGTTCTGACCGACGGACAGTCTTTCGTCTTTTTCCCCGTGAAGTCGTAGTTACGCGCGTCGAGTACGTCGTTGCGGATGAACTCGAAGACCGAGCCGTGATACTCCTTCGTGCCCGACTTGGTCGAGATGTTGATCTGCGTCGAGGCGCGCCCGAACTCGGCGGGGAAGATGCCGGTCTGTACCTTGAACTCCTGCAGCGCGTCAATCGAAGGCAGGATGATCGGCGTGTTGAAATTCACGTCCGTATTCTCGATGCCGTCAATCGTGAAGCGGTTGAAGTAGCTGCGCTGCCCGGCGACCGAGATTTGCTGGTTCGAGCGTGTGCCGCCCTGGCGCGACCCGGCCTGTCCGGCCTGCTGGAAGCCGAAGCTGACGTTGGGCGCGGTGGCGACGAGCTGGAGAAAGTTGCGCCCGTTGAGCGGCAGGTCCACGATGCGCTTGTTCTCGATCACCGTGCCGACCGTCGTACTCTCCGGCGAGAGTAAGGGCGCGCCGCCCGTCACGGTCACCGTCTCGCCGACCGAGCCGACCTCGAGCGAGAGGTCAATGCGCGCGACCTGCTGCACCTGTAACTCAATCCTGTCGCGGACCGCGATCTTGAAGCCCTGCTGCTCGACGCGCAGCGCGTAGACGCCGGGCTGGAGCGAGGGCAGGTTGTAGATGCCTTCATTGTTGGTCGCCGCGCGGCGCACCGCCCCCGTCGCGGTATTAGTTGCCGTCACGGTCGCGCCCGCGACCGCCGCGCCGCCCGCGTCGGTGACGACGCCCGTGATTTCGCCGGAAGTCTGTGCGGCGGCGGGGAGGCCGAGCGCGGCCAGCAGCAGCAGGCCGAGCCAGAATGGTGTGAACGCTCTCTTTCGCATAATCAAACTCCCTGTGTTAAGGCATGCAGCGGGCGGCTGAAAAGGTTCCCGGAGCCGGGCCGCGCCGCGACACACAAACCAATGCCGCAGGAACCGGAAGTTCCCGCCGCGAAAAGTCGGAGATGAAAACTGACCCGCCTGGTTACTGCGAAGTTACTGCGAAATTTATTCAGCCACCCATCCCAGCTCGGTCGTGGCAGTTGATTATTGATAATTGATTATTACTTGATTACTATAGAGAGTGTCAATGAAACCGGACACCAAAAAGCAGAAAAAAATCGCCGCCGCCCGCCGCGCCGCCGCGGGCTCGCGTGTCTCACCTTCCGGCCTTCCGGCCGGAAAGATGCGCCCCGTTTCTGACGGCGCCCCGGCCGTGCCCCCCGCCCGGGCTCGCGTGCCAGCCCTGCGCCGCCTGCAGCGCCCTGCCACGCAGCTGGCCTCGCTGAGCGAGCAGATCAGGGAGCAGATTCGCAGGCAGATCATTCACGGCGTACTGAAACCGGGCGAAAGGCTGGTCGAGCTGGAAATCGCGGCCGGGATGGGCGTCAGTCAGGGGCCGGTGCGCGAGGCGCTGCAGCGTCTGGAGAGCGAGGGGCTGGTCGAGCGGCAGAGCCGCACGGCGACCTACGTGACCGCCCCTTCGGTCGAAGAGATGTATGAACTCTCGATGATCCGCAAGATGGTCGAAGAGTTTGCCTTCCGCCGCACGGCCCGCAACATCACGCCCGAAGACTGCGACCGGCTGCAAACCCTGGTGGATGAAATGCGCGAGGCCGCCGGGCAACACGACATCGTGACGATGGAGGGCCTCGACCTGGAGTTTCACCAGACCGTCTGCGAGTTGTCGGGCAGTAAAAACCTGCTGCGCGTCTGGCTGCCGCTCTTCACACAACTCCAGCGGTTCATCGTCGAAGCCCATTACCGCTACTTCCCGCAGGTGGTCGAGATTGCCGACGGCCACCAGCCGCTCGTGGACGCGCTCCGCACGCGCGACCCGGAGCGCGCCGCCGCCGCCCTCAATGAACACGTCATGCTTTCCTGGTCGCGCATCAACGCCGAAAAAAAACTCCCGCCCGCGGAGTCGAGCGGCACGGCCGGGGGGAAACCATCCCGCTGACGCAGCGGCGGGATGGTCGTTTGTCTGATCGTTCACAGGATCGAAAGAGCCGCAGTCCGGGAGTTCACGCCCCATCGCGCCAGTCGCGGCGAGGGTACGTTCTTGTGACGTCGCCGGGAGCCGCGCTCGCTGTCGCTGCCGACTCGCGTTTACTCTTCAAAGGGTCGCGCTCCGCAAACGGCGCATACCGTCTCGAACTACAGTCCCGCCAGCCGCGCGTCGGTGTCACCAAAACGGTCAAGCCGCACGCCCATCAGATCCATCAGCGACAGGTACAGGCTGCAGGCGCGCCGGTTGTCGTTGCCTTTATCGAGGTAATCCAGAATGCGGCCTGTCTGCAGAGCGCCGCCGGCCCGGCCCGCCAGGACGATGGGCAACTGATCTGCGCCATGCGCGTCGCCGTCAAACAGGCTGGAGGCGAACATCAGTATTGAGTTATCGAGCAGTGAGGTTCCGCCTTCATCAATCTCTTTCAGCCGCCGGACGAGCCGGGTGAACTGCTCCACATGAAACTGGTTGGTCTTCAGGTACATTGCCTCAAGTTCCGGCGCTTTGCCGTTGTGCGTCAGGTCAAGGTGCAGGGCCCCGCGCACGCCCTCAAGGAACCCGAAATTCATCTGCGAGAGGTCATTGTTGAGCATCAGCGTAATCACGCGCGTTTTGTCCATCCGGAAGGCGAGGACCATCAGGTCCAGCATCAGCTTCATGTGTTCCGGCACGTTTTGCGGGACGTTATCCGCCGGGCGGGGCATGTCCGGCTGTTTGAGCGTCGGGCGCCAGCCTTCGAGCCTCTCTTCCCGAGCGGCGTGGTCAAGGCGCTTCTCGATGTCGCGGATGGACTCCAGATATTCATCCAGCTTCCGCCGGTCAGTGGTGCTGACCCGGGGCCGCAGCGAATGCGCCTCGGCCAGTACGGCGTCGAGGATGCTGCGGTCGAGCCGGTGGCCTTTGCCGTCGCCGACCAGTTGATCGAAAGTGCGCGACGGGTAGATTTCCTTGGTGGCCGGTCTGGTGGGCGAGGCCCACGAAACGTTCGAGCCGTAAATCATCGAGAGGCCGTCTTCCAGCCGCAATTCGTTCGGCTCAATCCCGAGTGCCAGACTCGGCACGGCGGTCGCACCGCCGAGGCGTTGCGCAAGCACCTGGTCAAAGGAGGTTCCCACGCGGATCTCTTTCGGGTCCAGGCTGACTGTCGCCCCGGAAAGCAGATTCATCCTGCCGAGGTGAGGGCTGGTGGAAGTAAACGCTTTCTGGTGATAGAGCCCGCGCAGGAAAATCAGGTCTTCGCGGATCGGCGCGAGCGGCTGCGCGGCGGGGCCGAATTCCATGCCGGCGCCACTGCCTTTCGCCCACCAGTGAACGGGTTCGACACCATTGGAAAAATAGATGTGCGCAAACCGCAGCGGCGGCTTGCTGGCGTTTCCCGCACCAGCGGCGGCCACAGTAGTTTTGCTGTCCTGCGCCAGGAGCGGCAACGATTCCAGCCAGGGCAGGGCGAGCGCGACGCCCGCGCCTCGCAAAAAGTGACGCCGTGATGTCTGTGTCGTTTTCTTCATCGTCTCACTCACCTGAAAATAGTTTGCAGTACCGGCTGGCGGCCGGAGTGTTTTGACGGGCGATCCCTTCCGCCTGAAGGCGGGCCTGCGAACTTTTCATCGTTTCAGGGCTTTGCCCGCGACCGGAACCGGTCCCGGATTGAGATTCTCCACCGTCGCATTTACCGCGCCTTTTGACTTTGCCGGCGAGGCCGCCGGATTTTCTTCCCGCCCGCGGCGATGGCGGAACTGCCTGCTGGTGGCGATTTCCGCCGCGAGTTGCGCAAAAGTGGCGTCGCCGCCCGCCTGCACCATCCGATCAATCAGCAATTGATCGGACGCCAGAACGGTGCGCCCCAGCGCGTAGCCCACCAGTTTATAAGAGAGGGTCTTGCGAACCTGCTCGTCCTTCGACTTCAGGTATTTGAGCAGCCCGTCCACACCGGCGATCTCCGTCTTATCAGACAACGTCCCCGAATCCTCAATCGGTTTTCCGTCGGGATATTGATCCCGCCAGCGCCCGGTCGGGTCATAATGTTCCAGCGAAAAACCGAGTGGGTCAATGCGGGTATGGCAATTGGCGCAGGAGGTGTTGCGCTTGTGCTGTTCCAGCCGGGCTTTTACTGACAAGCCGCCGAAGAGTTTGTCATCCGCCGGAATTGATCCGGCGTCAGCGGGCGGAGGTGGTACTGCGGTGCCCAGCACCCGGCGCAAAATCCAGTCGCCGCGCTTAACGGGGCTGGTGCGCAGCGGCGCGGATGTCGCCGTCAGGACCGCCCCCAGGCGGAGTAGTCCGCCGCGCCGGAACGCGCCCGCGCCCTCCACCAGTTCCGGCCGTTCTGTGGACCTGATCTCCTTCTTCACCCCGTAAAACACGGCCAGATCCTTATTCAGAAAAGTGTAGTCGGCCAGCAGGATTTCGCGGAGTGGCCGGTCTTTCCGAATCACATGCTCAAAGAACGAGACTGCCTCGTCGTACATGGCATCCCTCACGCCGTCCGTGAACTCGGGGAAGCGGCTCGTATCAACTCCCTTGTGCCGGTCGAAATGGTAGAAGCCGAGCCACTGGCCGAAAAACTCAATCGAGAGTCGCCGCGCCTTCGGATCGGCCAGCATCCGCTTTACCTGCCGCTGAATCCCTTGCGAGTCGGTCAACTCACCCGCGCCGGCCGCGCGCCGCAATTCGTCATCGGGAATCGAGGACCACAGAAAATAACTGAGACGGCTGGCCATCTCCCAGTTCGTGAGCGGCTTGACGGGCGGCAGATCCGCCACCGGTTTGATGCGCGCAGAGTCCGCGACCGGCTCCACGCGGTAAAGGAACTGCGGCGCGATCAGGATGCGGGCGAGCAGCGCCCGGATCGCCTTAGGATGATCGGGGTCGGCGACGATGAGTTGGTCGTAGAAGGATCGGAGGCTCTGTTTTTCCGGCCCGGTCAGGGGGCGACGCCACGCGCGGCTGGCAAACTCCAGGGCGTCTCTGACGTGACCCGGTCGGGCAGCCGCCTGCGCCGCCAGGACGGCGTCGTACTCGCGCCGCAGCAGGGTCACATACTTGCGCATGTCGGCAGGCAGGGCTTCAATCCCGGCCTTGTCCATTTGTGCGATGCCTCTGCCTTTCAGATCAAACCCAAAATGGCTGGCCAGTAACCGCAGATAATTGTCGTGGTACTCAAATGACGCATAAAGGTCATTCCAGGCGTGGTCGAGCCGCGCACGCGTGGCGCCGTCAATCAGGTTCTCGACCACAAACCGATCATCCCGGTGATACTTCACTTTTTGCACGAATTCGTCGTGTTCGGGCACATTGTAGGTGTTGTCGAACGGGTCAGGCACAGGGTCCTTATCCGCCGGGGTCGGCTCGCCGTGCGAATTCGGCGGCAGCAGCGTAGCGAACTCCATCACCCCCGTTCGAAACGCCCGGTAACCGGCGCTCTTCATATCCCCCACCAGCGCACGGGTTGGTTGTCCCCGGGTCATACCGTCCGCGCGGTCGGCAATCACGATACGGACGACCTGGTCACGATTACGGCCAAGCTCGGCGTCAACCTGCAGGTTCAGGCTGAATCGCCCTTCAGGCATTGGCACCTCGAACATCACCGGGCCTTCTGACGCGAAATCGTCCGGGCCGATGGGAGTGCCGTCAGGGCTTTTCCCAAAGTTCAGCCTCGTGGCGGTTTCCTCATTGACCACCGCCCTCAGCGCCCGCCTCGGACCGGGCGGGAGGATGCCGCGCCGCAGGTTCGCCAGCGCCTGTGCTTCCTCTGCCAGCACGACGACTGATTCGCCGGCCTGCACCTGCGCGCGAGGCGCAACGGGGCGGAACCCGACGGTCAGATTGCGCCAGATGATGACGGGCTTTTCGCCCATTGCGGGATTCACTGCGGCGACATTCAGATAAATTTTCGCCGGCCCCGGCTGGACCGGCCCACGCCCCCCGCCTCTCACATAGGCAAAATGATGAGTGGAGTTGACATTCAGCGTACGGTCGCTGAATTCGAGCGGGCTTTCATCCCCGGCGCCGCCAGCGGCCACGTCACCGCGCGCAAAGAGCCAGCTCGGCCAGGTGACCATGAACTTCTGGATCTCTTCACAACCCGCCCGCGCGGTTGCAATGGAGTTTTTGTTGCCATCCCCGGGGGCCGGCAGCCTGCGCCAGCGCGAAACGATCTCGGAAGTCGGATAACCCGGCGCAGGTTTATTCATCACCTGCCAGATGTGCTGAGCAAAGCGCGTGGCAATGCCTTCACGCGCGGCGAGCGCTGGCAACGTCGCGCCGGCCTCACCCAGCGCGGCGCGGTGCTTGTACTGCCATGCAACGAACAGGGCCTTGCTATACTTTTCGAGTCCGAACGGCCCGCCGCCTTCGCCCGAGACGGTGCGGAAGCCGTTGGCAGCATAGATCTCCCTGATCCGCTCAACCGCCGACATTTCAAACCCCGTCTTGCCGGGGCGCGAAAAAAATTCGAGCGGCCCGGATCCGATCACGGCGTGATCGGCGATGATCTTCGCCGCGGCCAGGTAGCGCTCCAGGTTGGCATCCTGCATGAACTGAACATCGCCGAAATTCGTAAAGCCTTCTCCGCCGACCGAATCACTCGCCGAATCAATCCCGACATTCAGATCAAGCCCGGTCAGGTCCCTGATCGTCCACGCATACTCGCCGCTGGTGAGTCTCCGGACCGTCACCTGCCCCGGATCGCCGTCATACTTTTTTGCGTAATCGTGCAGCGCTGTGCGGATCCAGGTGATGGCCTGCGCACGTTCAGCGTCGCTCGGCTGCGGCATGGATTTGGGCGGCATGGTTTTCAGCTCAAGCGCGGCTGCCACCTTTTCCCACTGCTGGAAGCTTTCGCCAACCGAATCCTGCGCGACCAGTTGCTCAAGGCTCACTCCCGCCTTCGGTGCAGTCGCGCCATGACATTGAAAACAATACTGCCTGAATATCGTCGATGCGTTTGAGCCAGACTGGTCAGTCTGCCGAGCGGTTTCGGCGATGCTGACGGCGCGGGTGCTTCCGACAATGCTGACGGCTGTGATGCAGGCCAGCAGCACGAATATAACTTTCCAGCAGCGGGCCTTTTTAACTGACTCCGGATCCCACAAGCTTCTCATGATGTTATCGAGCCTCAATTATGCAATCCGACAAAACCTGATGACCGTCAGCCATCAGACCAAGGCCCATCGCTTGTTCAGAGATATATGATCACCTTGATTGCTGGTTAAAGTCGGTTACTGCCAGCGCCAGTCAATGAGGCGTGCAGTTTGATCTCAAAGCCGATGTTGGTCCCTGCCTGCAGCTGTTCGACGCCCATCTTTCCCAACTGAGAATTCCGCGTCTCGATGCTCTGGCGGCAGCGCCGCAAATCCATCTCAGCGCTCCAGTCGTTAGCAGGGCGCGTTCGTGATTATGGTGGAAGAACTTCGCAGCGACGGTGGCGACCGTCAGGAGTTCTGCATCGCTGGCCTGCGCCATGGCGTGGTCATGGTGACCGGCTTTCTGCAGCAATTCATCGACAATGACAAAGACCGTTATAAGTGGCTTCATTGTTTGTCCCCCCCCTGAAAATGTTGGTTGATCACTTCCACTTTCAGTCGGTCCACCAATGAACGCCAGCCAGCAATCAAGGTATCTATATGCGGTACCAATATTCCTGCCGCACTTTTACTGCCGACAATTCGACGGGAAAGCAGAAATTATATTCAGTCAGTGCGGCAAATCAACGGATTGCGGGGGGCCGGATTATTTATGGAAACGAGATTCTCAAGGTCAGGTTGATAATTGCCCCGAAGCTTCCAGCAGCAAGCGAGCTTCAGGATGGTAAGAGAGTTCCACCTGCCTGAGTGCTGCCGATTCGGCAAATTGACTTGCGTCGCTAATGCTATTTGCTTTTCTGAGCCATCTGCCTTTCGAACAGGGGGACGAGCAGGCGCTGGTATTTGATCGGCAGCAGACGCTGGATGCGGTCTATCACGCCGGCGTCGGTGCCGATCATGATTTTCTTCTCGTTGCGCAGAATGCCGCGTACGATGCGGTCGGCTGCGGCTTCGGGCGTGGTTCGGGCGACCTGATCGAAGCGTTCGGCGATGTCGCTGTGTTCAGCCGGATTGGCCCCGGCGCCGATCTTCGAGTTCGCGGCGATTCTGGTTTTGATCCCGCCCGGATGAACCGTCGAAACGTGGACGCCCGTCCCCTCCAGTTCGCGCCAGAGGACTTCCGTCAGGCCGCGCACAGCAAACTTGCTGGCGCAGTAAGCCGACTGCCCCGGAAACCCGATGATGCCGAAGATGCTTGAGACGTTGACGATGTGCGCCTGCGGCTGCCGTTTCAGGATCGGCAGGAAATGCTTGATGCCGTAAACCACCCCCCAGAAATTGATGCCCATCAGCCATTCAATGTCTTCAATGGACAGCTCTTCGAAACTGCCCAGCAGCCCGACCCCGGCATTGTTAATGAGAAGTGTGGCCCTGCCATGTTCGCGCGCCACTGCATCAGCGAAGGCGCTCACCTGTTCGCGGTCCGACACGTCAACGACGTGAGTTGAAACTTTGACGCCGAGCCTTGAGGCAGCCTGCGCCGTTTCTTTCAACCCGGCTTCGTTGACATCGGCAATCGCCAGCGCCGCGCCTTCCCGCGCCAGCCGCATCGCCAGCGCGCGCCCGATTCCCGAAGCCGCGCCGGTCACCACCGCCACACTGTTCCGGTCTATTCGCATCTGCGTTCCTCAGTAAACCCGCAGGTCGGGATTTGTTTGCGCAGAGACGACGTGTTTCACTTCTGACCGCGTCTTCTCCCTGAACTTTTCGCGCAGCTTTTGTTCTTTTTTCAGCAGCATCGGCAGCGTCCGCTCCGCCAGCCACATCTGGCGCATGGCTGCGTGCGGGTTCACGAGATGCGTGTCAGGCGGTCGCTGGCCGGTCTCTTTCATCACCAGACCGATGGGCAATTCCATCCGGTCCTGCAACCTGATCATCTCGCAGATCAGGCCGCCAGCGCGCGTGATCAGCGGGCCGAACCCGTAACGCGGCTGCATCGTGCCGACGATGTAAAGGTGCTTGTAATCGGGCAGACACACGCCGCCGTAAACCAGCGCGATGTGGTCATCCCTGACCGGCACCATCCCCGGCGGCAGGAACGGGAAGCTGACGTAATAACCCGTCGCGCAGATGACCGTGTCGAACTCTTCGATGCTGCCGTCCGCGAAATGAACCTTGTGACCGTCGAGGCGCGCGATCCCGGGCTTCGGACGGATGCGCCCATGTTTGACGTAATGCAGCAGTTCGCTGTTGAGCGTCGGGTGGGCTTCAAAGATGCGGTGGTTCGGCCTCGGCAGTCCGTACTTTTCATACTGGCCGAAGACGACGCGCAGCGCCAACTTCAGCATCAGTCGCTGCACCGGCACAGGCACCCAGCCGGGCAGGACTTCCACCAGCGGCCTGCCAAAGAGCGTCTTGGGCAGAAACCAGTAGCCGCGGCGCAGACTGAGGTGGCAGCTCTTTGCCACTCGCGCCGCTTCGGCGGCCACATCGCAGGCCGAATTGCCTCCGCCGACGACCAGCACGCGCCGGCCGGCCAGCTGGTCGGGGCTTTTGTAATCCTTCGAGTGGTAGTATTCGCCCGCGAACGTGCCCGGATAAACGGGGAAACGCCTGTCCCAGTGATGACCGTTGCAAACCAGCACCCCTTTGTAGATGCGCCTCTCGCCATCCGCCAGCTCCACTTCCCATCTTTCGTCGGGGAGCGGCCGGCACATCACCACCTTGGTATTGAACTGGATGTGAGGGCGCAGCCCGGCGTAATCGGCATAGGCGCGCAGGTATCTGACCATCTGCTCCCGGCTGGGGAAATCGGGGTAATCGTCCGGCATCGGGAAGTCTGAATATTCAGTCGTCTTTCTGGAAGAGATGATGTGCGCCGTCGCGTAGACGCCGTGATACCAGTTGCCGCCGACGTCGTCGTCCGCTTCAATCTGCTCGTAAGGGATTTGGTGTTCGAGGAGCGCTTTCGCCACGGCCAGTCCGACCGGGCCAGCGCCGATGACCAGCATGCTTTCAGAACGATCCTGCATTCAGCTTCCCTGCTTCCTCCGTTGATTCGGTGATTGCGACAGCGCGGCCAATGACGATTGAAGAATAGCATATCCGGTATTCTTCTCCAGAATGTCAGTGCCCATCGCCGGTTTGCCAATCGGAGGCGGCTTACATAGAATGCAGTTTGCCTCGGGCGACCTGGCTTCGCATTCGCATTCAACATCATCACAGCTATGGCAATTATCGAACGCAGAAAATCCGTCGCGGTCAACGTCGGCGGGGTGCGCGTCGGCGGCTGCAACGCCGTCGTCGTGCAGTCAATGACCAATACCGATACGGCCGATCCGGTTGCGACCGCGGATCAGATCATCCAGCTCGCCCGCGCCGGGTCGGAACTGGTCCGCATCACCGTCAACACGAAGGAAGCGGCGTCAAAGGTCGCTGAAATCGTCTCGCGCGTGCGCGACGCCGGATATCACACGCCGGTCATCGGCGACTTTCACTACAACGGCCACATCCTGCTCGCCGAGTACAGAGAGTGCGCGCAGGCCCTGTCGAAATACCGGATCAACCCCGGCAACGTCGGCGCGGGCCGCCATCACGACAACAACTTCCGGCAGATGGTCGAAGTCGCGATTGAGAATGACAAGCCGGTGCGCATCGGCGTCAACTGGGGGTCGCTCGATCAGGCGCTGCTGACGAGGATGATGGATGAGAACGCGAAGTCGCCGACCCCGCGCGACGCTCGCGAGGTGACTTTTGACGCGATTGTCACGAGCGCAGTTCGGTCGGCGGAGATGGCCGAAAGCTACGGGTTGCCGCGCGACCACATCATCCTCAGCGCCAAAGTTTCCGGCGTGCAGGATTTGATTGACGTTTACCGCGACCTGGCCCGGCGCACCGATCACGCGCTGCACCTGGGGCTGACCGAGGCGGGGATGGGCGCGAAAGGCATCGTCGCCAGCACCGCCGGATTATCGGTACTCCTGCAGGAAGGCATCGGCGACACGATTCGCGTTTCGCTGACGCCGCAGCCGAACGGCGACCGCAGTGAGGAGGTCATCGTCGCGCAGCAGATTCTGCAATCGCTCGGCATCCGCAGCTTCACGCCGCAGGTCACCGCCTGCCCCGGCTGCGGGCGCACCACGAGTACGCTCTTTCAGGAGATGGCCGACGACATCGGCAAATACCTGCGCAGTCAGATGCCCGTCTGGCGCGAGAAATATTCCGGCGTCGAAGAGATGAAGGTCGCGGTGATGGGCTGCGTCGTCAATGGCCCCGGCGAATCAAAGCACGCCAATATCGGCATCAGCCTGCCGGGCACCGGCGAGGAGCCGCGCGCCCCGGTGTTTGTTGACGGGAGGCTGAAGACAACGCTCAAAGGCGCGCGGATCGTCCCGGAGTTTATCGAGATTCTGAATCTGTACGTGGCTGATCGTTACGGCGCGCGTTCGTGATTCACCATGCGCTTCGGGAAAACACTCAGGGCGGGAATTGCATTTTTGAGCAATTGCCCGCCCTGATCGTGATGAGTGGTTTTTGCCGGGCCCGTCTCTTACCGCCAGTGGCCCCGCCCGTGTCTCCGAGGCCCGCGGCCGTCCCAGCGACCGTCACGCGCGTCGTGACCGTTCACGAATTTCCATCTCTTTTTAGCCTGACCGGGAGGAATGTGCCTGTATTCCCGGTGCCGACCTCTTTCATAATTCCAGTGTCTTCCCCTGCCCTGCCCGCGGTCATGCTTTGGATGAGCCAGCGCGGTCGCGAATGAGAGTGAAAGAATAACGACCAGCGAGAGCGCAATCAGAATCTGTTTCAAAAACGATTTCATCTTGTCCTCCTGTTTCGATAGTTGTTATCTCATCCCGGGGCGGACAGATTGATCGGGGCCATTATACTCCTCCTGAAGCCGGACGGTACGGAATTCACTAAAATACCGGCTCGTGCTTCTTGTGCTTCATCCACGTGTAGACACCCGCGCCGCCGCCGCCGATGAGCGCGCCAATCGCCGCGCCCTTCCTTCCGCCGGCGATGCCGCCGATGGCCGCGCCAACTGCCGTGCCCCCGCCAATGGCGATGACATTCTTCATCGTGTTGCTCATCCCGCGCTTGCGCTCAACGCGAGGCTCGTAAGCTGTTTCATTACTCGCCACTCCGCGCGAATTCTCATACGCGCGCTGGTTCACCACACGCGGTCTGGTCGCCGCACGCTGCGTCGCGCGCGCCGTTTCGGCAACCGGTTCGACTGACGCGGCCGTTGCGCCTGCCGACAGCGCGGTGCGCGCCGGGGCCACCAGCTGATTAGAGACCTGAGCCGGGATAGCCGGTTTCGTCACCGCACCCTCTGCGGATGCGAATTGATCTGAAGGCTGGAAGTTGTTAGCCGGAGCCGCCGCTGTAGCGGCAGAATTGTTCAGACGCGAAGTGAAAGATGAAGCTCCCCACCCGGCGGTGGCGGCGAGCGAGGCAATTAAAGCGACAGAGACGGTCTTATCAAGTTTAGTCATGGGATTTTATCCCCCCTTTCGCCGGTCTCATAAACAATCAATGTGCCAGAGGCGGATTAATCCGGCCCGCACGAAAAGAAAGCTGATAAATACGGCGAGGAAAGACGTTCGACCCCATGACGTTTACTGTCACACGAACAAAAGGCAGACGGCATCTCATCCGTCCGCCCCATATCGTATGCCCACTCGACCCTATCGAATGACAATGGTCATTCTACTTTTCGCTCTTTACCGTCTTCGGCTTGAGCGTGTAGATCAGATAGTCTGCGCGTTTGAGGTCATCATCGGCTTTGATCGAATCAAGGTTTTCAGCGGGAATAATGGAGATGACTTTGACGCCGGCTTTGGGCAGGCGCTGTTGCGCGCGCGCGGCGGTGCCCTGATGGTAGTCGCTGTGAAAAGCCCCGTTGAAGTGGACGATCAGTGGTCCGGGTGTTGAGCTATTGAGATGAATGCTGGCAACGGATTCACCCATCGTCTCGTCCTTGACGCACTGGGCGAGGTAAAACTTTTCAATGATCGCGCGGTTTTCTTTCTCCTCGGCCTGGCTGTCGGCCTTGCCGTTGCCGACGGCGGCGCCGTGCGCGCTCGCGCCGGGGTGGCTGCTCATCGTCTCGGCGAAGCGTTTGTAGTAATCATCCATCGGGCAGTTGAACTGCTTTGCCACGAACGCGCGCTCAGCGGCCGGGAGCTTTTCAACCTCACCCAGCCCGCCCTTCGCCACTTGCGAGGCGTAACGGCGCGGCACATTGCCCGCGACCACGCGCCAGCCGTGCGCGCGCGCGAATTCGACGAGCGGGCGGTAATCGGTCGCGTAGTGCGGCCAGGGGCGCGAATTTTTGAGGAACTCCTCCTCGCTGATCTTCCCGGCCAGGTAATCATCCAGCACCGGCTGGACGTCGCGCTCGAACATCTCGAGTACCACGACGACCGACGCGCCGCGGCGCCTGAGCAGGCCTTCGAGGATAGCGCGCTCAAGCCTGTGCGTCGCCGGGTCGTCGTGCTGTTCGCCGACGAAGATGACGTCCGCGCGCGCCAGATCGGCCAGCATCGCCTCAAAGTCGCTGAATTTTTTCTCGCCCGTGTTGAAGACGCGTTGCGGCGTGTAACCTGACTCGGTCATCCCGTGCGGAGACTGTGCGGTGGCCGGATGGCGTAAAACGGCGAGTGAAACGACGGCCAGACAGAAGAGAATTGTTTTGTTCATGGCGCTCCCGGTAATTGCTGAAGACGGATCAGTGAGTTGACAACTGCCGCCGTCCGGCTGCCAGCAAATGCCGGACTCGTGGGGCAGTATAACCGCTCAATTGCAGTCTGTGAAATACGGCCCCCTGACTTCACGGGTGATTACACGGTGGCGTTGACTTGCCGGTGTGGACTCCCTAAGATGACCGCGCCCCTGATCTTCCTCCGCAGGCAGACACGGAGTCCCGACAGCACTCCGCCGACATTCTGAAGGATGTCTTCGGCAAATACTGATTAGAGCCGTGATTCGCCTTGCTTCGTCATCCGGGTTTCGCCATAATCGCCGCGAATCAAGAGAGTAATTCATCGTCAATGAATCGCCCTGCAACCCGCGAGATCAACCACCTGGGGCAAATGTTCTGTGTCAGCCTGACGAGTACCAGCCTGACGGCTGAAGAACGCCGGATGCTCACCCTCGTCCGGCCCGGCTGTGTGATCCTCTTCGCCCGCAACTGCCAGAACCCGGCCGAGGTCAGGGGGCTGACGGATGAATTACGCGGGCTGCTCGGGCAGGATGTTCTGATCGCGATTGATCAGGAAGGCGGCAGAGTTGACCGCCTGCGCGCGTTCTTACCGCCCATGCCTGCCGCCGAAGAAGTGGTCGCTGGCGGCAGACAGGCTGCGACAAAGCACGGGTCATTGACCGCCAGAGCGCTGCGACTGCTCGGCGTCAATTTCAACTTCGCGCCCGTACTCGATTACCTCCCGGCGGACAGTCGCGGGGTCAGAAACGGGCTTGAGACGCGGACTTTCGGCCCGACGCCGGCGGAGATTTCGGAAAACGCGTCGGCTTACCTCAGGTCTTTGCAAAACGGAGGCGTCATCGGCTGCCTCAAGCATTTCCCCGGGCTCGGCGGCGCGCTGCTCGACCCGCACGAGGATTTCCCCGTCGTGAGATTTTCCGCCGGTGAGATTGCGGCAAACGACCTGCTTCCATTTCGTGGGATGTTACAGTCGAAACTGGCGCAGGCGGTGATGGTCGGTCACGCGGCTTATCCGCATCTGGAAGCGGACAATTCATCACTCACGCCCGCTTCCCTCTCGCCGCGAATCGTCGGCGGATTGTTGCGGGAAGGGATGGACTTTGACGGCGTGGCTGTGACCGACGACCTGACAATGGGAGCGGCGATCAAAGCCGCCGGATCACTGCCGGAAGCCGCGCGGCGCGCCGTGAATGCCAGTCAGGATTTGCTGTTACTCTGCGACAGCCCCGATAAAATTGAAGAAGTCCATACGGCGCTCGCTCAGGCAACAGCCCGTGGCGAAATCAATCAGGCGCGACCTGGAGAATCAGATGCCCGGCTCCGGCGACTGCGATCCCGCCTGAGCGAACCGGTCAGGTTTGATGAATCACAGCTTCAGGCTCTGGGCGACGAGATTGCCGAATTCAGGGCAGGTCTGCACTGCTCGGTGTAAATATTTCGGCGGGAATCAATCAGCGATGGCAAAAACACCCGATGAACTTGAACCAGGTCAGCCCGCGATTTCCAATCAATCGCCCCGACATCAAAACTACAGGCATGCACCGAACGACTATTACTGTTACTGCCGTTATCAGATTGCTGATCGTTTCGCTGTTCATTCTGAGCGTCGCCTGTCAGCGGCAGGGCAGACCTGACGAGCTGACGATGGTCATTGAAAAGAAGTTCACGCACCTCGACCCGCGCGTCAGCGTTGATTCAGCCGACGAGCGAATCAGGCAGCTCATGTTCAATGGCCTGACGCGCAAGAACGAGAAGTTTGAAGCCGTGCCCGATCTGGCGTCCGCGATTGACCCTTCGCCGGATAACCAGACCTTCACTTTCAAGCTGCGCGACGGGGTGAAATTTCACGACGGGCGCGTGCTGACCGCGCGCGATGTCAAATACACCTTTGACACGATGCTGCAAATGAAGGAGTCGCAGAAGCGGGTCGAGCTGGCCCAGAACATTGATTTCATCGCCGCCCCCGACCCGCAGACCGTCATTTTTCGCTGCAAAAAGGCCGCGCCGGGGCTGCCCAATATGATCCTGCCGGTCGGGATCATCCCCGAAGGCTCAGGCGAGACGGCGGAAAGGAACCCGATCGGCACAGGGCCGTTCAAGTTCGCGGGCGTGACAGAGGCTCAGGAGCTGGTGCTGGCGGCTCACGAGAATTATTTTGAAGGCAGGCCCTCGATCAACCTGCTGCGCATCCGGGTCTTTGAAGACAACAGCACCCGCGAGAGCGAGTTGCGCAAGGGTTCGGCTGATCTGGCCATCAATGCTGACTTCGACCCGGTGACCGTCGAAGGGCTGCAAAAAGCGCCCGGCCTCAAGGTCACGCTGCAGGACGGGTCGAACGTTGCGCACATCGGCATCAACCTGAACGACCCGATCCTGAAGGATCCTCGCGTGCGTCAGGCCATCGCTTACGGCATTGACCGCGAAGCCATCATCCGCGACCTGCTGCGCGGTCAGGCCAAACCGGCCGGCAGCATCCTGCCGGTGGCACACTGGGCTTATGAACCGGACGTGACGACTTACAGTTATAACCCCGAAAAAGCGAAGCAGCTGCTCGACGCTGCCGGGCGCAAGGCCCAGGGCGAACAGCCGCGCTTCAGCGTCACGCTGAAAGTTTCCACTCAATCGGTCTTTCGCAAAACCGCCGAGATTATGCAGGAACAGTTGCGCACCATCGGCGTTGACCTGAAAATTGACTCGGTGGAATTCAACAAGATGACGCAGGACATCGTCTCAGGGAATTTCCAGCTGTACCTGCGCATCGTACTCGGCGGCAATCAGAGTACCGACATTTTCCGGTTCATGTACCATTCGACTTCGATCCCGCCGAACGGCCAGAACCGGATGCGGTACACCAATCCGAAAATTGACAAGCTGCTCGACGAATCGCTCGCCGCCCCGCGGGAGCGCCAGAAACAGATTTTTTCCGAAGTGCAGAAGATGCTGGCCGACGAACTGCCGCAGATTTACCTGTGGTATCCCTCAACGGTCATCGTCGCCCGCGACCGCGTGACCGGTCTCAGCCTCGATCCGTCGGGAGACTGGGGCGCGGTCCGCAATGTGAAACTGAGCCGGTAAGAACACCAGAGGGAGGAAGGCAAAAGTAAAAAGGCAAAATGAAAAAGCCGGGAAGCCGCAGCTGACCTGATCAATCCCTGAGAGCCGCCGGGGGGCCCTAACTTTTTCCTTTTGCCTTTTTACTTTTTACTTCCGCCCCCGCACTGATGGTATCAGCGCAGCAAACCAGGCGTTCGCTGTAATCGCCACCCCCTAACGTTGAAAGGAGAGATTCCATGCAACCGCAACCAGGAGCAAGACAGGCTCAGATCGGAATGATCGGGCTGGCAGTGATGGGTGAAAACCTCGCGCTCAACATCGCGCGCAACGGCTTCCCGATTGCCGTCTACAACCGCGACACCACCAAGGTGGACAAGTTCCTCAGCCGCGCCAAAGAGCATGCCGAGGGCAAGGAAGTGATCGGCACTTATTCGATTGAGGATTTCGTCAAGTCACTCGAACGGCCGCGCAAGATCGTGCTGCTCGTCAAGGCGGGCGAGGCCGTTGACGCCGTGGTCAACCAGATCAAGCCGCTGCTCGACAAGGGCGACATCATCATTGACGGCGGCAACTCGTACTTCCCCGACACGCAGCGCCGCGAGAAGGCGCTCAAGGCCGAAGGCATCAACTTCATCGGCTCGGGCGTCTCCGGCGGCGAAACCGGCGCGCTCTGGGGGCCGTCACTGATGCCCGGCGGCGACCCGGCGGCCTACGAACACCTCAAACCGATCTGGGAGGCGATCTCCGCGAAAGTCGGCGACGGCAATTGCGTGACCTACGTCGGCCCGGACGGCGCGGGCCATTTCGTCAAGATGGTCCACAACGGCATTGAGTACGGCGACATGCAGCTGATCGCCGAGGCCTACGACATCCTGCGCAGTGTCCTCAACCTCAGCGCCGACGAACTGAGCGACGTTTTCGCCAAATGGAACGAGGGCACGCTGCAATCGTTCCTGATCGAAATCACCGCGAAGATCTTCAAGGCGGTTGACCCGGAGACGAAGAAACCGCTGGTTGACCTGGTACTCGACAAGGCCGGCCAGAAAGGTACAGGCAAATGGACTTCACAGGTTTCGCTCGACCTCGGCATTGCGATCCCGACGATCCAGGCCTCGATTGACGGGCGCACGATGTCTGCCCTCAAGAGCGAACGCGTCGAAGCCAGCAAACAGCTGCCCGGCCCGTCGGGTTTCAAATACACCGGCAACAAGCAGGAGCTGATTGACGCCGTCCACGACGCCCTCTACGCGAGCAAGATCTGCTCCTACGCCCAGGGCATGAACCTGATCCGCGCCGGGTCGGACAAGTGGAACTGGAACATCAACCTCGGCGAGTTGAGCCGCATCTGGAAGGGCGGCTGCATCATCCGCGCGCAGTTCCTGGACAAGATCAAGCAGGCGTACCAGCGCCGCGCCGACCTGCCCAATCTGCTGCTCGACCCCGACTTCAAGGCGTGGGTCCTCGAAGCCCAGCCGCGCTGGCGGCAGGCCGTCACGACCGCGCAGTCGGCGGGCATCCCGGTGCAGGCGATGTCGGCGAGCCTCGCTTACTTCGACACCTACCGCACCGCGAACCTGCCGCTCAACCTGACGCAGGCGCAGCGCGACTTCTTCGGCTCGCACACGTATGAACGGGTTGACAAGCCCCAGCTTGGGTTCATTCATACGGAGTGGGAGGACCTGATCAAGAAATAGCGTTTCCGTGTAACGGTGTTGCGGAGTACCGACTTCAGCCGGGTTTTAGTTTTTGCGAAACGTAAAACCCGGCTGAAGTCAGGCGTCATCAGCCACGAGCATCATCATTTCGCCGTCCGGCTTTCACTACGAGAGGATCAATATGGACTCGAACGCAAACGACAACCCCCTGCGTGAGGGATTGAGACTTGAACGTACCGCCGACCCCTGCACCGTGATCATCTACGGCGCTTCCGGCGATCTGACCAAACGCAAACTCGTTCCCGCACTGTACCGACTTTCGCAGGAACGACTGCTGCCCGGCGAATTCGCCGTCGTCGGCGTCTCGCGCTCGCCGATGTCGCACGACGATTTCCGCGCGAAGATGAAGGACGCCGTCGCGACATTCTCCGAGGCGAAGCGCGTGGATGAGGCCATCTGGGAGAGCTTCGCCAAAGGCATCTATTACGTGGCCGGCGACATCGGCAACGCCGAGTCTTATCAGCAGCTCAGCAACCTGCTCGACCAGATTGACAAGGAGCGCGGCACGTCGGGCAATCGCGTCTTCTATCTTTCGACTGCGCCCGAGCATTACAGCATGGCGATCAAACAGCTCGGCGACGCCGGGCTGGCTGACGCTAAAGAAGGAAGCTGGGTGCGCATCATCATCGAGAAGCCGTTCGGCTATGACCTCGCCAGCGCGAAGAAGCTCAATCAGGACGTCGCCGCGGTCTTTGACGAGGATCAGGTCTACCGCATTGACCATTACCTCGGCAAGGAGACCGTCCAGAACCTGATGGTCTTCCGGTTCGCCAACGGCATCTTCGAGCCGATCTGGAACCGTCAGTATATTGACCACGTCCAGATCACCAACGCCGAAGCAGTCGGCGTCGAGGGGCGAGGCGGATACTATGAAGGCGCCGGCGTGCTGCGCGACATGATTCAGAACCATGTCTTTCAGGTACTCTCGCACGTCGTGATGGAACCCCCGGCGAGCCTCACTGCCAACGCGATCCGCGATGAGAAGATCAAGGTGATGCAGTCCGTCCGCGCGTTCACGCCCGATAAAATTGACGAGATGACAGTGCGCGGGCAGTACGGCCCCGGCTCGGTCAACGGCAAGCCCGTGCCGGGTTATCGCGAAGAACCGGGCGTCAATCCCGAATCGCGCACTGAGACATACGCGATGCTCAAGCTCCATTTCGACAACTGGCGCTGGGCCGGGGTCCCCTTCTACATCCGCTCCGCCAAGCGCATGCCGAAGCGGCTGACTGAAATCGCGATTCAGTTCAAGGAGGCGCCGCACCTGCTCTTCGGCAGCCTCTCGCAGCAGCAGCTCGAACCGAACGTCCTCGTCTGCCGCATCCAGCCCGACGAAGGCATCACGATGCGCGTCGGCGCGAAGATCCCCGGCCAGGTCACGCGCATCCGCTGGGTCAACATGGACTTCAGGTACGGCGCGTCGTTCGGCGTCGCATCGCCCGAGGCGTATGAACGCCTGCTGCTCGACTGCATCCTTGGCGATTCGACGCTCTACGCCCGCCGCGACATGACCGAACGCGGCTGGGAAATCGTCATGCCGATTCTGGAACACTGGCAGAAGACCAGACCGAATTTCCCGAATTACGAGGCCGGCTCGTGGGGGCCGAAGGAGGCGGACGATTTCATCGAGAGGGATGGGAGAAGGTGGCGGAGACCGTAATGATCCGGGACAAGATTGATTTCTGACCGATCAGATTCCTGAGAGAAAGGGCTTCTCGTTGAGATTTGTGTGCCGGAATATGATTCAGCCCTGTTTGTAAAAGCCCTGGCGGGTCAGCAATAAGGCTCAGGCCGGTGTGCGACTGACAGGGCTTTCAGCACAGTGCAAATCGGACGAGACAACAACAAAGGGGTTGTTATGAATACAGAGACTGGTTCCCCATCTGCTCCCCAGTTCATAGATGTTGCCGCCATCGAACGCGAACTCAACTCGCTCTGGAAAGACGCCGGCAAGGAAGATGAACACGGCGGCGTGACTCGCACGTCGGTACTGAACCTGCTCGTCTACACGGACAGCGAGCATGCGACGAGTGAGCTTGACGAGTTGCTGACCGAAGTGACCGCCGCGCACCCGAGCCGCGCGATCCTCATTGCGGCTGACCGCAAGGCGACTGAAGCCGGGGTGAACGCGCAGGTCATCTCGCGCTGCACGCTGCCGACGGCGACGACTAAACAGGTCTGCTGCGAGCAGGTAACGATCAACACGAAAGGCAAGTCGGTCAACGAAGTCCACAGCGCTGTCCTGCCGCTGCTCGTGTCTGACCTGCCCGTCTATCTGTGGTGGCGCGCCGAGCCGCTGCTCGCTGACAGGGTTTTCACGCGGCTGGCGGAGATGTCGAACCGCGTGATCATTGATTCGTCAATCTTCGCCGACCCGCACGGCGATCTGGTCAGCCTGGCCGTGCTGCTGCGCGACCGCCCGAAGTGGACGGCGATCAGCGATCTGAACTGGTCGCGGCTGACGGCGTGGCGCCAGCTGATTGCCGGGTTTTATGACGTCCCCGAATACCGCCCGGCGCTCGGTGCGGCGAATCGCCTGGAGATTGAATATGCTTCGCCGGCTGGTCAGCCGAACGCGATTTCCCCGCGCGCGGCGCTCGTGGCCGGGTGGATCGCGGCGCGGCTGGGCTGGACGCTCAATCACTCGAAGACGAAAAAGAGCGGCCAGAGTGCGACGTTTGAACTGATGTCGAAAACGCAGAAGATCTTCATCGAATTCAAACCCACCACGCGCACGGAAACCGAACCCGGCCACATCGCCAAAGTCACGCTGAAGGCCGATTCATTCGCCGAGGAATCTTCGGACGCCGAATTCACAGTGACCAAAAGCAGCGAGGGCACTCGGCTCGAGACCACAATCTTCATCGGTCACGAATCGCGCCCCGGTCGCGTGCTGAGCTACAAGCGGATGGGCGAGGCCGAATTGATCGGGCGCGAACTGGAGATCCTCACGCGCGACCGCGTCTACGAGCAGGCCGTGCTGGCCGCGGGCGATCTGCTCATGGCATACATACAGGCGTAGAAGGAGGGCACCGGATTGTTACTGGCAGGAGACATCGGCGGGACCAAAACCAACCTTGGATTATTTGAAGTCAGAGACGGCGCGCTGGCCTCGTTACAGCAGGCCAGCTTCCCGAGCCGCGATTACCCCGGTCTCGAAGCCATCGTCACCGATTTTCTGAATCAGGTAAGGGAACAGGGATTCGCCGGGCCGATGGCGACGGCCTGCTTCGGCGTCGCCGGGCCGGTCACGAACGGCGAATGCGTGGCGACCAACCTTCCCTGGGTGGTCAGTTCGAGGAACCTGGCGCGGGTACTCGGTCTGAAATCGGTCGAACTGCTCAACGACCTGGAGATCACGGCGCACGGCATCGGCGAACTCAAACCGACAGAGATGGTCACGCTCAATGAAGGCGTCCGGGTCAAAGCCAACGCCGGTCTGATCGCCGCCGGCACGGGCCTCGGCATCGCCTGCCTGTTCTGGGACGGCACGAAGATGATTCCTTCGGCGTCGGAAGGCGGTCACATTGATTTCGGCCCGCAGAATCAGCTTGAAATCGAACTGCTCAAATATCTGATGAACCAGTACGACCACGTCAGTGTCGAGCGGATCGTCTCGGGGATGGGCATCCCGGTCATCTACGCGTTCCTGAAATCCATCGGCTACGCCGAAGAGTCGCCGGCCGTCGCCGCGCGGATGGCCGAGCAGGATCCGAGCAGCGTGATTTCGCAGGCGGCGCTGGCCGGCGATTGCGCGCTCTGCGTCAGAACACTCGATCTGTTCACGGCGATTTATGGCGCGACCGCGGGCAATCTGGCGCTGACGCTGAAAGCGCAGGGCGGGATTTACATCGGCGGCGGCATCGCGCCGAAGATCATCAACAAGATGAAGGACGGGACCTTTATGGGGGCCTTCCTGGCCAAAGGCCGCTTCACTTCCCTGCTGGCCGGCATCCCGGTCAGGGTGATTATGAATGACAAGACCGCCCTGCTCGGCGCGGCGCGTGTGGCTGCCAGCAGTCTGTAATGAGGACTGGCAGACAGACGGATAAGGGCCGCCTCCGACCGCCTGTGCTTACTCCCGGCTGACCGCCCCGGATTCGACAAGGTTCGCGATGGCCGTGATCAATTCGCCCGCCTCGACCGGCTTCGGCACAAAGAGATCGAACCCCGCCGACAATGCCTGCGCGCGATCCTCGACCCTGACGTACGCGGTCAGGACCAGAGCCGGAGTCTGCCTGCTGCTTTCCGCTTCGCGCGCCCTGACCTTGCCGATGAGCGAGTAACCGTCTTCATCCGGCATGGCCAGATCAGAGACCAGCACGTCGGGCCTGTACCATTGCAGGATTTCGAGCGCCTCGGCGGCGGAGGCGGCCACTTCCACCACGGCCCCATACTCCGTCAGCATGGCAGTGAGCATCTGAAGCGTATCCTGGTCGTCGTCAACCACCAGCACCCTCACACCTTCAAGCGAAGGGAGCGGACTGGCGGGTGTGCCGGAGTCTTCATCCGGCAACTGGCTCTCAGCGTCCTTTCTCTGGCTTTCCGCCTGTCCGGGGGCAGCGGCGAGAGGGAGCCTGATGGTGAACGTTGCGCCGCCCCCCTTCCCGGGGCTGTCGGCGCGGACGGTGCCGCCGTGAAGTTCGACCAGATGCCGCACAATCGCGAGGCCCAGGCCGAGGCCCCCGTGCCTGCGGGTGCTGGTGCCGTCGGCCTGACGGAAGCGGTCAAAGATGAAGGGGAGAAAATCCTGGCTGATCCCACTGCCCGTGTCGCTCACGCTGATTTGCAGGTCGGAGCCTGCGCGCTCCAGTCGCACCGCGACGCGCCCGCCCCGGGGGGTGAACTTGATGGCGTTCGAGAGCAGATTCCAGACGACCTGCTGCAGGCGGCTGGGGTCGCCCATGACGTGGCGGGCCGCCGGGTCGAGAGTCACCTCCAGATGGACGCCCTTTGAATCGGCCGCGAGCTGCACGGAATCAACGGCCGCGTTGATGACCGTGGCCACGTCAACCGGCCCGACGTTGAGCCGGAGTTTGCCCGTAATCACCCGCGACACGTCGAGGATGTCCTCGACCAGCCGGGCCTGCGACCTGGCGCTGTGTTCGATGGTCTTCAGGGCGCGCGCCACGGTCGCCTCGTCCGGATCCCCCTTGTGGAGCATATGACACCACCCCAGGATCGCGTTGAGCGGCGTGCGGAGTTCATGTGAGACCGTCGCCAGGAACTCGTCCTTCATCCGGTTCGCGCGCTCGGCTTCGGCCCGGGCCGCCTGCTCGCGGGCGAGCAGCTGTTTGCGCTCTTCCAGCTGGGCCTCCAGCTCGTTTTTCACCGCGCGGAGTGCGGCCTCAGCCTGCCTGCGCTCGGTAATATCGCGGGCGATTTTCGAGGCCGCGATGATCCTGCCGCCCCTGTCCCTGATCGGAGAGATGGTCAGAGAAATATCAACCGTCCGCCCGTCCTTTGTCACCCGGACCGTCTCGTAATGGTCTATCCGCTCGCCGCGCCTGAGCCTCTCAAGAATGCCCGGCTCCTCATCCGCCCTGTCGGGCGGGAATAGAATAGTGATCGGCCGGCCGACGACCTCTTCGGCCCGGTAGCCGAAGATCCGCTCGGCCCCTTTGTTCCAGCTCAGAATAATACCTTCCAGTGACTTGCTGATGATCGCGTCGTCGGAGGATTCCACGATGGCCGCGAGGTGCGCCGTGACCGCCTCGGCCTGCTTTCTCATCGTCACATCCCGCACGTTACATTGAATGACCTGATGGCCATTCGTGCGGTAAATGCTGGTCACCAGCTCCACGTCCCGGTGCTGCCCGTCTCCGGTCCGGAGCGGCAGATGATCGAAACAGATCGCCCCCTTCTCGCGCAACTGAATGAAGGCCTCGGCACTGGCTTCCCTGCTTTTAAGCAGGCCGACTTCCCACAGTTCCTTGCCCGTTAATTCCTCGCGCGCGGCCCCGAGCAGCGTGGTCATTGACGGATTGGCGTCGGTGATTTTGTGCGTCTCGGGGTCCACCATCAGGATCCCGTCACTGGCCGCTTCAAAGAGGCGGCGGTAGCGAATTTCGGAAAGTCGGAGTTGCTGCTCCACCTCCCTCCGTTCCGCGACCTCGGCCTCAAGCGATTCCGCCCTCTGCTGCAACAGGGCCACGGCGCGGAGCCGGTCTTCCGTGTCGGCCAGCGCGGCGTAACTCTCGGCGGGGATGACGCGGGAGTGGCTCGCGCAAACGTCGCTGAGCGGCCCGGCGAGCGCCTCGCCGCCAAAGCCATTGATCGGGTAGGCGCAGAAGAGCGAGAAGGAGTGAGTTTTGCCAAGGTCGTTCCAGAGCTTTTCGAGGCTGATCGCGGCGGCGTGGTTCCCACCCGCCCGCAGCAGCTCGACCATCTCCCCGAAAATTCTCACGTGCCGCCGCCCTTCCGCCGCTCTCGCAATGACGCCCCCAATGACCTCGGCGAAGCGGTCAGGCGCGGGCACGCCGTCGGCCATGAACTGCTCCAGAGTCCCGGCGGCATCCAGCGAAACATACTGGCCGCGGGCGCCGGCGGCGGCCACGTCAAGGCCGGATGCGTACAATCGTTTCTCAAGCCCCTCGCGGTGCGCCGGCGTCGCCACAACGATGCAGCCATCACCCGCGCCCAGGCCGGTGCCGATGTAGCCGCTGAGCGAATTCAGGAGGAACACGTCCGACTCGTAAAACTGGACGAAGTGTTCAGACTCACCCATTTCGCTCCAGTCCGAGCGCGGCGCGAGTTCCCGCACGGCGGGGCCACGGTTGGGGTGTTGCACCACCTCATAAACAGAATTGCCATCATTTATTGCTTTGACCATAGGAGCCTTCATCGCCAGTCGTCAGGTGTCAGAGTTATATTTCACACCCTGACACGGCGCGGCGCAGTTATTGACCGGTTGCGGCAGGCATATTGTTTACTGGGGGAGACCGGGGCCGGGGAGATGGGCCCTTTCAGATTCGTCCGGGTTACTGGCGCGCAGCCGTCCCGGACCAGCCATGTGTCGCATTCAGACCTGCGGACCGACACGCGCATTTTATACTCTCTTCCGATCCGGAATCCAGAACCCGTGACCGTTTTTGACCGCCGCGTCCTGTCAACTGAGGTCAGTTACCACGCGAATCTGTCCGGCAGACTCACGATGGTTATGACCGATTCGCCCGGCCCAAGCGGTTTGGCGGGGTGGATAAGATGGAGGCATGGCTTTGTCGTCGGAGACATCTTCAGGCGCTGTCGAGTTGCATCACCGCAGCGCACGCCCTCTCGCAGAGAGAAAAGTCTTCCACAACTTCACGAGTAACTCAGACAGCACTGCGTTCGCCCGGCGCTGCCGGCGCAGGTGTTCAATCCACGGCCTCATTGTGGCGTTGTTCTTCCACCGGTAATGGGGTGCGATCCGAAGTCCTGAGTACCCTGATTTTTCTCCGCAGGAATTTCCCCGGGCTTTCCCTTCAGGAATATTTTTGCGGCTGCAACAGGTGTGCCTCAGGCGATTCCAGTGAATCGGGGCCCTTCCGGCGCAGGTTTCGATCTGATCGGTGACTCGGGTCGGGCTAGCGGCGTGGCGATTTGCGACAGCAGTCTGAAGAACTGAACGTCGAATCTTTTCTGAGAGCGTTGTCGGGAAGTCCGCTTATGTCCCCGGAGGGAACAGATTCAATAGTGGAACCCACGGGGTACGCGGACACATCGGCCACCCCTGAAGGGGTTGTATTCGCGCCACCAATGCGACCCTTGTCAGGGCTGAAAGAGGTGCTTCTCAAAGTCCGAGCGCGGAGATGATGGCCCGGCGTTCAGCCGCGACCTGCAGCCACTGGCTGGCGTAGTTTGATTTGAGTGGAACCTTGTTTCCCCGGGGGTCGGTGAAGCCGAGTTCGCCGCGGTGATAACTGACCGTGTAATCGGGGTCTTTCAAAACGTGACCGGTGAGGATCGCGACCACGTCTTCGTCACGTCTGATGCGCCCGTCGACCGCCATCTTTCTGACGCCGGCCAGAGTCACGGCTGAAGCGGGTTCGCAGCCGATCCCCTCGCGACCGATCATCGCCTTGGCGTCGGCGATCTCCTGTTCGCTGACCTGCTCGACTTCGCCGCCGCTCGCACGCAGGGCGCGCACGGCCTTCGGCCACGAGACCGGCGCGCCGATCTTGATGGCGGTGGCCAGTGTGGTCGCCCCCTTCACCGGTTCGAGCGTCGAGGCTTCGGCCTTCCACATCTGATAGAGCGGGTTCGCGCCGGCGGCCTGAATGACCGTAATTTTCGGCAGGCGATCAATCAGGCCGAGGTCGAACAGTTCCTGGAAGCCTTTGCCAATCGCCGATGAGTTGCCGAGGTTGCCGCCGGGCACGACAACGCGTGCGGGTACGCGCCAGCCGCGCTGTTGCAGCAGCTCGAAAGCCGTCGCCTTCTGCCCTTCGAGGCGAAACGCGTTGACCGAGTTGAGCAGGTACAGGTCGGTTTCTTTCGTCACTTCGCGCACGACGCGCATGGCGTCGTCGAAATCGCCGTCGAGCTGGACGACGACCGCGCCGTAATCGAGTGACTGTGACAGCTTGCCGAGCGCGACCTGGCCCGACGGAATAAAGACGAAGGCTTTCATCCCGGCGCGCGCGGCGTAAGCGGCCATCGAAGCCGAAGTGTTGCCCGTGCTGGCGCACGCCACGCTTTTCGCCCCCAGCCGTCGCGCCTGCGTCACACCGGTCGTCATCCCCAGATCCTTGAATGACCCGGTCGGATTCATGCCCAGATGCTTGAACGCCAGCCGATCAAGGCCGGCGTAATCGGCGCAGCGCGGCGCGTCGAAGAGCTGCGTGTTGCCTTCGAGCATTGTCACGATCTGCGCCCCATCCGCTTCCGGCATCAGCTCGCGAAATCGCCACACGCCGCTCCGGTCAATCTGACCCTTTGAAGCCAGCCGGCCATCCCACAGCTTTTTCAATTCATCGGCTTTGAATGCACTCAGTTCGTAAATGACATCGAGCAGGCCGCCGCAATGCCCGCAGGTGTAGAGGCGCGCGGATGATTCAAACCGCGCGCGGCATTCCGGCTGGATGCACTGTAGTAAAGGCATGACGAGAGAGGCTGTCTCTTAGCGCAAAGTCAGGGGACCTGTTGTGAGAAGAGAGTTCACCGCAGAGGCGCAGAGAGAGCAGAGACAGCGCAGAGGTTGCTGTCTCTCTCTGCGTTTCCTCAGCGGACTCTGCGTCTCAGCGGTGAACGAAGTTTTCACAATACGTCCTTCGGTTTTGCACCAGGTTCAGGATCGCGAGGGCTGGTCGAGTTCAAAGGCGCGATGAATGGCGCGCACAGTTTCGGCGGCTTCTTTTGCCGTGACGATCAGCGAGATGTTCAGTTCCGATGACCCCTGCGAGATCGCAATCACGTTGACGCCGGCCTGCCCGAGCGCGCCGAACACCCGGCCCGAAATCCCCGGCGTGCCTTTCATCCGGTCGCCCACCACGGCCACAACCGCAATTGAGTCGTCGACCGTAATGTCCTCGACGTGTTGCTGCAGGATTTCGAGTTCGAGCGACGAACGCAGCGCCTTCGCCACTCTCTCGGCTTCAGATGAATTGACGACGAAGCAGATGTTGTTTTCGGATGACGCCTGGGAAATCATCAGGATGCTCGCGCGCCCGGCGGCCACCGTGTCAAAGGTCTTGGCGGCGATGCCGGGGATGCCCTGCATGCCCTTGCCACTGATCGCGATCAGGCTGACGTTGCGGATCGAGGTGACGGCCTTGACGCCCCGCGCCGACGGGTGACCCGTCGCCGTAATGCGCGTGCCGGAATTCTCGGGGTTGAAGCTGTTGAGGATGTGAATCGGGATCTGCTGTCTGACCGCGGGGAGGATCGTCTTGTGGTGCAGAACCTTCGCCCCGTAATAAGCCAGTTCGCTGGCCTCGCTGTATGAGATCTCGCGCATCGTGCGCGCCTCGGGGACTTCCGCCGGGTTGGCCGTCATCACGCCGTCAACGTCGGTCCAGATCCATATTTCGTCGGCGTCGAGCGCCGCGCCGATGATCGAGGCCGTGTAATCCGAACCGCCGCGCCCGAGCGTCGTCTGCACGCCATCCTTCGTCGCGCCGATGAACCCGGTGACTACGGGAATCTCGCCCCGCTCGATCATTGGTAACAGCGCGGCGCGGGTCTGCTGGCGAGTCTCTTCCATCAGCGGCTCGGCGTGGCCGAACTGATCGTCGGTCACGATCAGTTGCGTCGCCTCGACCGGCGTGGAAGCCTGACCGCGGGCCGCAATCGCGCCCGAGAGCAGCGGCGCGCAGAGCATTTCACCCAGCCCCGAAATCACGTCGAGCGTCCGCGGTGTCAGTTCGCGCACCATCGAAAGCCCCTTGCACAGGGTCTCGAACCGCTCCATCCGCTGCATCATCAGGTTGAGCGTCGAGAGCCGTCGCGGCGCGTCATCCGCGATCAGCAGGTGAACTGCCTGACGGTGCGGCTCATACAGTTCGTCGCCCACCGTCTTGTGCCAGTGGCCTTTGACCGCATTCTCCGCGGCGGCGATCAGCTTGTTGGTCACCCCGCTCATCGCCGAAGTGACAACGACCACCTGATGGCCTTCCCTGGCACTCTTCAGAACCAGTTCAGCCGCCTGCGCAATGCGTTCGGCACTCCCGACCGAAGTGCCGCCGAATTTCATCACCAAAAGCATAACTATCAGCTTTCAGCTTTCAGCTTTCAGCAAGTCAGTCTTCAGGCTGACGGCTGACGGCTGACCGCTATAAAAGATTCTTCGCCACCAGCAGTTCGGCGTTCAGCAGGGCCGCGCCCGCCGCGCCGCGGATCGTGTTGTGGCTGATCAGCGTGAACTTGAAATCGAAGATCGTGTCTTTCGCGATCCGCCCGACGACCGTCGCCATGCCGTTTTCGGCGTCGCGATCCAGACGCGGCTGCGGGCGATCCTTCTCAGTGCGCACGATCACCGGACGAACGGGAGCGGTCGGCAGTTTCAATTCCTGCGGCAGGCCGGTAAAGCCGGCGAAGGCTTCGGCGACCTCTTCAACTGTCGCTTTCCGGCCGAGCTTCACGCGCACGGATTCGAGGTGGCCGTCCTGCACGTTGACGCGGTTGCATTGCGCGCTGACGGCGAAGGGGGCGCTCTCGATCTTCGTGCCGGCGAAGCGGCCCATGATCTTCTGCGGCTCGACTTCGACCTTCTCTTCCTCACCGCCGATGTGAGGCATGACGTTGTCAATCATGTCCATCGAAGCGACGCCCGGGTAGCCCGCGCCCGAAATCGCCTGCATCGAGGTCATCATCACGGCTTCGAGCCCGAACCGCTGCTGCAAAGGCGCGAGCGCCATCACCAATCCGATGGTCGTGCAGTTCGGATTCGTGATCATGAAGCCGCGATCATACCCGCGATTTTTCTTCTGTGCCGGGATCAGGTCGAGGTGATCGGGGTTGATTTCGGGCACGATGAGCGGCACGTCTTCGTGCATGCGGAAGGCCGATGAATTGCTGATCACCGGAAAGCCTGCGGCGGCGAATGCGGCTTCGGCTTCAACCGCAATGTCGGAAGGCAGACTGGCGATCACGACATCGCAATCAAGCGGCGGTTTGCACGGATAGACTTTGATGCTTTTGACGGCATCAGGCATGTCAAACGGCAGTTTCCAGTTGCAGACATCAGCAAAAGGTTTGCCTTCCGAACGGTCTGAGGCGGCGAGCGCGGTCACTTCAAAATAAGGGTGTTCGCGCAGCATGTGAATCAGTCTTTGCCCGACCGTGCCGGTCGCGCCAAGGATGCCAACTCTTCTCTTTCTCTGAATACTCATGTTCACTTACCTGTTAATGTCGTTGTCACCGTAAGAGCCTGTGATGGTATTGGCAGCATATTTCAATGTCAACGATTATCATCGCCCGCCTCATAAACCATCGTTATAAAAATATTGCGGCCCCGGGTTAATCAGGACACTTTCGCGCCCTGCGGTGATGAAGCTCATTGTCCCGGAATTGACCTGTCACTTGTCAGGTTAAAGCCGATCAGTGATAGTTATTGTCTCTCAATACGGGCAGACGTAATCTTCCGACAGGGTTGAATGATGACCAGCGAGCATTTGATCAACGAACTGATTGACGGCAAATACCGGATTGAAAGGTTGCTTGGCAAGGGCGGCATGGGCGCGGTCTATCTGGCCACACACATCGGCACCGACCGCCCGGTCGCGCTCAAGGTGATCGCGCCGCAGTTTATGATGAATGATGAATTCGTCGCCCGCTTCCGCCGCGAAGCCAGAGCCGCCGGGCGGCTGCATCATCCGAACGTCGTCAACGTCACCGACTTCGGCTTCGCTCAGGTGGGATCGGGCCGAATCGCTTATCTGGTGATGGAATACCTGGACGGCTGCACGCTCGACGAGGTGCTGGCCGAAGAGTTGCAACTGCCGCATGACTGGGTCGTGGACATTATGGATCAGGTCTGCTCGGCGGTTGAGGAGGCGCACCGGCAGGGCATCATTCACCGCGACCTGAAGCCCGATAACATCTGGCTCGAACCGAATCACCGCGGCGGGTTCACCGTCAAGGTGCTGGATTTCGGGCTGGCGAAATTATCCGACCGAACCGAATCGTCAGCGGCGACGGGCGAGGCCGGGCAGACGCCCGGGACTCCGACCGCGATCTCACTCCCGCCACAAAACCCTTCTCTTTCCGGCGTGACGCTGCAACTGCCCGCGCGGCCCGCCGGACCATCTGAAACGGATACTCAGATTCTCCCCGGGCGCGGGAAATCTGTTTCGCTGGCGGATGAAGAGGCTGAACACACACTGATGCTCCCCGTGGAGAAGACGGAAGAGATCCAGCCCACGAACCACACCGGCCCGCCCGAGGGGCTGACGCGTGTCGGCTCGATTATGGGGACTCCGCCGTATATGTCGCCGGAACAATGCCTCGGACGGCCGCTCGATCAGCGGTCTGACATTTACAGCCTGGGCGTGATCGCTTACCAGATGCTGGCCGGCCAGACGCCATTCACGGGCGATGCCATGTCGGTGATCAGGCAGCAGATCGAAGCGCCCCCCCCGCCGCTCCGCGAGAGGCGCAGGAACGTTCCGAAAAGAATGGCCGCAGTGATTATGGCCGCGCTGGCAAAGAACCCCGGGGACCGCCCGACGAGCGCCGCGGCCTTTGCGAGCGCGCTCAGCGCCAATGCCGAGGGCACGGGCGACCTGCTGCGCCGGGCGTTCATGCTCTACAGCCAGCACTTCCCGCGGTTCCTGCGGCTCTCGCTGCTCGTCAACCTGCCGCTGGTCGTCATCAGCCTGCTCGGGCTGCTCAACGGCTCGCTGAAGGCCTTCATGCTGGCCCCGAGGGCGGCGACCACCATTGCCCAGGTCGTCTTCGGCCTGATTCTGTTCGTCGGCAACCTCGTGACCGGGCCGGTCATTTATGCGACGACGACCCGGCTGGTCGCGCAGTTGCAGGCCGCGCCGCTCAGGCCGGTCCGAATTCGGCCCGCGCTCCTCGCGCTCAAAAAAATTCTGCGCCCGTTCATGGTCACCAACCTGCTGGTCACGGTGATTACTTTCGTCGGGACGATTATGTGCTTCTTCCCCGGAGTTTATCTTCTGATCGCATATTCGCTGTATGCTTCAGTGGCGATGATGGAAGGCAGGTTCGGGCGCGCCGCATTGCGACGGTCGAAGGAGCTGGTCAAACGATCAAAGCGCACTGCCGCGCTGGTCACCATCATTCAATTCGTGATCCCGATACTGGTCGCCGGGATTCTGACCACGCTGGTGCTGCATCTGGGCGAGGGATTCAGAGATGCGCCGGTCGTTCCGTCGCGCGACATCAATATCAGAATCGGCACTTCGGGGAAGATGCACGAGTTTTCCGGCCTGATCTCTGAGCTGATCAGAAACGTGGTCAACATCTTCACGCTCCCCTTGGGCGCGATCCTCTGCTCATTGCTTTATTTGAAGACGCGCCAGGCCGGCGGCGAGACGCTCAGGGAGATGCTGGCCCCGATTGAAGAGGAAGAGTTGCCGAAGAGCCAGTGGCAGCGCCGCATGCACGAGCGGCTTCAGCTCAACAGTGGTAACACCCGCAGCAGGCGCAGTGGTGAGTAAAGATAAGGCGAGGCCGGGTCAACGGTACTGCAACCGCACGTTCACCAGCAGCGCGGCGCCGGGTTTGGCGGCAAGTTTGTAGATCGTCTGCGGCAGCAGGTCGTCGGGAGTCAGCGATCCGGACGAGCCAGAGGCCGCGGCCTTTTCAGCTTTGGTGTAGAGCAGCCCGGGCGCGTTACGAACCTTGATTCGTTCGCTCGGCACTCCCCATTTCTTCTCCCAGGCGGTGAACTGTTCAGTCGCGAGCGGCGTGATCGGGTCGGGGCCGATTTTGAGGCTGAGCGGGGTGGGTGTGACGAGGAGGGTCAGGACTTCGCTGACCTGATCCGGCTTCGGGTCTGACGCGAAATAGCCTTCCCGATCAGGCGGAATTTCAATCAGCTTTCCGGCAGTCACTCTGTTGTCGGTGGCGAACGGGTTCGGGAAGATCAGGTAAGGCTCGCTCAGTTTGTTGCCAGCGAACTCCTCGCGATCAATCACGTACAGATAACCCGAGCGCGGCACTTCGACTCCCAGCCGCACGTTCTCGCCGGCCGGGATGGGCTTGCCGTCCTCGATGCGTTCGAGCGTCCATTCGACGGGCTCGGTGCTGCCTTTCTGTGGGCGCAGGATTCTGACCGCCTCCTTATCATCGCCGGCTCTGGCGACGCGCAGACGCCAGATGGTTACGCCGACCATCGCATCGCTGTCGGGCCTCGAGCCGGCCGCCGGTTTGATTTTTCCGACGGGCGCGCGCGTCGCAGTGTTCTTCCCTGCCGCCGGCGGTCGCTTCTGGGCGAAGACTTCCGGCCAGATGCCGCGCGAATTGTCTTCATCCTGCCCGGGCAAACCGAACGCGAGCAGCGTTCCGAAGCCGAGAGCCAGCACGATTGCCACGACAATCCAAAGGCGACGACGAAGACCTGATCGGTTCGACATAATATTCCTCACAGAGTTGATCAGATGTGTTTGAACTTCACCGGGACGACCAGCAAATTCCCGCCGCCTTTGACGGTGGTCAGTTCCTTCTGATCATCATTCTTCAGTTCGGGGCTCGTGGTGACGTTGTTCTTCAGGAAATCACGCACGGCAGTCTGGTCGGCGGCATCCTTGATCTCGCCCTGGTCCCTTTCATTCACCCATTTTTTCAGGGCTTCGAGCGCGGGGATGCTCTGCTCCGACCAGACGAGCCAGAGAGTCTCAGTCCCCTTCTCGCTGTCGAATTTGAAGCGGGGCAGTTCGAGCTGCTGGTTCGCCTCCACTCGCGAGGAGCCGCTGTTGACCATCGGCAGCGGGAATAGCGCGATGTAACGGGTCACGCCCGCGGCGGTCTGCGGCATCTCGTTGACGATGTAAAGCGAGCCGGATTGCGGGCTGCTGAGCGTGAATTGAATCCGGTCTCCCACTTCAAAGGCTACCGTCTCGCCGTGCAGCCGCGCCAGTTCCTGCAATCTGCCGTTGCGGTTTCTGAACAACGTCACCCAGTAATTGAGCGAGCGTTCTGCTGCCGGAGCAGGCTGGTTACTGACGGGCTGATTCGAGCCTGATGTCTGCCCACTGGTGTTTGATCGGGTGAGGAAAATGCCGAGCGTAATCAAAGCGGCCAGGGCAATCACCGCGAGCGCCGCAACCGGCAGCCAGTTTTTACGCGGCTGATCACTCCGCACAGTCGGTGAGACCGGGGCTTCGTTAGTGACCTTTGCCGCGACCGGAGTTTCGCGGACGACAGTCGGGGGATTAGTCGAAGACCTGCCGGTTGGGGTTTGACTGGCTGGAGGCCGTGAAGGCTCCGTCGCCCCTGTGACGCTCATCCCGGCGAGCAGGCGTGACAGCTCATTGCCGAAATCCCTGGCCCGCTGGTAACGCTGTTCAGGGTCGTAGGAGAGCGCTTTCAGAATCGCGGCCTGCGCTTCTTCAGTCAGCTCCGGGCGTAAATTGCGGGGCAGTGTGCTGACGCCGGCCTTCTGATGCTCAAGCAGTTCGTACCCGGTTTCAATTTGAAAGGGGTGCTGCCCCGTAATCATTTCATAAGCGACGACGCCCATCGAATACACGTCGCTCGAAACAGCGGGTTTGCCTCGCAGCTGCTCGGGCGACATATAGGGCAGCGTCCCGGCGGCCTTGGTGACGTTCTTTTCCGCCGCGATCTGCGAATCCCTGACCGTCGCGATGCCGAAATCAATCAGCCGCACCTGCTCTTCGCCGTCGCTCATCGGCTGGAGCATGATGTTCTCGGGTTTGACGTCGCGGTGATAGACGCCCTTCTCGTGCGCGGCGGTCAGCGCCTGCCCGACCTGACGCAGGATGTTCGCGGCGCGCTCAAGCGGCATCCCCCGGTCATCCATCACCGAGCGCAGCGTGACGCCGTCCACATACTGCATGACGAGATATGCCTTGCCGTCCGGCAGTTCTCCGGCGTCGAGTACGCCCACTACGCCGGGGTGATCAATGCGGGCGAGCGCCTCGATCTCCTGCCGGAATTTCTTTTTGAACCAGGCGTGGTTGTCGGATTCATCAACCTCATCGAGCAGCACTTTGATCACGACCGGGCGCGAGAGCAGCTGCTGATCATGCGCCAGGTACACGATGCCGATGCCGCCGCGACCGAGGCTCTTCTGAATCAGGTAACGGTTGCTGAGCAGCGAGCCGGGCAGCCCGGCCTCCTTCGACGGGGTCAGAGGGTCTGTCACCGTGGGCTGAATCTGATGCTCGTGCGTTTTTTCAGGCTGCTGATCGCGGGTTCCCATGCGCACCTCGTGAGGAATGCTTCGGGGCGGTTGGTTAGCAGATGTGTCAGTAGCCCGACCGTCAGGGAGGGCTTGTTATCATAATCAAGCCCTCCCTGACGGTCGGGCTACTGACACTTTACTGGCTGATCGAGACGGAGCGCAGGATGTTATCGAAGGCCCCCTGGTAATAGCGATACTGGTCATCAGGGGCCACGTTGATGATGTAAAACAGCGTGCCGTTGCGCAGCAGCGTGGTGTAAATCGTCACGCTCTCGCTCCGCCCCGTGACCGGAGACCGTCCGCCCAGAGCCCTGCCGAGCGCGCCCCGGCCGTCAATCGTCACCCGCCGGTAAGTTGATTGTGACTGCAGGTAGGGATTCCCCTGGAGCAGCGCGTTGATGAACCGGTCGGTCGAATCGCGCAGGTCGCGGCCCTCCGCCTGCGCGACGCCGATCTGCGAGCCGTGCGTGAAGACGTTGCTGCCCTGCACATTCCCGTAGGCGCCCTGCGGTGCGAAGGTGATGACATTCTGTTCGGCGTAATTGCGCCAGTTGTCGGGGACCTGGACGCGGAAGAGGTTGCCGCCCGAAAAATTGCGGTAGCGTGACGACGGCGCTTCGACGCTGCGTTCGATGCGCCCGGTGTTCTGAGTCTGCCCGCCACCGGCCTGGCCACCGCCCGTCTGCCCGCCGCCTCTCTGCCGCTCGATGTCGGCCATCGTCCCGGCCTGTGGCATCCCCTGCAACCTCGATTTGATCCGATTGAATTCGGCCACATTCTGGCGCGAGCTGGCGCTGTTGACCCGCAGCAGTGCGGCCTCCTGATTGATGCGCTCGTAACGATTCCCGGGATTCGGGTGACTGCTCAGCCATTCCGGCCCCTGGGCGCGGCCGCCGCTCTGCGCCTCGATGGTCTTGAACATGTTGGCGAGGTCGCGCGGGTCGTAGCCGGCGCGGGCCATAATCTGCGCGCCAAGGATGTCGGCCTGCGATTCATACTCGCGGCTGTATTTGAGGATGTACGCGCCGGCGCCGATCTGCGTCCCCTGGGCAATGACCTGCCCGAGCCCGCCGCCGATGACCGCGCCGGCAATCGCGCCGCCGAGGACTCCGGCCAGCACGCCCGGGCTGCTGGCCTTGGTCGCCTGCGCTGTCCCGTGGCGGAGTACGACGTGGCTGATCTCGTGCGCCATCACGCCGGCCATCTCGCCCTCGTTGCGGGCGGCCTCGATCATCCCGCGGTTGACGAACATCGGCCCGCCCGGCAGCGCGAAGGCATTGATGTCCTGGGCGTTGACGACGTCGAATGAGTATTCGAATTCGCGGTAATAAAATTCCTGCGGGATGGCCTCGACGAGCCTCCGGCCCACACTCTCGACGTACCTGTCGGCCTCGTCCCCCTGCGGGAAGATGGGCAGCTGCTGCCTGACCTCCTGAGCGCCCTTGCGCCCGACCTCAAGATCATCGGCGGGCTTGTACTTGTTTTTCGGCGGGGTGATTTTCGTCTGGGCTGAAAACTGTACGGGGACAAGCAGGGTCATAGTCACAGCCAGAGCTGCGGCGGTGAAACGTGAAATCGTGCGGTACTGAATAATGCTCATTTTCTCCTCCCGGTTGATCTCTTGCCAGATCAGTTGACGGTTGAGCGGGGCTGACTGCCGTACAAAAAACTGAAGTCGTTACTACCAGAAAGCGCCGCCTCATTTTCAATGCAAGTGCATTGGAAGTAAAGCATCACGTCCCGGGTGGTAACGACTTCAGCATGTCCTGCCAATCGGTACCGCGGGCGGTACCGATTCAGTCGCTCAAATCAGAAGACGAACTTGAGCGCCAGTTGTCCGACGCGGGCCGAACCCGGGTTCCCATAATCAGGGGTGTTGCGTGGGTCGCCAAAGCCGGCGCGCTGCGTCAGGCTCACGCCCGGGGTGTTCACGCCCGAGACGGTGTACAACTGGTCATCGAAGCTCAAGAAGTTCACCCGGTTGAAGAGATTGAAGAATTCCGCGATGAACTGCAGCCGATACTTCTCGGTGAAGTAGAAGGTCTTCGTGGTCCGGAAGTCGAAGGTGACCAGATTGCCCTTGCGGAACGAGTTGCGTCCGAAGCCGGGCGCGCGGTCCGAATCCCGGTTGCCGTCGTTGTTGAGGTCAACGCGGCCGAGCCGCGGCGAGAAGGGCAGGTTGCTCGATGCCTGGAAGATGCCGCTCACCTGCCAGCCGCCCACGATCACCCGCGCCGGCCCGGTCAGGCCCTTGAAGTAATCCAGATCCCACACGCCGCTCGCCACGAACCGGTGCGGCGTGTCGGCGTTGCCGAGGCCCCGCTCGTCGCGGAGCAGGAAGCTCTGCTGCGCCTGCTTCGCATCGTCGCCCGCGTTGGCGGTGACGACCGAGGTCGCGTCCGGGGCGTCATCAATCACCTTCGAGAAGGTGTAGGAAAGCAGGAACTGGTAATTCTGCGCGAACCGCTTGTTGACCTGCACGACGAGCGCCTCGTAATCCGACCGGCCGTTGCTCTCGAACTCGCTGATGCGCCCGAAGCCCGCAATCGGCCGCGTCGGGCTGGTCGTGCCGGGGTGGCGCAGGAAGGTTGACACGACCCCGCCCGCAATCGGCGTGGCCACCGGCGGCAGCAGGTTGATGTCGCGCGTCCGCTGCAGGTGGCGGCCCTTGACGGTCAGGTACGAAAGGCTGACGGCCAGATCCTTCATCAGGCCGTACTCAATGCCGAAGCTGCCCTGATGGGTGTAGGGCTGCTGATAATTGCGCTCGAAGACGAACAGGCTCGGCGTCGCCGCGGCCCCGCCTCTGGCCGTGATGTCGGCAAGCGAGGCGAAACGGAACGGGTAGACGAGTCCCGTCGGGTTGGTCAGTGTGAAGGTCAGGACGTTGATGCCGTTGTTGGAATGCGCCGTGCCGAGCGCGATTGACGGCGTGCGGCCGTAAAACAACCCGTAGCCGGCGCGGACGACCAGACGGTCATTGCTGGTCGGCTTCCAGGCGAGCCCAAGGCGCGGCGCGACGTTGTTGTAATCGTTATTGGCACGGCCGGTGTCAATCCCGGCCGCGGAGAGCGCCGCGCTCGGGTTGCGCGTCTGCGGCTGTTTCAGATGCTGCACGTCGTAGCGCACGCCCAGGTTGAGCGTCAGGCTGTTTCTCGCCCGCCAGTCATCCTGAAAGAAGAAGCCGTACTCGTTGAAATCAGGGTGCGTCTCCGCCCCCGAAGTACCCAGCCCGGCAAACGCCTGCGTGAAGCTGGTCACGACGTTGTTGTTGAAGTTGGCGTAACTCGAATAGCTGTAGCCGGCGCCGAAGAAGCCGGGGAAGAAGTTTTTGATCTTCTCGATGTTGAAATCCACGCCGCCCTTGAGGCTGTGCTTGCCGGCGATGAAGGAGACGTTGTCGATGAACTGATACTTCCGCTCGGTCGTCTCGCGGGGGCTGAAGTTGTTGCGGCCAATCGTCAGCGCCGTCAGGCCGCCCTGCGTGATGATCGCCTCGGGGGCGTCCGAGTTGGAGGTGCCGGGCTCGCGGTCGCGCGCCACCTGCGTGCGGAACTCATTGAGCAGCCGCGGGGAGAAGGCGGTGTTGAGCGTCACCGAAAAGGTGTCGGTCGTGACGAGGCTGTTGCCGCTGTGTTCCTGGGCATTGGTCACGCCGCCATTCTCAAGATTGGTCCCGGTGAAGTTCTGCCGGTTGTAGCGGAAGTTGAGCCGGTTGGCCGAATCAACCTGCCAGTCCACTTTCCCCAGATACACGTCCTGATTGAACTGGCGCACGTAGTTGTTAGCCAGCGACAGCAGCTTGTTCCGGCCGGCGACCGACGCCGGGTCGGCGGCGTCAGCGGGCGGGAGCGTGTTGACGATGTTGGGCTGCGTGTTGCGCTGCCCGTCGTAGTTGAAGAAGAAGAACGCGCGGTCCCGTTTGATCGGGCCGCCGAGGTTACCGCCGAACTGATTGAAGTGATAAGGCGGCTTGACCGGGGCCGGGGTCAGAAAGGTGCGTCCGCCCGAGACTGACGAATTCAGCCGGTTGGCGTTGAGCGACCGGTCGCGGTAGAAATCAAACGCGACGCCGTGAAAGTCATTGGTGCCGGATTTGGTGATGACGTTGATCGCGCCGCCGGCGGCCCGCCCGAATTCGGCCGAGAAGCTGTTGGTGTTGACCTGAAACTCCTGCACGGCGTCCTGGCTGAACTGGTACGGGGCGCGGCCCGACCCGGTGCGGCCGAGCGCCTGGCCGAAAAAGAGGTTGTTGTTATCCACGCCGTCAATCTGGACGCTGTTGAGCGTGCCCTTCTGGCCGCCGAAGGAGAGGTCGCCGCCGCGCGGGTCGCGCACGACGCCGGGCGTCAGCGTGACGAAGTCCAGGAAGTTGCGCCCGTTAACGGGCAGCTCGCGCACCTGCCTCTCGCCCACCGCGCCGCTCACGTTGGTGCGCGTGGTCTCGACCACCGGCGCGACATCTGTGATCTGGATCGTTTCGCTGACGTTGACACGCAGCGCCAGATCAAGGTTCAGTTTCTGCCCGACGGTGAGCGTGACGGTGCCGTAATTATTTTCGGCGAACCCCTGGGCGCCGGCCGTCAGTTTGTAGCTCCCGGGCGGCAGCAGCGCGAGGCGGTAGAGGCCGGTTTCGTCCGTCTGGATGGTCCGCACGAGACCCGTCTCAATACTCGTGGCTGTCACTTTGGCGTTCGGCACGGCCGCGCCACTCGGATCCGTAATGATGCCTTCAATCGTGGCGGTCGCCGCCTGCTGGGCCGCGACCGGGGTGGCGGCACACAACATCAGCAGGGCGGCCACGAGCGCCGCACCCCAGGCAGCACGAGGGCGAGGGTAATTTGTCATAAAGCTTCTCCTTTGGTAATTGATCATCAATTTTGTCTGCTTGTTTTTGTCTGCTTTCTCTGCTTACTCAGATGATACGGGACCCTGCGCGCGGGCAGATTGATTCTTCAACAAACCGGTGAGGCCGGAGGGCCGATTCGCATCATCCGCTCACTTGCTGTGGTTCGAAAGTTTTTCCAGCGAAGCTTTCGGGTGCCTGTCAGGTTGATTCTGAAATTTGATTTGTGCTTGTTGATTCAGGTAGGGGCGATGCTACCGTATTCGGGTTATCCTGGCAACCGACCCGGCAGGCGCCCCGGGAGTGATCACAACGGGCGTCCGTTTTTTTCGCCCCCTGCAATCCGCCGGCATCAATCAGCTCGTATAGCTCAGCGATTTCGTCTGACAAAATAAAACTACAGGACGACCGGGCAGGGTCCGACGGGCGCGGTTGACAATCCGCACGACCTGGGGCAGGCTGACCGCCTCAGTTTTTGCAAAGGCAGCATATCCCCCGACCTGATAACTCAGGTTGTATCCCCGTGGCGGGATCAGTGTGTTCACCCGCAAAGCGGCTGCTCCAGTTGTCTGGCACTCACGCGAGTCCAATCTCTTGACATCCCAAGTCCGACGGTTGAAAGGCCCGACGCGGCCCCGGCAGGCGGGTCTTTCTCTACTCAGGAGGAATTCTGCGATGAAGCGGCACAGAAGATTATTCAGACCGGCAGTTGTGACTACTCTTTGCGCAGTACTGATGTCCAGTTACTCGGTATTGCAGACCACTTCCCTGTTCGGCGTGCGACTCGGTCAGCAGTCAGCCAGCGCACAGGCACTCGTTGACCCGACCACCGCCGAAGGGCTGGTTTACGCAGTCACCACGAGCAACAAGCTGATCAGCTTCAACAGCGTCACGCCCGGCGCGCTTAACAGCAGCGTCACGATCACCGGGTTGCAGTCGGGCGAAAACGTCCTTGGCATTGACTTCCGCCCGCGCACCGGACAGCTCTTCGCGCTCGGCTCGACGAGCCGCCTCTACACAATCAACCTGGCGACCGGCGCGGCGACGCTCGTCGGCACGGGGGCATTCACTCCGGCGCTCTCGGGAACCGAGTTCGGCTTCGACTTCAACCCGGTGCCGGATCGCATCCGCGTCGTCAGCGAGGCCGACCAGAACATCCGCCTCAACCCGGACAACGGGACCGTCGCGGGCACTGACACGAATCTCGCCTACGCCACCGGCGACCCCAACGCCGCCGCCAATCCGAACGTCACCGCCGTCGCATACACGAACAACTTCGCCGGGACCGCGTCAACCACCCTCTTCGGCATTGATTCGAATCTGGACATTCTGGTGCGGCAGGGCTCAGTGGGGGGCACACCCACATCGCCGAACACGGGGCAACTGACGACCATCGGCCCGCTCGGCGTGAACACGACCGACCTGGTCGGCTTTGACATTTCCACGCTCGCGAGCGACACGGCGCTCGCCTCGCTCACGACGAGCGGCGCGACGACCTCATCGCTCTACACGATCAACCTGGCGACCGGCGCGGCGACGCTCGTCGGCGCGATCGGCGGGACCGAAACGGTCCGCGACATCGCCATCGTGCCGCGCGTCGAAACGATCTTCGCGCTGACGGCGAGCAACCGGCTCGTCAGCTTCAACAGCGGGACACCCGGCACGCTCGCCAGCTCAGTCGCGATCACCGGACTCGGCGCGGGCGAATCGCTCATCGGCCTGGATTTCCGCCCCGCCACGGGAGTTCTTTACGCCGTCAGCAACGCCAGCCGCCTCTACACGATCAATACGACGACCGGCGCAACGTCGCTGGTCGGCAATACATTCAGTCCGCCGATCAGCGGCACGGCAATCGGCTTCGATTTCAACCCGGTGCCGGACCGCATCCGGCTGGTGACCGACGCCGACCAGAACATCCGGCTCAACCCGAATAACGGGACCGTCGCGGGCACTGACACGAATCTCGCCTACGCCACCGGCGACCCCAACGCCGCCGCCAATCCGAACGTGGTGGCGTCGGCTTACAACACCAACTCCGCCGGCGTGCCGGCGACGACGCTCTACGGCATTGATTCGAATCTGGACATTGTGGTCCTCCAGGGCTCGCCCAGCGGCGCGCCCAATTCGCCGAACACCGGCCTGCTGACGACGGTCGGCGCGCTCGGCGTCAACACGACTGCTGATGTCGGCTTCGACATCGCCCCGCAGACGGGCGCACCGTTCGCGTCGCTCACCCCGCAGGGGGCAACTCAGTCGTCGCTCTACACGGTCAACCTGACGACGGGCGCGGCGACGCTCATCGGCACCATCGGCGCGAGCGAAATCATCCGCGACATCGCGATCCAGGTGCGCGTCGAACTCGTCTACGGCGTCACGGCCGGCAACAATCTGATCAGCTTCAACAGCCTCACGCCCGGCACCGTCATCAACACGGTTTCAATCGGCGGATTGCAGGGCGGTGAAAACATCGTCGGGATTGATTTCCGCCCGGCCACGGGGCAGCTCTTCGGGGTGAGCAGCGCGAGCCGCCTCTACACGATCAACCCGGTCAACGGCGGGGCCACGCTGGTCGGCCCCGCCTTCACTCCGGCGCTCACCGGCACGGCCTTCGGCGTGGATTTCAACCCGGTGCCGGACCGCATCCGCGTCGTCAGCGATGCCGATCAGAATCTGCGGCTCAACCCCGACACCGGAACGGTTGCGGGCACTGACACGAACCTCGCCTACGCCACGGGCGACCCCAACGCCGCCGCGAATCCGAATGTGGTCGGCGTCGCTTACACCAACAACGTCGCCGGGGTGACTTCGACGACGCTCTTCGGGATTGACTCGAACCTCGACATCCTCGTCAGACAGGGTTCGGCCGGCGGGTCGCCGACCTCGCCTAATTCCGGCCAGTTGTTTACCGTCGGCCCGCTCGGCGTGAACACCGGCGATCAGGTCGGCTTCGACATCTCCGATTCCAGCGGGACCGGCTACGCGTCACTGACGGCGACGGGCGCGGCCACTTCGCAGTTCTACACGGTCAACCTGCTGAGCGGCGCGGCGACGCTCGTCGGCACCATCGGCGTGAGCGAAGTGGTGCGCGACATCTCAGTTGCCACGAACTTCACGCCTTCGGCTTCGGCACAGGTCGGCAGCATCGCCGTCGTCAACGCGGCGAGTTTCGCGGGCGAGATGATCGCGCCGGACGAGATCGTCGCGATCTTCGGCACCTTCCAGACCACCAACGGGCAGCCGGCCGTGCCCGGTCCCGGCGGGCTGCCGACGACGCTGGGTGGCATCACCGTGACGATCAACGGGACTCCTGCCAGCCTGCTCTTCGCGAGTAACACGCAGGTCAACGCCGTATTGCCGGCCGGCCTCGCCGACGGTGATGCCGTCGTCACGGTCACCAGCGCCAACGGCGTGACTCGCTCGGGCATCATCCCGGTGACCCGCTCGGCGCCGGGCCTCTTCTCCGCCCGCGGGAATGGTCAGGGGACGGCCGCCGCCCTCACCACGTTCGACGGGATAACTTACACGCCAGTCTTCAACCCGGACGGGTCCGAGCGCGAAGTCAGCCCGGGGACCGCGGCGCGGCCGAACTTCCTGATCCTTTACGGCACGGGCTTCCGTCGCACGACGGCGCTCAATCCGAACGACGGGAACGGCGTCGCCGAGGCAGTCACCGCGACGATTCAAGGCATCCCGGCCACCGTCACCTACGCCGGCGCGGCGCCGGGCTTCAGCGGGCTCGATCAGATCAACGTGGTGATACCGCCGCAACTGGCCGGGGCGGGCAGCGTGAAGGTGCGGCTGAGCGCCGGAGGCAAGCCGTCGAACACCGTCACGATCAGGATCGGCGGTCAGACTCCGACGGTCACCTACCAGACGATCATCGCCGGCCAGCCCGTCACCAGCTCGCTGACCGCGGACGATCAGGTGCAGGTCAACAGCCAGGGCCAGTCGTATTTCTTCGACGCCTACCGCTTCACCGCGGCGGCCAACACGAGCGTGGCCATCTCGCTCAACTCGGCCACGTTCGACGCGCTGGTCGGCGTCGCGAAGATCAACACCGACGGGTCGCTGACTTACATCTCGACCGACGACCAGAACGGGGCACTGGGCAACGGCGCCGACGAAAATGACAACGCGCTGCTGCTCGCGGTGCTGCCCGAGGCGGGCGATTACGCCATCGTCGTGACCAGCGCCGAGAGCAACCCGGACGCCACGGGGCAGTATTCGCTCCTGCTGCGCACCGGCGTGATCCAGCCGATCAGTTACAGCGCGACGCCCATCAGCGGGACGATCACGCTCACTGACCTCCAGACCTCGGCGGGCGACTTCCTCGACGCCTACTCGTTCACGGCGGCGGCGAATGACACGGTGCAGATCGCCATGAGTTCGTCGGCCTTCGACGCCTTCGTCATCCTGGACGCCAACAACGGCGACCTGGTCGCCTTCGATGACAACACCGGAGGCGGGACGAACGCGCTGCTGACGACGACGCTCAAACAGGCCGGGACCTACATCATCATCGCGACCCCGTTCGCGCCCGGGCGCACCGGGGCCTACACGCTGACGGTCAACAAGCTCGGCCCGGCGCCGGCTGAGGAGGCCGTCGCACCCGAGGCGGCCCCGCAACCGGGACGCGAGTGGAAGAGCGAGGAGGAGCGGGCAGTCTCCGCTCACGAAAGCCTCTCGGCGCGTCGCATCGTTCCCCGTGACAAACAACCGAACTGACAACCTGATGATTGAATGAGGGCGGGGGCTTTCCGCCTCCGCCCTCCAATTCTTAACCATCGAGATAAGGAGAGAAAAATCATGTTGTTCATGAGCAAGCACACCAGAAAGATTGCGTTCGCGGCCCTCGCCCTCACTCTGGTGGTCGGGACGCTGCTGCTTCCCGCCCCCCCGGCCGGCGCGGCCGATCACGGGGATTCGCCCAACAACGCCAATGACCGGGCGGCCGATCTGGGCGACACGTATGCGTTCCTCGACCCGAACGACAACACCAAAGTCATCATCGCGACCACGGTCCAGGGATTCATCGTCCCGGGTGAGGCGGTCAACTTTTCGATCTTCGATCAGAACGTGCGGTTCCGCTTCGAGCTGGAGACCACGGGTGACGCCGTGCCGGATCATTTCATTGATGTGATGTTCACGGAAAAAGGCGTCTCCGCCGCCACCCCGCAGACGGCGATGATCAGCTCCTCGTTTTTCCCCTCGTTTACTGCCCAGACGACGGTGGCTAATTTCAACGACGCCGCCCCTGCCCCGACGATCACCACCAGCAACGGCATCCAGTTTTTTGCCGGGCCGGCGGACGACCCTTTCTTCTTTGACATTCCGGCCTTCGGGCGGTTCATCGCCTCGGTCAACGCGGGCAGCCCGAACCCGGCAGTCTTCCAGCGCGGCCGCGACACCTTCGCCGGTTACAACACGCTGGCGATTGCCTTCAGCATCCCGCGCTCGCTCGTTGACCCGCTGCTCAGCGGCGGTGCCGGCGGAGTCATCGGCGTTGACGCCCGCACCCAGCGGCGCATCCCCAACACCTCGGCCGTCAGCAGGCCGTTCAGGGGCGTCGCGCCCGCCGCAAATTTCGTCAACGTGGACCGCGACGGGAACCCGGCGGTCAACGTCGCCCTGATCCCCTTCGCGCGCAAGAGTGAATACAATCAGGCGACGACCGTTGACGACGCGCTCGGGCGTTTCGCGCCTGACATCATCGCCACGCTGACGCGGCTCGGCACGAATTCGGCGAACATCAGCGTGCTGGCGGGCGTGGCCGTGACCAAAGGCGATTATGTCCACCTCAACCTGTCCACCGCCAACTCCGGCACCGGGGGCGGAAACAATGCGGGCGCAGGTTTCCCGAACGGCCGCCGCCTCGGTGATGACGTGATTGACACCATCCTGACGATCATCGCCAACGGCACTCCGCTCGGCGATAACGTCAACAGCAACGACGTGCCGTTCCGCGACACATTCCCGTTCTTCGCCCCGCCGAACCAGCCTTACCCGCCGGGCACGACGGATGACAAGACGCGGAATTGAAGGCAATCAATTAACAATCATCGGCAGGCTGGCCGGTAAACAGCAAAGTCACCAGCAGACACGATGAATGAGGGCAGAGGCCTCGTGCTTCCGCCCTCCACCTCTCAACCAGTGAGATAAGGAGAGAAAGAATTATGTTGTTCCTGAACAGGCACGCCAGAAAAATCGCGTTCGTGGCCCTCGCCCTCACTCTGGCGGTCGGGACGTTGCTGTTGCCCGCCCCGCCGGCTGGCGCGGCCGATCACGGGGATGCGCCGATTGCCTCCAACGACCGGTCAGCCGACCTCAATGACCTGTACTTCTTCCTCGACCCGACTGACAACAGCAAGGTCGTCATGATCATCACCGTTCATGGATTTATCACCCCCCCGGAAGCGGTCAATTTCGGGATCTTCGACCCGGCGGTGCGTTACCGCCTTGAGTTGGAAACGACCGGGGACGCCGTGCCGGATCATTTTATCGACGTGACCTTCTCCGCCAAGTCGGGGGCGTCAACCAACCCGCAGACGGCGACAATTCGTTCGACCTTCTTTTCAACGTTCACCGCGCCGACGACCGTGCCTAATCTGAGCGGGACGCCCCCGACGCCCGTGATCACGACCGATTCGGCGTCAGGCATCTCGTTCTTCGCCGGACTCTCTGACGACCCGTTCTTCTTCGACATCCCGGGCTTCAATCGCTTCGTGGCCTCGGTGCTGGCCGGCAGCGCTGACCCGACTCAGCTCCAGCGCGGGCGCGACAGCTTCGCCGGGTATAACACCCTTTCGATTGCCTACAGCATCCCGCGCACGCTGATCAACCCGCTCTTGCAGGGCGCGGCCGGGACGACGCTCGGGCTTGATGTCCGGACGGCCAGGGGCGTCGCGACCGGCGCGACGACTCGTCCGTTCCGCGGAGCCACGCCGCAGCTCACTTACACCGACGTGGATCGCGCCGCGACCCCGGCAGTCAACGTGGCGCTGATCCCGTTCGCGCGCAAGAACGAATTCAATACGGCCTCGACGCTTGATGATCAGCGTGGCCGCTTCGCCCCGAGTATCGTGGCCACTTTAACGGCGCTCGGGACGAACCAGACCAACATTGACATCTTGGCAGGCATAGCGATCAGCAAAGGTGATTTCCTGCATCTGAACCTGAACACCGCCAATTCAGGCCCCGGCGCCGGCACCAATTCGGGCGCCGGCTTCCCGAACGGCAGGCGTCTGGCTGACGACGTGATTGACACCATCCTGTTTTTCATCGCTAACCAGACGACGCTCGGCGACAACGTCAACGCCAACGACGTGCCGTTCCGCGACGCCTTCCCCTTCCTCGCTCCCCCGGCGCAGCCGTTCGCGTCAGGCACAACTGATGACCGGACGAGGAACTGAGATCAGACAATCAACCCGGAGGCAACAATGAACCGGAGCGACGCTGAAAGAGACAGGGGGAGAGGGGGAGAGGGGACACGAAGACAGCGAAGAGAAGCTTATTTTCTTCGACCGGGTCGCCGTGTCTTCCCAGCTCCTTGTCCCCCCATCCCCCCCTCTCTCCCTCCGCTCTTCCTGTCGCTCTGGTTCACGCTTTTTTTCACCGGCTGCGGGATGCTCTCTTCAACGGCGCCGGCCTCGACTGCTGCGCCTGTCATTCCGCCCGCTACGGCACTCGCCGCGAATGCGGACGCGAGCGAGGCGGCGATCCGCTGGCTGGAAGATCGCGTGCGGAAGGACCCTGACGATTTCATCGCCCACAACAAGCTGGCGGACTATTACCTGCAACGCTTGCGCGAGACAGGCAACGTGCGGTGGCTCGAACTCGCGGCCCGGACGGCGAGGGCTTCACTCAAGGCCATCCCGGCGGAGCAGAATCCGGGCGGCCTCGTGCTGCTCGGGCAGACCGAATTCGCCTCGCACAACTTCGCCGCCTCGCGCGATGTGGCGAATCAACTCATCTCCTCAGGGCTGCCCGAGAAAGGTGATCGCAGTTACCCTTGGCAGCTGCTCGGCGACTCACTGCTCGAACTCGGCGATTACGAAGGCGCCGAAAAAGCTTACGACCGGGTGAGGAAATTCGGCGCGGGCGGCGCCGGCGTCGAGACCCGGCTCGCCCATTACGAAACGCTGCGCGGCAACATTGAGAAAGCAGAACGCCATTATGCTGAAGCGCTCTCGGCGGCGCTCAATCAGGTCCCGCCGTCGCGTGAAACCGTGGCGTGGATTCGCTGGCAGCTCGGCGAACTGGCCTTCGCGGCGGGCGATTACGAAGCGGCGGAAAAAAACTATCGCGATTCGCTGACCACCTTCCCCGATTACTTCCGCGCGCTCGCGGGTCTCGGGAAAGCCCGCGCCGCGCGTGGCGACATGGCCGGAGGGATCGAGCAGTACGAACACGCCGTCAGGATCATCCCCGAACCTTTATTCGTCGCCGCGCTCGGTGATCTGTACAAACTGACCGGGCGGGAGAAAGATGCGGCGGCGCAATACGCGCTCGTCGAGCAGGCCGGCAGACTCGGCGCGGGCAGTGGCGCGCTCTACAACCGCCAGCTGGCGCTCTTTTACGCCGACCACGATTTGAAGGCAGAGGAGGCTTACGCGCTCGCGGCGAAGGAGTATGAAGCGCGGCGCGACGTATACGGCGCGGACGCCCTTGCCTGGGCGGCGCTCAAGGCCGGGAAAGTCGGCGAGGCGCAGACGGCCATCAAAGAAGCATTGAAGCTCGGCACGAAAGACGCGCGGATGTTTTATCATGCCGGAATGATCGCGCGTGCCGCCGGAGACAAAGCGGCGGCGCGTGAGCATCTGCAACGGGCACTCAAACTCAACCCTCAGTTCGACCCGCTCCAGTCAGCGATGGCCAGAAAAGCACTTGAAGGTTGAGGGCATCACTCACCCTTCCTGCCGTACGGCCATTTCCAGTCACGCACTTCGGGCAGGTCGTCGCCATATTGGCGGATGTACTGCTTGTGTTCAAGCAGCTTGTCGCGCATCGCCTGCTTGACGTATGCCGCCTTTGACCCGAGGTGCGGCACGCGGTCAATCACGTCTTCGACCAGGTGGAAGCGGTCGAGATCATTCATCACCGTCATGTCGAACGGCGTCGTCGTCGTCCCCTCCTCCTTGTAGCCGCGCACATGAAGATTCTGGTGATTCGTCCGCCGGTAGGTCAGCCGGTGGATCAGCCACGGGTAGCCGTGAAAGGCGAAGATGATCGGCTTGTCGGTCGTGAAGAGGGAATCGAAATCCTTGTCCGACAGCCCATGAGGGTGTTCGCTCGCCGGCTGGAGCGTCATCAGGTCAATGACGTTGATGACCCGCACCTTCAGCTCCGGGAAACGCTGGCGGAGAATGTCCGCGGCGGCGAGCGTTTCGAGCGTCGGGACGTCGCCGCAGCAGGCCATCACCACGTCGGGCTCCGCGCCGGCGTCATTGCTCGCCCACTCCCATATGCCTACGCCGGCGGTGGTGTGTTTGATCGCCGCGTCCATGTCGAGGTATTGCAGCGCCGGCTGCTTGCCCGCCACGATGACGTTGACATAGTGGCGGCTCCGCAGACAGTGGTCGGTCACTGAAAGCAGCGTGTTGGCGTCGGGCGGGAGGTAGACGCGGACGACCTCCGCCTTCTTGTTGACGACGTGATCAATGAAGCCGGGGTCCTGATGGCTGAAGCCGTTGTGATCCTGCCGCCAGACGTGCGAGGTCAGCAGGTAGTTGAGCGAGGCGATGGGCCGCCGCCACGGGATGCGGCGCGTGGTCTTGAGCCACTTGGCGTGCTGATTGAACATCGAGTCAATGATGTGGATGAACGCCTCGTAGCAGGAGAAGAAGCCGTGCCGCCCGGTCAGCAGGTAACCTTCAAGCCACCCCTGGCAGAGGTGTTCGCTGAGGATTTCCATCACGCGCCCGTCCGGCGAGACATGGTCATCGCCGGGCAGAATCTCGCCCGTGAAGACCCGGTCGGTCACCTCAAAGAGCGCGTTCAGGCGGTTCGAGGCCGTCTCGTCCGGCCCCATGACGCGGAAATTGCGGCTCTCAAGGTTGAGCTTCATCACGTCGCGCAGGAAGTTACCCATCACGCGCGTCGCTTCCGCCTGAACGGTTCCCGGCTCCGGGACTTCGACGGCGTAGTCGCGGAAATCAGGCATCCTCAGATCCCTGAGCAGCAGCCCGCCGTTGGCATGCGGGTTGGCGCCCATGCGGCGCTCGCCCCGGGGGGAGAGTTCCTTCAGTTCCGGCCTCAGAATCCCACTCTCATCGAAGAGTTCTTCAGGCTTGTAGCTGCGCATCCACTCTTCGAGCTGCCTGAGATGCTGCGGCTTTGAAGCCAGTTCGGCCAGCGGAACCTGGTGTGAGCGGAAAGAGTTTTCGGTCGGCTTCCCGTCCACCTCCTTCGGCCCCGTCCAGCCTTTCGGCGTGCGCAGGACGATCATCGGCCACTGCGGGCGCTGCCTGAACCCGTGTTCACGCGCGTCCTGCTGGATGGCCCGGATTTCAGCCAGTACGGTGTCGAGAGTCGCGGCCATCAATTGATGCATCGTGGCGGGATCGTCGCCCTCGACGAAGTACGGCTTGTGACCGTAGCCGACGAAGAGGTTCGCGAGTTCATCGCGACTCACCCGCGCCAGCACCGTCGAGTTGGCAATCTTGTAGCCATTCAGATGGAGGATCGGCAGGACCGCGCCGTCGTGTACCGGGTTCAGAAATTTGTTGGAGTGCCAGCTCGCCGCGAGGGCGCCGGTCTCGGCTTCGCCGTCGCCGATCACGCAGGCGGCAATCAGATCGGGATTATCGAAGACCGCGCCGTAGGCATGCACGAGCGCGTAGCCGAGTTCCCCGCCCTCGTGAATTGATCCGGGGGTCTCGGGCGCGGCGTGACTCGGGATGCCGCCCGGGAAGGAGAACTGGGCAAAGAGCTTCCTCATCCCTTCGGCGTCCTGCGAAATGTCGGGATAGAATTCGCTGTAAGTCCCTTCGAGCCACGTGCTGGCGACAAGCCCGGGGCCGCCGTGGCCGGGGCCGCAGATGTAAATCACGTTCAGGTCATGCCGTTTGATCAGGCGGTTGAGGTGAACGTAAATGAAGTTGAGTCCCGGCGTCGTCCCCCAGTGGCCGAGCAGGCGGCGCTTGACGTGTTCGAGTTTGAGCGGCTCGCGCAGCAGCGGATTATCGGTCAGGTAAATCTGCCCGACCGAGAGGTAATTCGCCGCGCGCCACCACGCGTTCATCTTCTGTACTTCTTCATCCGTCAGTGATCGCGCTTCCTGCATCTTTTCGACGGCCATCTTTATTCATCACCTTTCTTCAGCGAAAATTGTCCACCAGCATAATGTCCTTGCCACTCTGATCCATCTGCGCGACGAGCAGCCATCTCCCGTCGGGTGAGACGGTGAGGCCTGGGGTTGTTTTGAGCAGCGGCTTGTCGAGCGTCGCCACCTGCGTCACCTTGCCCGTCGCGAAGCTGTAGAACTCGATGAGCGGGTGCGCCGGCGTCTCGGCCGTCGCGAACCAGATGCCTTTGTCCGTCA
>Ga0070741_10000895_pt1 | contig 98444 bp, 98 predicted proteins | sample Coa_R1_4_FD_66440 | JGI IMG/M metagenome (GOLD analysis project Ga0070741, IMG submission 66440) | Surface soil microbial communities from Centralia Pennsylvania, which are recovering from an underground coalmine fire - Coalmine... | ecosystem: Environmental > Terrestrial > Soil > Unclassified ... | reverse complement strand
GCTTGCGCCGACTGAACCGCTCCTCCTCCGCCGCCGCCACCAGCACCCCATCCTTGAGCAGCGCCGCCGCCGCATCATGGTAGTAGCAGCTAATCCCCAATATGTACATCCGCCCCTCGCTAGCCCCCCGGCCGCGCGACTACTTTGCCCATGACCATCCCATCTGCTCCTTTTCCCTGGGCGCCGCCTTCATTCCACCTGAAGGGAGCGCCGATCTGCGCGGCGCTCCACCCACGTACTGTGGCGCGATTCTAGCCGAGCCGCGCGATACCCCGGTGAAACCAGGGGCCAGCGTCGCTCCGAGCTGGCGTGCCCCTCGCTACGGCAGATACGTGGAGCGCACGAGGCTGGGGCTCAACCGCCCTGTAGGTCCGAGCAGAGCTTCTGGGCGATCATCTCGCCGCCCAGCCGGTTGCCCTCCTCGTTCCAGTGCCCGGTGCCGAGCTTCTTCCCGAACCCATGCAGATAGACGTGGTGCTGGTCGGCATACTCCTGGAACGGGCGGCCGAGTTGGAGCAGGTCGATCCCGGCGCGGTCGGCCAGGCTCTTGATCCGATCATCGGGGTACCAGAGGTTCTCCACCCCGATCTGCTTCATGAACGCCTCCCGCTCCACTCGGTCCGGGTTCACCTGGATCGGGTTGCTGATCGTGACCAGCAGGAACTTGGCGCCGTGCGCGGTTACCTCATTCTTCATGGTGACGAGCAGGTCTTCGGTTACGCTCCAGGCCTCCTGCCAGTCCGGGTCGGTCGGCTCCCGATACACCTCGGCCAGCTCGCCCTCCTCGTATAGCCCGCGCCGCAGGTTGCTGTTCAGGCGGCCCAGCTCCTGGGTTAGCTGCGCCACGCGCGACTTGGTCAGCACCCAGTCCCAGAGCTGCTGGTTCCACCGCTGGTGCACCAGAAACGCCGGGTCGGTCTTGAAGGAGTCGTCCAGAACGAGCTGCCCGTTCTTGTGGATGAAGTAGGGCTTCTGATTGTCCTGCGCGAGCGGGCGGTAGTTGTCGCTGATGTCATTCATCGAGAAGAACTCGAGGGTGACGATGTCGGGGTGATACTGCCAGACCCGCGAGCGCAGCACGATCAGCTCTTGTCCAGTGCCGTAGCCGCCGGTGCCGAAGTTCATCACCTCCACCTTCTTCCCTTGCAGAGCTGGGCAGGAGGCGAGCCGGTCGCCCATCACGGACCAGTAGAGCTTATCGATCGGGAGGAACAGCCCTTCGGTAAAGGAGTCGCCGAGCGCGGCGATGCGGATGGTATCCGGGGGCTTGTCGAAGGTGTGCTCCTTGTCGTGGAGGCCCTGGCTGTTGATGGTGACCCAGGCGCCGCCTTCGCGGCCATACCAGTCGGAGGCGCCCGGCCGGAGCGAGACGCCCAGCTCGTTGTCCCAGATGTGGAACCGCGGGAAGGAGATGCCGGCCACGCGGAGGACAAGCTCCATCACGAGCAAGGCCACGACGATGCCGCAGAGGCTGACTCCCAGGTTGGCGAGGATCCGCTTGAGCACGTTCAGTTCCTTTTTGTGGAGTCGCCTTCCAGGATCGCCGGGTGGGCGGCCACAGCGAACACCCAGAGCCGCAAGACGCCTTGCGGCGGTCGAAAGGCGACGGTCTCCGTACCGGAGCGATAGTACTCTCGAGCGATCGTTCGTATGTGAAATACCCTGGGCTCGCGGCCAGGCGGCCGGTATTGTCGCCAATACGAGCGCCTGAATGCCAGCCTGACGTATGGGCCGCGGCGAAGCCGTGGAGACGTGAGCGCCCGGCGGAGGGCCTGAGAGCAGACTCCGTCGGGCTCCTTTGAGGTCGGGGTTAGGGTAGGGTCTATCCGATTATTGAGAGCTTATTAAGGGCAGAGGCCGAGGTGTGCAGGGGATCCCCCGGGCCGCCCGCATTTCGGCCGCGGCCGGCGCGCCCGGCCGCTCCTCCCCAACCCGCGAATGTCACTCGCACCGCGGACCACCGCCCCCGTCGCTGTCGAGGGGCGGGACCCCACGCACCTCCAGCCCTGTGGGACCAGCGACGACAGGGCGCGTATCCCTCCGGCTCCGCCGCGCCAACGCCCCCCAGCAGCGCCGAAGAGGCCCTACGCATAGTGGTCGGACAACTTGACAAACTCCCCGGAGCCCAGTAGCGTAAAGCTCGCCTCAGCCCGAGCGCTCCCGGCGCAGGTGGAACCGGAGCGCCGAGGCCAGTCGTCGATGCCGGACGAGCCGCAACCGGCCGCAGCGCCCAGCGACATCCCGCGGCGATCTTGAGAAGGGGGCTTTTCATGTCCGAAGCGGAACAGACCCAGCCGCACGCTTCCGAGTCCGACATCACCCGGCGCAACCTGCTGCAGCGGATGATGGCGCTGTCGCTGCTGGCGATCGGTGGAGCCGCCCTGGAGGCGTGCGCGCCGTCCGCGCCGCCCCAGCCCACGGCAGCGCCCAGCGGCAGCACCGCCCAGCAGCCCCAGCAGCAGCAGGCCACGCCGGCCCCGAGCGGCAACCTGCCCGGCCAGGGCAAGCGGCTCAAGGCGGCGTTCTCCAACGCCGGCCTGGGCGCCACCTGGTGCGCACAGGGCAAGGAAGCGGCTGAGCAGTGGGGCAAGTGGTTTGGCGTCGACATCACCTGGTTCGACGGCGGCCTGAGCGTGGACAAGCAACGCAAGGCGATCGAGGACATGGCGAGCCAGAAGTGGGACTTCGTCGCCATCCAGCCCTTCGGCATCGGGACGCTAGTCGACCCGGTCAAGCGGATGATCGACGCCGGCATTCCGGTGATCCAGATGGACACGGTGATCGCCCCGCCGGACGCTGGGCTGAAGATCGTCACCTTCCTTGAGCCGGACAACGTCTGGATGGGCGAGCAGTCCACCCAGGCGCTGATCAACGCCATCGGTGGCAAGGGCGAGATCATCATGACTCAGGGCGCGGCCGGCCACACCGGGGCGCAGGGGCGGGCCAAGGGCTTCCACAACGTCGTCGCCAAGTACCCGGACATCAAGGTGGTAGCCGAGGACTTCGCCGACTGGGATGTGAACAAGGTCGCCAAGCTGTGGGAGGACTACCTGGTCAAGTACCCGAATGTGAAGGGCGGGTTCTTCCACAACGACGACATGGCGCTGGCCGCCTACAAGGTCGCCAAGAACGCCGGCAAGGACATCAAGATGTCCGGGGTGGACGCGATGCCGCCCGCGGTGGAGGCGGTAGCCAACGGCCAGCTCGTCGCCTCCGTGCGCAACCCCTCGTCCCGTATTCACTGGGGCGCGGTGGTCATCGGCTGGCTCATCGCCAATGGCGAGAAGGACATTCCCGACTACATCCTGATGGACGGCCCGGTCGTCACCCAGAAGAACGCCCCGGGGCTGCTGTTCGAGCAGAAGCACTACCTGATCTAACGCGCCCCGGTGGGCGCGTTGAGGCGAATGGGTGGGCAGGGCGTGGCGCTTCCCGCCACGCCCCTGACCGGCGGTATCGTTCCCCATCCTCCACCTGCCTGCTAGAAGGGCCTGCATGGGACACGCAGTCGCCACCGAACCGGTCCTGGAACTCCGGGGCGTCTCCAAGCGCTTCGGCGGCGCCCAGGCACTCGCCGACCTCGACTTCGACCTCCGCCCGGGCGAGATCCATGGACTGCTGGGCGAGAATGGCGCCGGTAAGTCGACCCTGGTGAAGATTCTGGCCGGGGTACACGGCGAATACGAGGGGGAGATGCGGCTGCGGGGGCAACCGATCCGCTTCGCCTCCCCGGCAGAAGCCAAAGCCGCCGGAATCGGGATGGTGTACCAGGAGCTGAGCCTGTTCAAGCCGCTCTCCGTGGCAGAGAACATCTTCTCCAGCAACCCGCCGCTGCGGGCCGGCGGCCTGGTCGACTGGCAGCGTCTGTACCGCGAGGCGCGCGAGCACCTGCACGACCTGGGGCTGGACCTGGATGAGAAGATCCCGGTGGGTACGCTCCCGGTGGGCGTGCAGCAGCTCGTGGAGATCGCCCGGGTGCTGTTCTCCGGCGCTCAGGTGATCATCCTGGACGAGCCGACCTCCGCCCTGTCGCCGCCGGAGGCCGAGCGCTTATTCGCCTTCATGCGCCGGCTGCGCGATCAAGGCCGCAGCCTGATCCTGATTACGCACTTCATCGAGGACGCGCTGCGCGTCGCCGATCGCGTCACTGTGCTCAAGAACGGCCGCCGGGTTGCCACGCTGGAGGCCGCCAGCGCCACCCAGGATGACATTATCCGGCTGATGATCGGCGAGGACGCCCGGATCCTCCAACGGACGTACCAGGAGGAGCGGGCGCAGCTCCACGAGAGCCGGCGGGGCGCGGTGGTGCTCCAGGTGCGCGGGCTGACTCGCCAGGGCTTCTTCGAGGACGTGAGCTTCGACCTGCGCGAGGGCGAGATCCTCGGCCTGTACGGCTATGTAGGCGCCGGCCACTCCGAAGTTGCTCAGGTGCTGTTCGGAGTGCGGCAGGCGGACCGTGGTGAGATTGTGCTGGACGGACGCCCGGTTCAGATCAGCTCGCCTGCCCGGGCCAAGCAGCTCGGCTTCGCCTACGTCCCGGAAAACCGCCGCACCGCGCTGCAGTTGCGGGTGGAGCTGTACAAGAACATCTCCCTGGCGCACCTGAGCGGGCTGACGGGCTGGCTGCTGAAGCCCCGGCGCGAACTGGCGATCGCCCGCCAGCAGATTCAGCAGCTCGGCATCCGCCCGCCCAACCCGCTCCTGCCGGTCGGCTCGCTCAGCGGCGGCAACCAGCAGAAGGCGCTACTCGCCAAGTGGCTGGTGAAGCGCCCGCGGGTGCTACTCCTGGTGGAGCCCACCCGGGGCATGGACGTCGGCGCCAAGGACGAGGTGCTGGAGATCATCCTGCGCTTGCGCGAGCAAGGCGTGGCGGTGCTGCTCATCTCCAGCGAGCCCGAGACGATCATCGCCAATAGCGACCGGATCCTGGTCATGTCGCACGGCCGCGTGACCAAGGAGTTCGCCGACGAGGAAGTGACCAAAGCCGCTCTGTTGAGGTACGCGTGAGTAAGTCCGCTCTCCCCACGACGCAGCCCGCTGGCGCCCCGCCTACCCCCGCCGCTCCACGGCCGGTCGGCGGCGCGCTGGAGTACTTCCGCCAGCGCTCACGCGACCTCGCGCCGCTGACCGTGCTGGTGGTGCTCTCCATCTTCTTCACGCTCGCTGCCCCGAGCGCCTTCCCCACTCTGGAGAACTGGCGGAACATCCTGGCCCAGGTCGCCTCCCTGGCGGTCGTCTCGACCGGCGTCACGTTCGTGCTGCTGCTCGGCGAGATCGACCTCTCGATCGCCTCCATGGCGACGATGACCGGCGTGATCGCGACGATGCTGTACGAAGGGGCCAAGTTCGACTTCGGCTTCACCAGCCTCGAGCTCCAGCTCCCCATGGTCCCCTCGGTGCTGCTGGCCTGGCTCTTCGCGCTGGCGCTGGGCGCGGTGAGCGGCTTCGTCGCCACCCGCATCGGCATCCCCACGTTCATGGCGACGCTGGCGATGCTGCAGATCACCGACGGCATCGCCCTGTACTGGACCAAGGGCAGCATCAAGTACAAGATCCCGCCGATCCTCACCACCCTGGGCAGTGACTATCTCGGACCGCTTCCGATCATCATCCTGGTCGCCGCCGTCGTCCTGCTCCTGGGCCACCTGGTGCTCACCCAGACGCGCTTCGGCCGCTACGTGTATATGACGGGCTCCAGCCGCGAGGCGGCGGAGCTATCCGGGATCAATACCCGCAACATCGTCCTGGCCTGCTTCGCGCTGAGCGCGTTCCTGGCCGGGATGGCGGGAATGCTGAACGTTGGCCGCCTCGGCAGTGCACAGGCCTACGGCCTGTCGGACATGCTGCTGGACAGCATCGCCTCGGTGGTGCTCGGCGGCACCTCGCTGTTCGGTGGCGAAGGCGGCATCCCGAACACCATCATCGGACTGCTGATCTTCGGCGTGCTCAACAACGGGTTGAACCTGGTGCAGGTAGACATCTACCTGAAGCCGTGGGTCCGCGGCCTGATCTTGCTGCTGGCGCTGATCATCAACGTCTACGCCCTGCGCCTGCGTACCCGGGGGAATCGCTAGGGAGCACGGCCAGCCGTCTGGAGAGGCGGTTGCCTGCGCCGCTCCTGGCCGCCGCGGCCAGCGTGAGCGAGCCCCGCCGCGCCGTTAAACTGCTCGGTGCTCGCTGAGCCGAGCAGGGAGACAGTGTATGGTCGGCATGGCGCTGATGGTGTTCCTGGTCGTCATGGGGCTCATCATCCTGCTCGCCTCACTCCGCATGTGCGCGGAGTGGGAGCGCAAAGTGGTGCTGCGCCTGGGCCGCTTCGCCGGGGTGCGGGGTCCGGGCGTCTTCCTGCTGCTGCCGTTCGTGGAGACCACGCCGTTTACACTGGACATGCGGACGGTGACGTTCGACTTCCGTGCCGAGGCGGCGCTCACCCGGGACAACGTCCCGGTGGCGGTGGACGCGGCGGTGTTCTGGCGGGTCGTGGACGCGGGACGGGCGGCGCTGCAGGTCGCCGACTACCGGGCGGCGGTGGCGAACGCGGCTCAGGCGGCGCTGCGGGATATCCTCGGCCGGACGATGCTGACCGAGGTGCTCGCCGACCGGGAGCGGCTGGACCGGGAGATGACGGAGACGCTGGACGCGCAGACCGAGGCCTGGGGAATCAAGGTCGCCTCGGTGCTGATCCGGGACATCCGCATCCCGGACGCGCTACAGGACGCGATGAGCCGGGTGGCGCAGGCGGAGCGGGAGAAGCAGGCGCGGACAGTGCTGGGCGAGAGCGAAGTGGACATCGCCGCGCGCTTCGCCGAGGCGGGCCGGATCTATGCCGCCAACCCGATGGCGATGCACCTGCGTGGGATGAATATGCTGTTCGAGACAATGAAGGAGAAGGCGTCGGTGATCGTTGTCCCCTCCAGCGCGGTGGACAGCATGGGCTTTGGCGGGCTGGCCGGCATGGCCGCGCTCGCGCGCGGGGCAGAGCCGGCGGCGGGTGAGCCACCGCCGGCCCAGGAGCACTGAACGCTGTCCGGCGGGGTGAAGCTCAGGTGGGCCGCCCTCCCCGGAGCTTCCCCACCGCCTCGAGCACCTCGTCGGGATTGGGCAGACTGGGTGGTTCCGTGTTGTCCCAGCGATAGGTGACCTTTCCGTCGCGGCCAATGACAAACACCGCGCGCCGGCCGACGCCCTTCAGACCAGTTGCGGTGTCGTACAGGCCGGCGTACTGGGGGATCACCTCGCGGTTGAAGTCGGACAGCAGCACGAAGTCGTCCGGCAGGCCGAGCTGCTTGTGGTAGGCGGCGTGGGCGTACCAGCTATCCACGCTGATCCCGTACACCCGCGCCCGCTGCGCCCGGAACTGCTCGAATTTCGCCCCGAACTGGGACAGCTCATTCGTTCAGCCCGGGCTGAAGTCCAGCACGTAGAACAGCAGCACCACCGGCCCCTCCCGCAGCGCCTCGGACAGCCGCACCCGCTGGGAAGCGCTGGCCGGCAGCTCGAAATCCGGAGCGGTCTCTCCCACCATCGGCCCACTGGGCATCGCTGTCACCTCCAGCAGCCCGCTGCATCGCCTCACAAGAGACGCAGCTACTTGATATCCAGCAGCTCCACCTCGAAGATCAGGGTAGCGTTGGGCGGGATCACGCCGCCGGCGCCGCGCGCGCCATAGCCCAGCTCGGGCGGGATGGTAAGGCGGCGCTTTCCCCCCACCCGCATCCCCTGCACGCCCTGGTCCCAGCCTTTGATGACCTGCCCGGCCCCGAGCGGGAACGAGAACGGCTGGCCCCGATCCCTGGAACTGTCGAACTTCTTTCCATCGGCCAGCCACCCGGTGTAGTGAACCACGGCGGTCTGCCCCGTCTTGATCTCGGGCCCCGTGCCCACCACCAGGTCCTCGATCTTCAAGCCGTTCGGCATGGTGACAACCGTCCCTCCCGCGGCTGGCGCCGAGGCGCCCGGTTGCGCCGAGCAGCCGACCAGCAGCAGCGCGAGCGCAACGATGCACGGGGCAATCCACCGCATCCGCTACTCCCGGGGCCGAACCCAGGTCTCGGAGAAGGCGAGAAAGGCCGTTGTCGAGCGCGTGCCGGCCATGTCCCGCGGGACGGGCTGTCCGACCGAGCGCGCCTCGCCCACGCGCGCCTCGGCGCGCTGAGCGGTGACGAACAGGGAGAACATCTCGTGCCGCCCCGTGGCCGACTGTGCCGGCTGGTATTCGACCATGAACGGCTCGCCCAGCTCGGACCAGCTCAGGACGATCTGGCCATCGTCGGACTCCGCCACTTCGCGGTACTCGCCGCGGGCATCGCCCTGGCGGGCAAAGGCCCAGGCCCGCCGCAGCGGCAGCGCCTCCAGCCCTGCCAGGCCCCGGAACGCGCCGAAGAAGCGGACGAAGCCGTCCACCAGGTAGCTAGCCAGCTCCGGGTTGTCGGTATAGATCGCGTTGCGGCCACCTGGCAGCGCGGCGGGCTCCAGCAGCGCCACCACCACGTGGCCGCGCCCGTGCGGCGAGACGACCACGCGGAAGTAGCTGATCAGCGTGGTGAAGGGGCCGTCGGCTTGCTGCTTCAGGTACATCCCCGGGTTCTCGCCGGACCAGTCCACCTGCCCGGGGTTGATCGGAGGACGCGTCATGGGCACCTCCAGGGGAGATCGGCGAAGGCGACGCAGCACCCGCACCCGGGCCATTCTAAAGGGTTCTGCCCGGCGCTGCCGCTGCCCCGGCTTGACAGCGCGCTGGGTGGCGCGGCATAGCTAGCTGCATCGTCTCGGGCGCAGCCTGCCAAGCGCGTGCCCGGGAGTGGAGGAGCATATGGCGCCGACACCTGCCCCTGGCTGCACGCTGATCCGACCTGGAGCAACGTACGAGGGCAAGCAAGGTCTGGACTACTTCGCCGGCGTCTCGGCGCAGAGCGTCGGCTCGCGCGCTCTGTGCATGCACCTGCTCACGATCCCGCCCGGCGGCCGGGCCAAAGCGCACCTGCACGCCAACCACGAAACCGCGATCTACCTGCTGAGCGGGGAGGCGGAGGTGCTCTACGGCGAAGGGCTGCGCGAACGGCTGGTGCAACGCGCGGGCGAGTTCCTGTACATCCCCGCCGGGGTGCCGCACCTGCCGATCAATCGCAGCCGCACCGAGCCCTGCACCGCAGTGCTGGCCCGAACAGACCCCAACGAGCAGGAGAGCGTGGTGCTGCTCCCAGAGCTGGACGCGGTCGCGGACTGAGCCGACCTCACTAAGGAATAGGCGGCGTGGGCTGGGCGCGCGGGCGTGTCGCGGCGCTCAGGTGGGATCACTGGCCAGCGGAGCTGAGCCATTCTGAAGGGGGTTCAAGCGCTCTTCCTGCGTGCTCAGCTCCTGTGCCAGGATCGCGACCGCGGATCGCCGATAGCGGTTAAACGTCCCCTCGCTGAGGCCGTGGCGGAGGCGGATCTCCTTGTTCGGCAGTCCCACCAGGTACTCTTCGCGCAAAATGGTGTAGCCGAGCGCACCCGGCTTTCCTGAGGGCGCGCTCGGCAGTTGCAGTCGTTCGATCGCTGCCACCAGCACCTCCCGTAACGCCTGCGCCTGCTCCAGCGGGGTAACTGGAGGGCCGTTCCGCCGCGTGGCCGCCAGCGTCCGGGGCAGGCGGCGGATCAGCTCGCACTGCGCCAGTGCGGCCGGGGTGTTGAGCCGCCGTAGCGCCTCCTCGGTGAGCCGAACCAGGTGCTCCGTTGCCGCCTCGTCGATCCCGCTCCTCGCCTGGCCCAGCACGGTGGCGAGATTGGGGAAGAGCGGGGCGCTTTCGGCCGCGGCGGCCAGCTCCGAGCGGAGGCGCTGCACGTCTCGCTCATAGAACACGCGGTCGAGCAGCCGGCGCATCACGTCCACCCCGGCGTGGGACAGGACCGCCAGCAGCAGCAGAAGCACCAGGAATGGCACCAGGCGGGATCCCGTGCCCGCCTCCGCCAGCACCGCCACCAGCCCGTAGAGCAGACAGATCAGGCCCATCGCCGTCAGGAAATACAGCAGGTCGGTGCGGATCACGCGGCCTTGGAGCAGGAGACTGTACGTGTCGACGTTGAGCGCGATCACCAGCGCCGCCACGATCGTGATGGTCTGGCTCAGCGGGCGCAGCCAGAACAGGCTGCTGCTCGCGTTCCCCAGATAGGCCGCCGCCACGCCGACGACAATGAGCAGCGCCCCCACCAGCAGTCCATCAAACAGGCGGCGCCGATCCGTCCCCGCTGCCGACTGGCGCGCGCGCCAGACATTTACCAGGCTGGCGACGACGGAAACAAGGCTGAGCGCGACGAGCGCGGGAAACCACGGCCCAGGCAGGCGGTCGAACCGCAGTGTGGTGACCCGCTCCGGCGGAATGGTGATCGGCCGGCTCCAGATCCAGATCCAGTCCGTGGCATACGCGGCGATGAGTAGCGCCACGGTAGCGATGGCGAACAGCGCTCCCAGAGGATAGGCGATCCGGTGCAGGTAGCGGCGCGTGGCTGGCGTCGGTTCAGACTGCAGCAGCACCGTAACCCAGTACCAGCCCTGTGGGGCGATGATGATCGACCACTGCAGCCAGTAGGCCCAGGCGTACCACTCCTGCAGTGTGGCGGCGTTGGACTGCATCACCTGGTTCAGGAAGAAGGCGGCAACAGATGCCTGCCACCCGGCGAGGACCCAGGATAGGCGGTTGGGCTTACCCCGAGTGAGCACGTAGCAGGTGAGGAGCCAGAAGATCAGCATCGCGACGAAGCCCGGTGCTGACAGCCAGTTGAACATCCCCACTCCCCACGCCTGCTGCCCGCGGCCATGGCCGCTGCCGCGCGGCACCGTTATTATCGTTATGAACTCCCAGGCCGTTCCCTCTCTTGGCGCGCGACGGCAGCGTCGGCTGTGCAGGCCCCTCTCCGCTCGCGCCTGATGCAGTCTGCCAATAGTACGAAAGCATGACGAATTCCGGGAACCCCATGGGCTGACGGGCTCGGCTGTTTTTCGTCGTCGTAGGCGGCGGCCAAAGGGTCGCGGTGGCGCCGGAGTATCAGCCGAGAGCGTGGCCGGCGACCGCGATACTGCTCACGGTTCAGCGGCTCGGTAGGGCTACAGCCCCGGGGCCGTTAGGGATCCACGGGATTCCCGACCTCCAACGCTTCCAGGCTCTCCGGTAGTGTGGCGTGCCTGGGCCCGATCGGGATAGCCATGGCGAGGCCCTCGCCCCGCCGCGGAGCACTCGCGGCTGCTGCATAGCTCCTGGGCGATGCGTCTGAGCTCTTTGGCCACGGTCTCACCTCGTGAATGCATCATCCATAGCCTCGGGAGCGGATCATCGCCTGGGTTGGGGAGGTCGCGGCCGCGGGCATGGGTCGTGTTGCCGCGCCATGGAACGGCATCGTCGGCCGGGCTTGGAGAATCTCTTCCTGGTGGGCGGAACCGCGCGCCAGAGCGGTGCAGGCGCAGCGCCCAAGCGCCAGCGCCATCGTTCGTGGGGTAGACCCGCCCAGAAGGCGGGCCTGGCGCGGGCAGCCAGGGCGTCCGGGTTGGGCGAGCGTTCGGCGGCTCGCCCAACCCGGACGCGATACCGCGGGCTACCGTTTGGCGAAGAAGGGGTTCGGATCCGGATCGCCGTTCGCGAACGACAGCCGGTTGTCGCCCCAACTGTAGTACGTAGCGCTGCCGTCGGCGAAGTTCTGGTTGTAGTCGCCCATGTAGCAGCCGGCCACCACGCCATCCTGGTTGCCGCCGCCGATGTTGGTCCGCGGCACCGGGAAGGCGGCCGAGATCGGTATCTCGGGCCCGGGGATGCCGTTGGTGACGTCGCGGGCTACCAGCGTTACCAGGGTGTTGGTGGCATCCGCGCTGTACCACTCGACGTGGAAGCCCCGTGCGTCGGCCGTGATCCCGGGCTGGAACTGCTCACCGGCGATCGTGGTGTTGACCCGCCGCGCCGGGCTCCAGGTCAGCCCGGCGTTGGAGCTCTGCACCACGAAGATATCCGAGGTGCCGAGGCGGCGGTCGTTCCAGACTACGGCCACCGTGGAGCCGAGCACCGCGGCGCTGGGAAACTCGTCGTTCCGCACTGCGTGGACCGTGTCGGGCAGACGGAACGTGTCGCGGCCGAAGCAGTCGGTATGGTTGGTCGACTTGGTCACGCTGGTAACGGTCGTCGTAGCGCTCCAGGTGCTGCCGCCGTCTGTAGAGGACTTCATCTGGATGGAGCGGGGAGTATTCAGGTTCTCCCAGAACACCAGCAGCTTCCCCGTGCTGGGAATCACCAGGGGGAACGTCCCCTGGCAGTTGCAGTTGCGGATGGCGAAGCCGGACAGCGCCTGCCAGGTTGTTCCACCATCGGTCGAGCGCGCTGCCCGCAGGGTCGGATTCCCAGAGAAGGGAAAGTCGGTCCAGGTGAGGTACAGGTTGTCGCGCACGCCGGTCGGGTCGCGCCCGGCGGTGAGCCAGGGCTTGTCGGCAAAGCCGGTCGTGCCCGCGTCGGCGTCTACCCAGCGGTTGAAGGAGATGCTACCGGCCGGCATCTTGGCTACCCCGACGCCGCTGCTGGTGATCATCGACAGGTAGATGTTACCCGCCGAGTCGGTGGCGAGTACCGGGTCGCCGGAGCTGTTCTGGAAGCTTGGATTGGGTGGCGCGTTCTTGTCCACCCAGGTCGTGCCGCCGTCCGTGGAGACGGAGTACCCGGTGAAGTCGCCGCTCTGCGCGTCGGCGAGGGAGTCGTTGTACGCCTCGACTACCGTCGCGCCGGCGCTGATGACCATGGTCTCGCTCTGAGTCGCGAAGCTGGGGCCGCTTGGATCGGGGTCCGCGACGTTGACGTTGCCCGGGGTGAGCAGGCCCGCCAGTCGAGGCGCAGCGATCGCGGATCCTGCTGGGAGCAGGCCGGCCTCCTGGCGAAGTCGGAACTCCAGGCCAGCCGAGATGTGGCGCTCCGCCGCATGTGCCAGCAGCTCCAGCGCCTGCTGGCGGCTCGGCACCTCCTGGGCTGCGCCACTCAAGGGGACAGCCGCGAATGCGGCCACTGCCGCCAGGCCGATGGCGATCACCCGAAATGTTACAGAGGTTTGCCGCACGCCGATTCTCCTCTCCTCCGCGCCTGCACGGCGCAAGTGCGCTGCCTGATACTGCGTAAACGGTGCGGGCCTCCGCGGACCCGCTCGCCCCGGCGCCCTCGGTCGCACGCTGCCCCGTGCTGCCGGCTTTGCCGGCCGGCGTCCCTCCTCACGCCACCACTCAGCAGGACAAAGACACCCGGGCCGCTCTCGCCGCGCCACCATACGCTTCGCCGAGGTGACGGACGTGAAACACTTCGCTAACACTACGTCCTGGCTGGCCGCCGGGATTGCAGGAGACGCGGCGAGAGGGGCATGCAGCGTGTGCCTGGCTGAAACCTGGAAGTAAAGAACCGTAACACGGCGACGCCGGCCGCCGCCTCGCGCGCCGTCTCGCGGATCGCGTACCCTAACAGGGGAAGCGCGAGCCAGGCTGAGGAGTACTGGCCGCGTCGTGGCGAAACCGCCGTCGGCCGCCCTGGCAGCCGTGCCAGCACGCCGGCGCGTGCACAGGCGCCGCTGCCATGCCGGCTGCCGCGCTGGGAGGAATGGCCCGCGGTGAACACCCCACGACCTGCTGGCATGCTGACGCTCATTGGCGCCGGGGAGCTAATGCCGGCAATGAGCGGCGCGCACCGCGAAGCGCTGGCGCGGCTGGCGGAGCCACCGCGCGCCGTTTTCCTCGATACCACGGCCGGCTTCGAGACCAATGCCGACGCCATCACCGCCAAGGCGGTGGAGTATTACGCCCGGCGGCTTCAGACCCGGCTCGACGTTGCCTGCTACCGGCACGCGGGCCGGGCCACCGCTGCGGAGACGGCCCAGGCGATGGCTGCACTGCGCGCGGCCAATTTCATCTTCGCCGGGCCAGGCAGCCCCACCTATGCACTCCAGCAGTGGCGGGGATCTCCCGTCTGGCAGGTAGTGGTCGAGCGCTTCCGTGCCGGCGCCCACCTGCTGTTCGCCAGCGCCGCCGCGATCACGCTCGGCCGCTACGCCCTGCCCGTCTACGAGATCTACAAGGCCGGCCGCGATCCCTACTGGGTGGAGGGGCTGGACCTGCTCGGGGAGCTCGGGCTGAACATTGCGATCGTTCCGCACTTCAATGATAGCTCCGGCGGCGACATCTATGACTCGCGCTTCTGCTACATGGGCGCCGCCCGCTTCGAGGCGCTGCAGGCGCTGCTCCCGCCCGAGACGGCGATCCTGGGCATCGACGAGTACACCACGGTCACCTTCCCGCCCGGGCTGGAGGGTGCAGTCGTGGGTGGCCAGGGCGGAGCCACGGTCATCGCCGATGGCGCCCTGTCCGTCTGGCCCGCCGGGGCGGTGATTCCGTTCGAGCGGCTGCGCTCCTCGCGCCGAGCCGTGGTCCCGATGGCGCGCCGCGAGGCCGGATCGCTCGGCTATGCCTATGCCGAAGTGGGCACTGAGCAGGCCGGCGCCCAGGCGGAGACCGCGGCCGGCGCGGCGCAGCGAGCCTTTCCCCGTGCTGAGTCGACGAGCACGGAGACTCGCCCCGCGGACGCCTTCGCGGCGCTGGCCGAGTACGTCGAGCAGCTCCCGGGGCTCGACGCGGCAACCCGGGTCGAGCTGCTGGCCCGGGTCGCTGCGGCCACGCGGGCCGCGGCGGAGGCGGCCACGCCCCCCAGCCGGGAGGCGGCGCTGGTGGACCTGGTGCTCGAGCTTCGCGGCGCCCTGCGCGCCGCCCGGCGCTGGGACCTCGCCGACCACGCCCGTGACGTCCTGCAGTCCCTCGGCTATCGTATCGCCGACACCCCGGACGGAAGCTCCTGGACCCGCGAGTGAGCGAGCCGCGCGACGAGTATCTGTCCGTTCGTGGCCTGCGGCTTCACCTGCTGCGCTGGGAGGGGAGCGGGGTTCCGTTCGTGCTGCTACACGGGCTCGCCTCCAACGCGCGCACCTGGACAGCGGTGGGGCGAGCGCTGAACCAGGCCGGGCACGCGGTGGTCGCGGTCGACCAGCGTGGCCACGGGCTGAGCGACAAGCCGGCCAGCGGCTACGGATTCGACGAGGTGACCGCCGATCTTGAGGCGCTGCTTGAAACGCTCGGGCTGTCCCGGAGACCGATCCTCGTCGGCCAGTCGTGGGGTGGCAACGTGGTGCTGGACTTCGCGGCGCGCTATCCAGACATTTCCTGCGGCCTGGCTCTGGTAGACGGCGGCTTCATTGAGCTTTCCGCCCGGCCTGGTGCCACCTGGGAGCGCGTGTCGGAAGAGCTGAAGCCGCCACTGCTGGTCGGCACGCCCCGCGCGGAGCTGGCGGCGCGGCTGCGGCAAGCTCACCCGGACTGGAGCGAGGAGGGGATCGAGGCGACGCTGGCGAACTTCGAGACGCTACCAGATGGTACCGTCCGCCCCTGGTTGACGCTGGACCGCCACCTGGAGATCCTGCACGCCCTCTGGGAGCACCACGCCAGCCAGCTCTATCCGCGCCTGCGCACACCCACCCTCGTCGTCGCGGCGGAGTCCGGGGAGGCGGGGTGGTCCGACAAGCGCGAGCGGGTGGCGCGGGCGGCGGCCAGCCTGCCACGGGCCCGCGTCGTCTGGTTCAAGCAGACGGCGCACGACGTACACGTCCATCGCCCCGCGGCGCTTGTCCGGGTTATGCTGGACGCGCTCGCCGATGGATTCTTCGGCCCCTGCTAAAGGAAAACACGATGGCTGGCGGTGACCGTCGCGTGCTGCTCATCTGCACCCGGCCCGGGGATGGCCGGCTGGCCGCGCTGCGGGACTCGCTGGCACTGGATGACAGCGCCGATATCCTGCTGCCGGGAATGGCGCTGCCCGATCCGCGCGGCTACGACGCGGTGGTGCTGGACGGCCCGCAGGATCGCCTGGATCCGGCCGAGGTGGCACGCCTGGAGGCGTTCGTCGCCGCTGGCGGGACCCTGCTCGCCATTGGCGCAGCTCCCGGTGATGCCCAGCACCCGGTGGCGGGACTGCTCGGGGCCCGCTCGGACGGCGAGCGTCCCTGGGCAGAGGTGTTCGGGAAGAATGCTGCCCCGACGAGCCAGCTTTTGCACCGGGTCGAGCCCGAGTTCGCGCTGTGTGACACGTTTGCTCCGCTGCGGCCGTTGAACGGAGAGGCGCGGGTACTGCTGCACGTCACCTGGGCTCTGCGCGATGAGCCGGTCGCGCTCGAGCGGCGCTGCGGCGAGGGCCGCGTGGTCGTCAGCGCGCTCGGCAACAGCCCGGAGGCGCTCCAGGCCCCGGCGCTGCGCACGCTGCTCCGCCGGGCGTTGCGGCAGCGCAACGGCGCGCGCCCGGAACGAACGCTCGGGATCGGGATCGTCGGCTTCGGCCCGTATAGCGGCATGGGCAGGCTCCATGCTACCGCCGCCCGCGAGGTCGACGGCCTGCGCCTGGCCGCGGTCTGCGACCGCAGCCCGGAGCGGCTGGCCGCTGCGGCGCGGGAGCTGCCTGAGGTGGCCCGCTACGCCAGCATCAAGGCGCTGGTGCGCGACCCGGCGGTAGACGTGGCGATCGTCGCCACGCCCCCGGCCACCCACGCCACGCTGGCGCTGGAACTGCTCCGCGCCGGCAAGCATGTGGTCTGCGAGAAGCCGCTCTGCCTCACTGTGGCGGAAGCGGACGCGCTGATCGCGGCCGCGGAGCAGAGCGAGGTTGCGCTGACGGTGCACCAGAACCGGCGCTGGGACCCGGATTATCTCGCCATCCGCCGCGCGGTGGACCAGGGGCTGCTGGGCGAGCTGTTCAACGTGGAGACGTTCGTCGGGGGCTTCGACCACCCCTGCCGCCTCTGGCACTCCGATGTGGCGGCCTCCGGCGGCGCCATCTACGACTGGGGCTCCCATTTCCTGGACTGGACGCTGCTGCTGCTGCCCGGGCTGCCGGAGCTGGTCATGGCCAACACGCACAAGCGCCTCTGGCACGACGTGACCAACGCCGACCAGGTGCGCGTGCGGCTACTGTGGGATGACGGGCGCGAGGCGGAGTTTCTCCACTCCGACCTGGCCGCGATTCGGAAGCCCAAATTCTACCTTCAGGGCACCGCCGGGACACTCGCCGGCTCCTACCGGTCGCTGGTCTCGGAGCGGGTGCAGCCCGGGCTGGGCTACATCCGCGAGGAGGCCCACTTCGCCGAGGCGCCGGCCGAGCTGACGCTGGCCCGCTACGAGAGCGGCTATGGCATCGTGGAGAGCCGGCTTCCGCTGGCGCCCGCACCGCGCTTCGCCTTTCACCGCAACCTGGCGGACCACCTGCTGCTCGGCGAGCCGCTCGCGGTGACCGCCGAATCCGTCCGCCGCGTCATCGCGGTGCTGGAGGCGGCGCACCGCTCCGCCGCGCAGGGCGGCCGCCCCGTTCGGCTGGACGCGCTGGCCCCCGCCCGCGCATGACCCGGCCGCTCCGCTGGGGGGTGCTCGGCGTCTCCGGGCAGGTGGGCCGGCTGGCCGTGCTCCCGGCGCTCCAGCAGAGCCCAACCGCCGAGCTCGTCGCCGTCGCCAGCCGCGACCTCGCCCGCGCCCGGGCCGAGGCGGAGCGCTTCAGCGCGGCGACGGCCTATGGCAGCTACCGGGAGCTGCTGCTGGACGCGGCGGTGGAGGCGGTGTACATCCCGCTGCCCAACGGGCTGCACCGCGAGTGGACCGTGGCCGCGCTCCAGGCCGGCAAGCACGTGCTGTGCGAAAAGCCGCTCGCTCCCAGCGCTGCCGACGCCGAGGCGATGGCCGCGGCCGCGGCGCGGCAGGGCGTCTTCCTGATGGAGGCGTACATGACCGCGTTTCACCCGCGCTCGGCGCGAATCCTAGAGCTGGCGCGCCAGGCACTGGGGGAGCTGCGCTTCGCCCACGCCGCCTTCACCTTCCCGGCACGTGACCCGAGCAACCATCGCTGGCGTCCGGAGCTGGGCGGCGGGAGCCTGCTCGACGTGGGCGTCTACTGCCTCGCTCCGCTGCTGGCGATCGCCGGCCGCGAGCCGCGGGCGGTCCAGGCGCGCGCCGTGCTCAGCCCCTCGGGGGTGGACGCCTCCTGCGCCGCCTGGCTGGACTTCGGCGCCGGCTTCGCCGCCGCGTGCGAAACCTCCTTCGAGGCGCCCGAGCGCCAGCACTTCGAGGTCGTCGGCACCCGCGCCGCGCTCTCCGTCGAGCGGGCGTTCACCCCTGGCCCGGCCGACGATCAGGTGACGCTGCAACCGGTAGACGGCCCGGCGGAGCGTCTGGCCACCGGGGCCAACAACCCCTATCTCGCCATGGTGGAGCAGTTCGCCGCCGCCGTCCGGGGACAGGCGGCACCACTGCGCTCCGTGGCAGACTCGATCGCGACGCTGCGGGTGCTGGACCGGCTCCGCCAGGTGGCCGGGCTGGCCACGCCGGAGCGACCCACCTGAGGCCGCCGGGCGCACGATGGAGCGCGCAATCCCCGGCCGCGGCTCCATGGCGGTCCTAGGCCGCCACAGGCAGGGCGGAACGGGTGCCGGGCGACCACGGCTCGGGCCAGCGGCGGCTCAGGGCGAAGGAGGTGCGGAGCTCAGCCGGCTACACCCCCACGGGCTGGCGGCTGTGGGCGCGGATGAACGCCAGCCACTCCAGCCCGATCCGCTCCAGGTCGAAGTCCAGCGTCGCCTCGTGCGCCGAGTCGGTCAGCTCCACCAGCGTCTTGTCGCTGGTGCCCAGCCGCTCCATGATGAACGGACCGTTCTGCGGAGTCACGATCGCGTCATCACGGGAATAGAACAGGATCGTCGGCACTCGCACCTGGCCGAGCTCTCCCTGCACCTGCTTGAACAGCCGCAGCCCTTGCTGCAGGCAGACCTTCGGGATCTCGCTATAGGTGATACCGGCCGCATTGAGGTCCTTGGTCAGGATGCGCGGGTTGGTCCACGGGGCCGGAAAGCGAGCAGGGGTCTGCGGGTCGTTCGCCACCGCTTCGAAGTCCGGCATGTCCATCAGCGGGCCGTTGATACAGCCCACCCCGGCCAGTTCGCTTCCGCGCGTGGCGCCGAGGTGGAGTGCCAGGGTGCCGCCCATCGAGATCCCGATCGCGAACAGGGTGGAGCAGGACTGCTTGAGCTGGTCGAGCCCGGCGTTGCAGGAGGCGATCCAGTCCTCCGGCCCGGTCTGCTCCATGTCGTCCACGGAGGTGCCGTGGCCCGCCAGGCGCGGCCCGAGCACGGTGAAGCCGCGGCGGGCGAGGAAGTCGCCCAGCGGGCGAATGTTCTGCGGCGTGCCGGTGAAGCCGTGGATCAGCAAGCAGCCGATCTCGTTCCCCTCGAAGAAAAACGCACCAGCGCCCGGCATGACAGCGGCCATGAGTGCTCCCTCCAGGTAACGGCGGGGTCTGGACACCCCGCGATGGCGAGTGACGCGCTCGATCCAGCGCGATCTGATGTCTCGATGCTACCCCCGCCCCGCGCGGTCGTCAATCGCCGCACTGCGGGACAGCGGCCAGCGCCGGCAGGTCCAGCCCCTCCAACTCCTGGAGCCGCTGGACGACAGCGACCGGGCGAATTCCGCGCGACTCCAGCTCCCGCGGGCGCGGCTGGAACGCCAGGAACGCCACCCCGGCGCCCCGTGCGGCCATGCCGTCGATCCAGGAGTCGCCGATCACGAGCGCCTGGCGGGCGCGAAAGGCCCGCAGCGCGTGCTCCACGCCGTCCGGAGCGGGCTTCAGCGCCCGGACGTCGTCGCGGCTGACGACCAGGGCAAAATAGCGGCGCAGCCCGAACCGCTCCAACGCCTCCAGCGTGGCCGGGCGGGCGTTGTTGGTGAGCACCGCGAGCGGGTGGCCGCGCTGGCGCAGCCGGGCGAGCACCTCGCCCGCGCCCGGTTCGATCGATGCCCCTTCCATGCCGGCGGTCTCGAACTCCAGCACGAGCCGCCACAGCTCGGGCACCAGCGTCGTCCCGGCCTGCTCGGCGCGCGCCTCGCCAAGGAGAATCAGCTCGGGGATGGCGTAGCGCAGCAGCGCTTCGGCCGGCTCGTCCGTCGCGCCGGCGGCGTGGAGCCGCGCGATGATCGCCTGGCGCAGGCCGCGGAAGTCGATCCGCGAGTGGACCAGGGTGTTGTCAAGGTCGAAGATGAGCAGCGTCTCGGCCGGTCCTGGCCGCGGCGCGCCGCTCCCGCTGGGCGGCTGACACATGGCGCTCCTGATCGGCAGGCTCGCTACAGCTTACCGACCAGTACGCGGGTGTGGAAAGCAGCGCAGACCACAGAGGCGGGCCACCGCCTCTGCGCCTAGCCTCCAGAATTCTGCTCGTTCTCATTGAAACGGGCAGCCGGGGCGATGATCCTGGCCCGCGCTGCCAGCGTAGATTCGTACGGAGGCGGATAGTACGGATTCGTACAATCTGGAGAAGCCGTGGCCGAGTCCCCAGCGCCGTTCCCTGTCGGCCAGGAACCCGAGGGCCTCTTCCCGGCCTACGACTACCTCGCCACCGCCTGTGTCATCAATCTCGTCCGCACCCACGAGCTGCTTCGCCCGGTCCTCGAGCGTGAGTTCCGCCGGTTCGGCCTCTCCGGCGCGCTGTTCAACGTCCTGATGATCCTGCGCGGTGCCGGCGAGCCGCTGCCGCCCCACGCGATTGGCGAGCGCCTGATGGTCGCCCGCTCCACCGTCACCGATCTCCTCGACGCACTCGAGCGGCGCGGCTTCGTCCGCCGCGTCGCGCACCCGCGTGACCGCCGCATGCTGCTGGTCGAGCCGACCGAACAGGGGCTGGAGCGGCTTGCCGCGCTGCTGCCCGACCAGTACCGCCGCGAACAGGTGCTGCTCGATTGCCTGTCCGCCGCAGAGAAGCAAACGCTGATCGAGCTGCTCGGCAAGATTCAGCGCTCGCTTCTGTCCCTGGCGCCGCCTTCGCGCCGCGGCGCGCCGGGCGCCGCCGCAGCTTCAGACGCGGGAGGGACTATCGAGGAGGACTGATCGCCCGGCTGCGCCCCTGGTCCCCGTGCATCCAACACCACATACTGGGAGAAGACCGTGTCCACTATCACGGGCGTCCACCACCTCTCGCTCACCGTGCGTAACCTGGAGGCGAGCATTCCCTGGTACAAGCAGCTTTTCGGGCTGACCAAGATCATGGACGAGCCGCACGAGGGCGGCCGCGCCGGCGTCTTCATGCTCCCCGGCGGGCAGCTCTTCATCGGGCTCCACGCCCACGACGTCAACGACGGCGAGCCCTTCGCCGAGACCCGCACCGGCCTAGACCACATCTCGTTCGCCGTCTCCAGCCGGGCGGAGCTGGAAGCCTGGGAGCGGCGCCTCGCGGAGCTTGGGGTGACCCATTCCCCGATTGCGGACCGGCCCTACGGTTCGGTGCTCGTCTTCCGCGACCCGGACAACATCCAGCTCGAGCTGTTCGCCAACCCCGATGCCTAGTGTCCGTTAGCAGACCAGAGACAGCAGACAAGGAGAAGTGCTCATGGCAGTCCAGGACGACATCCGCCAGGCCTCCGACCGATTCTACGCCGCGCTGAACCGGCTGATCAATGGCGACGCGGCTCCCATCCTCGCGACCATCTCCCAGGGTCCCGACGTCAGCATGATGCACCCGCTCGGCGGCCGCCAGGTGGGCCGGGCGGAGGTAGCGGCGTCGCTCGAGCAGGTGGCGCGCGCGGTCTCGGACGGCCAGGTCGCGCTCGAAGACCTGGTCGTGATTCCGCTGGGCGCGGAGGCGGCCTACACGCTCGGCAATGAGCGCGCCACGGCGCGGGTCGCGGGCGAGCCGGTGAGCTTCACCGCCCGGGCCACCAACGTGTACCGCCGTGAAGCGGACGGCTGGAGGCTGGTCCATCACCACGTGGACCTGGTCCCCGAGGTCGCCGTCATCGCCACCCGCCTGCAAGCCCAGGCCGGGCAGTAAGCTCTCGCGGCCCTGCCCACCAGCAACCATGGGCGACTCCTGGTGGGCAGGACCGCCGCGGCGTAGTCCGCAGGCGGCAGGCTGCCTGCCCAATGAACGAGCCGGGCGGCGGATTGGCTGGGCACGGTTCGTGAAGTGGGTTCTCGCGGTGCGCCACACAGCCCGGGGCACCGGAGGGTGAGCGATGTCAACCGAAGCGCCGCGCCCCACGGGGCGCTGGCGAAGCGGGCTGGCCTGGCAGGGGACAGAGGAGCTCGCCTACGCGACGCTGCTGGACGCGCTGACACGGGAGCGGCTGGAGGACGAAGCGCGCTCGATCGAGCTGAATGCGACCTCGCGCCGCGACATGGCCGACGTCGCGGAGGAGCAGCGCCGGATAGACGCCGAGCTGGCCGAGGCCCGGGTGGAGTTGGAGACCTTCCGGGCCGCGCTCGAAGACGCGCACGCCCGCGGAGACTCGACCGGCCGCGGGGAGGTGCCCTATGACTCGGCGATCCCCGAGCAGAACGCTTACGCCGACGTGCTCATTCAGTACCTGGTTCGGCCCGGTTACGCCCAGGTAAGGACCGAGGATCGGGAGCCGGGGCGCTACGTCTACTACTTGCAGATCGACTGGAAGCGGCTGCGCCAGCTCGCCGACCAGCATGGCGTGCGCCTGCTCGTGCTGGAGCGACCATGACGGCGCAGCCTGAGGTCGCGGGTGGCGCGATTTTGCGTGGCCGGTACGAGCTGGGTCGGCAGATCGGCGCGGGCGGAATGGCAGACGTCTTCGCGGGCGTCGATCGGCCGCTGGGTCGCCCGGTGGCGATCAAGCGGCTGCGCCCGGCCTACGCCGCGGACCCGGCGTTCGTCGAGCGGTTCAAGCGCGAGGCGCAGGCGGCCGCGGCAGTCAACCATCCCAACGTGGTCGCGATCTACGACTGGGGCGAGCAGGATGGCACCTACTACCTGGTGATGGAGTACGTTCCCGGGTCGAACCTGAGCGAGCTCCTGTCCCACCAGGGGCCGCTGCCGGAGGACCAAGCGCTCGACCTCGCCAGCCAGATCGCCGCTGGACTCGAGGCGGCCCACCGCCACGGGCTCGTCCATCGCGACATGAAGCCCCACAACGTGCTGGTCGATCCCCAGGGCCGGGCCAAGCTCACCGATTTCGGGATAGCCCGCGCCGCCAGTGAGGTGCCCATCACCGAGTCGCGGGTCGTGCTGGGAAGCGCCCGCTACATCGCGCCGGAGCAGCTCCAGGGCCAGGAGGCCGATGCCCGCTCGGATCTGTATAGCCTGGGGGTGGTGCTGTACGAACTGCTGACCGGGCAGGCGCCGTTCGACGGCACGACCACCACCGCGATCCTGGCGCGGCATCTGCACGGCACGCCACGTCCGCCCCGCCAGCTCCGCCCCGCGCTTTCGGCGGCGACCGAGTCCATCGTGCTCAAGGCGCTCGCGCGTGATCCCGCCCAGCGGTACCAGACGGCCGCCGACCTGCGGCGTGCCCTGGAGCGCGCTCGGGCCACCCTGGCAGCCACGGCCCCCGTCGCCCACAGCGGCATGCTGGCCGGTGCTACCGGCTGGCTCGCCCGCCCCTGGCCACGATTTGGAGTGGGCCGCGACCGGGCCTGGCTGGTGCTGCCACTCGCGCTGCTGTTCCCGCTCGTCGTCGGCGGGGTGGCCCTGCTGCGCCACTGGCCCGAGGCGTCCGCCGGCGGGCAGACGGCAGCGCCCGGGGCGACGTTGGCCCGGCCCGACTCAGCCACGTCGGTGGCGACGCTCGGACCTCAGCGCGCGATCGCCCCGCTGGACCAGCCCGCGCCGACGCCGATCCCACCGCCCACCGTGGTGGCGCTGCCCACCCCGCCGGTTCCCACCCCCGCGTCCCAGAGCGTCGCCGCGTCTCCCGCCAGCCCAGCTCCTACGAATGCTCCGGAGACGGCCGACAGCGGCGCCATCGCGCCCGCTCCAGCGCAAGACGCAGCCGCCTCCGCGCCGGCCGCCAGCAGCGCGGCGGCACCTCCGCCGCCAGCCGCGGCCGCGGCTGCTCCGCCTGCCCCGCCCGTGCCGGGGCACCGTGCCCCGCACCCCAAAAAGAGCCCTGGCAAGCCCCGGCTAGCACGCTTTCACCGTTAAGCCTACCCGCTTTAACACTGGCTTCACATATTGGTGAAGCACCATGCTTCAGCCTGGCCCGGGTTATGCCAATAGATATGGTTGCCAAGTACCACACGCCCCTGGCGCGCTATCCGGGAAGGCGCCCCAGGCGGCTGATGCCGGAGTGTTTGGGGAAACACCGTATGCGCGACCTGCTCGTCCTCGCCCTGTTCGGGCTTGCCGCCTTTGGCGCGATTGTGCCGCTCGCCACCCGCGTCGGACCTCTTCAGGATTCCGCCTCGCCCGCGGTTCAGAGCCAGTGCAATGAGTCCTGGGATTACCGCAACGGAGAGACCCAGCCACACCAAACGTGCTGGAGCTGGACCTCCTGGCCGGCCAACATCGCTGCCACCAACAACAACCCCTGATCCAACCCCGGCGCGCAGCGCGGAATCCGACCCCGCGGTCTGCTCCACTCGATCCGCTGGCGGGCGCTACCGGATCACCCGGTCGGCCCGCAGCCGGGCGAGCTCCGCTGCGTCGTAGCCGAGCGCCCCGAGGATCGCGTCGGTATGCTCGCCGAGCGCGGGCGCGGGGGCGTGGGGACGGGCCGGAGTATCGGAGAGCACGATCGGCGTCCCGAGCTGGCGCATCGGCCCCAGTTGCGGGTCCTCCGTCTCCAGCATCAGCCCGCGCGCCCGGGCGGCCGGGTCGTCCAGCGCCTCGGCGACGGTCCGCACCGGCGCCACGCACACCTCCAGGTCGCGCAGCGCGGCGAACCACTCGTCGCGTGTCCTGGTCTGGAAGTAGCCCTGGAAGAACCGCAGCAGCTCCTCCTGTCGCTCGGGGGCGAACTGGAGCGGGATGAGCTCCGGCCGGCCCACGAAGCGGCAGAGAGTGGCCCAGAACCGCTCCTCCAGGGCCGCGAGTGTCAGGTAGCGGCCATCGCGGCAAGCGTAGACCTGATAGCAGGCGTAGCCGCCGCCGAGGTCGAGCTGGCCGCGGCTGGGCGCCACCCCGGTGGCAAAGTAGACGCTCGCGGCGCGCTGGAGCCAGGCGAGGGAGCCGTCGAGCATGGAAACCGCGACGTGCTGGCCCCTGCCGGTGCGGGCGCGCACGAGCAGGGCGAGCAGAATGCCAACCAGCGCCGGCTGCGCCCCGCCGCCCAGGTCGGCGATCTGCACTCCAGGCACCACCGGCGGGCCGTCGCGCGGGCCGATCAGGTCGAGCACCCCGGCCAGGGCGAGGTAGTTCAGGTCGTGGCCAACCATATCCTCATAGGGGCTGCCGGGCGGGTAGCCGCTGAGCGAGCAGGAGATAAGCCGCGGGTTGCGCACGCTGAGCGACGCATGGTCGATCCCTAGCCGCGCCGCCACCCCGGGGCGGAACCCCTCCACCAGCACGTCGGCAGTGTCCACCAACCGCTCCAGCGCCGCTCGGCCACGCGGGTCCTTCAGGTTCAGCGCGACGCTCTGCTTGCCCCGATTCAGCATCAGGTGCCAGGCGCTGACCCTGCTGCCGGGATGGAGCGGCGGGACGGCGCGGATACCATCTCCGCGCTCGACGTCCTCCACCTTGATGACTTCGGCGCCGAAGTCGGCCAGTGCCAGAGTGCAGTATGGACCGGGCAGCAGCCGGGTCAGGTCGAGGACCCGGACGCCAGCCAGCGGGAGCAGGCCGGGCGAGGCGCTGGTCACTCGTACATCAGCCCGGGCAGGCCGCCGTGCATGATGTACCCGCCGTCGATAGCCAGGGTCGTCCCGATGCAGTAGCGCGCCTCGTCGGAGGCGAAGAACAGCACCCCGGCAGCAATCCACTCGGGCTGCGCCACCTCCTGTAGCGGGACGCGCTGGTTCAGCGCCGCCAGCACTGGCGGGGTGTAGAAGGGGCGGCTCAGATTGGTCCAGGTGGCGCCGGGGCGGACGCAGTTGACAGTGATCTTATGCGGCGCCAGCTCCGAGGCGAGCGTCCGGGAGAAGGCCTCCACCCCGCCCTTGGCCGCGGTATACGCCCCGGCGTTTGGCTCCGACAGCACCGCGTGGATCGAGGAGGTGTTGACGATGCGGCCGCCCCGCCCCTGGCGGATCATCTGCCGCGCCGCGGCCTTCGAGCCGAGGAAGACGCTGGTCAGGTTCGTCCGCAGCACCAGCTCCCACTCCGCCTCGCTGGTGTCCACGACGAGCCCAACCCGCAGGATGCCGGCGTTGTTGACCATGATGTCCAGCCCGCCGAACCGCTCGACCGCCTCCTGCACCATCCGCTCCACCTCGGCCGCCTTCGTCACATCCGTGGGCTGGGCGAGGGCAACCCCGCCGGCCTGCTCGATCGCCCGCGCCACCTCCTGGGCGCCGGCCGCGTTGATATCCGCCACGACCACCCGCGCCCCTTCCGCCGCCAGCCCGGTCGCGACCGCGCGCCCGATGCCCGACGCCGCCCCGGTCACGATCGCGCTCTTGCCGCTGAATCGCATTGCGCTCTCCTTCCCCTCGTCCTGGCTGGCCGCGCCAGCCAGCCCCAGGCTGGCTGTCTTCCGGCCGGGCTCAGCATCTGAGCGCGGCCAGGCAGCCGCGCCGATGGTACACCTTCAGCCGCCGGCGGGCGAGCCTGGCGGAGAGCCCCGGGCGGCGGGGCGGCGCTGGCGGGCGACCTGGTAGGCGCGGCGCTGCGCCGCGAAGTGGTCCAGCATCGCCTGGGTGGCGGCCGCCTCGTCGCCGGCGGCGATTGCCTCCAGGATGCACTGGTGCTCGCACTGGGTGTCGCCCAGGCGGTTCGGCGCCAGGTCGGCGATGCTGATCTGGCGCATCTCGAGCAGCAGCTCTTGCAGGTCGTCAATGATGTGGCGAAAGACGCGGTTGCGGGCGACGTCGGCGATGGCGTTGTGCAGCGCCAGGTCGGCGCGGGTGAAGGCCGCCAGGTCGCGCGCCTCGGCGTGTCGCCCCACCTCGGCGTGTCGCTCCCACAGTCGCGCCAGGTCCTCCGGGGTGGCCAGGCGCGCCGCCAGCGCGGCGAGGCGCGGCTCGATCGCCTCGCGCACCACTGCGAGCTGCTCGAACAGCGTCTCGTCCTCCAGCAGGTCCAGGCGCTCGCGGGTTACCCGTCCTCCCACGGGCTCCGGCGGGGGAGCGACGAAGGTGCCCCGGCCGGCGTCGGTGCGCAGGTAGCCCATCACCTCGAGCAGGCGGAGCCCCTCGCGCACCGACATGCGGCTGACACCCAGCCGCGCTGCCAGCTCCCGTTCGGAGGGAAGCTGCTCGCCCGGCCGCAGCGCGCCGTCGCGGATCCGCGCCTGGATCTGCTGGACAACCTCGGCGGAGACGCGCCGCTTGGCAACGATGGTGAAGTCGGCCCGGCTATCGCCGCCTGCCGTGTTGGTCACAGGCGCGACACCCGCACTGTGGCGTCCGGCCGCCGGGTGAGCTCCGGGAGTAGCTCGGTGCCCAGCCCCACCCCCTCGGGGGCGGAGGCGAAGCCGTTCTCGATCCGCGGCAGTGCCGTCACCAGCTCCTGGTACCAGCCGTGATAGAACGCCCGCACGGTTTCCTGGATCAGCGCGTTCGGCGCGTTGATGCTGAGGTGGACCGAGGCCATCAAGACGACCGGGCCGGTGCAGTCGTGGGGCGCAACGGGAAGCTGGTACGCCTCCGCCATCGCGGCGATCTTACGCGCCTCGCTGAACCCGCCCGCCCAGGAGAGGTCGAGCATGACGATCCCAACTGCGCGCTGCTCCAGCAGGTCGCGGAACGCCCAGCGCGATCCGAGCGCTTCGCTGGCGGTGATCGGGACCCGGGTGAAGCGCGCCAGCTCGGCCAGGGCGCTCAGGTTATCCATCTTGATCGGGTCTTCGTACCAGAAGGGGGAGAACTCCTCCAGCGCCTGGGTGATCTGCCGGGCGGCGCGCAGGTCCCAGAGCGAGTGGAACTCCACCATCACGTCCATCGCCTCGCCCACAGCGCGGCGGATCTTGCGGAACGGCTCCAGCGCCGTCTTCAGATCGGCGGGGGAGATGTAGTGGCCATCAGAGGCCTCAGCGTAGGGGTCGAAGGGCCAGATCTTCATCCCGCTGACGCCTTCCGCCAGCAGGCTCTCCGCCAGCTCGTCGGCGCGGTGCATGAAGGCGTCCAGGTCCTCGTACGGCCCGCTCGCCTCGCCTGTCGGCAGCCCCCAGTTGTCCACCGCCTGGGCCGGCCGGGCGCGGATGTAGCGGTATCCGGCGCAGGTGTTGTAGACGCGGATCTTGTCGCGGCTCGCCCCACCGAGCAGTTGGTAGATCGGCAGCCCGGTCGCCTTGCCGAACAGGTCCCACAGGGCGATGTCCACCGCGGAGTTCCCGCGCCCCTCCACCCCGGTGCTCTTGAAGCCGAGGTAGCCGTAGAGCGCCCGGGCGTGGCGGTCGATCTCCAGCGGGTTCTTGCCGAGCAGGTACGGGGCGACGGTCTCGTGGACGTACGCCGCCACCGCCTGCGCGCCAAAGAACGTCTCCCCTAGTCCAACAAGCCCCTGGTCAGTGTGCACTCGCACCCAGAGCAGATTGGGGAACTCGCCAAGCTGGATCGTCTCCAGCGCCGTCACCTTCAGCCGGGGCGGGGTCGGCACGGCCGGGGGCATCGCCGCGGTCTCCGTGGACTGGACGTGAGTCATAGGTGCGGCCCAACCAGAATCTTCAGGTACTGGTCACCACGCTCTGCCAGTGCGAGGAAGCCGTCTTCGACCACCCGCTCCAGCGGGATGCGGGCGGTAACGAGCGGGGTAACCTCGATCCGCCCGCTGGCGATGAGCTCCACCGCCGCCGGCAGGTCCTCGTCGTAGTGGTGCTGCACCGTGCCGAGAATCTGCTTCTCGCCGACGATGATCTCCAGCGTGGTGATCGGTACCTGGCCGGGGTAGATCCCCACCAGCACGATCCGGCCACCCTTGCGCGCCGTCTTGATCGCCAGCTCAGCGGTGCCGGCCGCGCCGGCGCACTCGAAGACGATGTCCGGGCCGACACCGTGCAGCGTATCGCGCAGCTCCTCCAGCCAGGTTGGCTGCGCCGGGTCGATCGCTGCCGTCGCGCCCAGCCGCAGCGCCAGCTCGCGGCGCGCGGCGCGGGGCTCGATCAGGTACACCTGGCCGGCGCCGGCTGCCCGCGCGGCCTGTAGCACGAGCTGTCCCACCGGCCCCCCACCGACGACCGCCACCGATTCTCCCAGCCGGGGATTCGCCTTGCGCACCGCCCGGACCGCCACCTCGGTCGGCTCCACCAGCGCCGATAGCTCGTCCGGGATCGCCTCTGGTAGCTGGACGCAGGAGAAGGCCGGCACCGCCACGTACTCCGCCAGCCCGCCGTCCGTGTGCAGCCCGATCGCCGCCCAGTTCACGCACAGCGCGTACTCGTGGCGCAGGCAGAAGAAGCAGCGGCCGCAGAACAGGACGACCTCCGGTGCCACCCGGTCGCCGGGGGCGAAGCCACTCACCCCCTCGCCGACCTCGACTACGGTGCCGGCGAACTCGTGCCCGAGCGTCAGCGGAGCGGTGCGCCCGGTCAGCCCATTCGGCGTCTCGACTGGGATGATGTTCGGCCCGTGGCGATACTCCTCCATGTCGGTACCGCAGATGCCACACCAGCTCACCTTCAGCACCAGCTCGCCGGGCTGTGCCCGTGGCTCGGGCACCTGCTCGACCCGCACATCCTGCCGCCCATGCCAGCGCGCCGCCTTCATCGTCGCCCGCCCACCTGGAAATCTTGGCTTGTGCCCGGCTTCGCCCTCGGTCGCGCCCGCGCCTGCCCCCGCTCGAGCACCGCGCCGTGGCCTGGTCCGCTGCCATGCCCGCTCTGCGCCCTGGCGGGAACAGGGCCTGCCCATAGCGCTTTCCCGGCGGGTGCGCTACAGTAAGCGCGCCGCGGGTCGGACTACTGGTCTGACCAGTTGCCCAGACGGGGCAAGTGAACCAGCTTCGGCAATGGGCTGTCAAGCCGCCCGCGTGGGACGGCACGCCGCGGAGCGCGCTCGCGGCACGGCGGCGCGTGTCCCTCGCGCCGCCGCGGGAATACCTGTATACGTCCTGGCCAATCGGCGGTATCCTGGAACCGCACGCGGCGGGCGCGCGGGCCGCGCCGGGCCGCCAGGCGACAAGGGGGACTGGATGGAGCAACCGGGAGCAGCGGTAGCGACGCCCAATGGCGCGGCGGGACGTCCGATCCTCGAGCTGAAGGGGATCTCCAAGTTCTTCGGGCACGTGCGGGCGCTGCAGGACGTGGACTTCGACCTGCGCGACGGCGAGGTGCTCGCCCTGGTGGGGGACAACGGCGCCGGTAAGAGCACCCTCATCAAGATCATCTCCGGGGTCTACCAGCCCGACCGCGGCGCCATCTTTCTGGATGGCAAGCAGGTCCACTTCCCGAATCCCGGCGTCGCCCGCGACCACGGCATCGCCACGGTGTACCAGGACCTGGCGCTGGTCGATCAGCGCGACGTCGCCGCCAACCTCTTCCTCGGTCGCGAGCCGCGCAAGGGGCTGGTGGTCGACCGGCGCAAGATGGTGGCCGACTCCGAGCAGGTGCTCCAGGACCTGCACATCCGCATCCCGTCGGTCTTCTCGCTGGTCGGCTTCCTTTCCGGCGGCCAGCGCCAGGCAGTGGCGATCGGCCGCGCCGTGGCCCAGGGTGGCCGAATCATCATCATGGACGAGCCGACCGCGGCGCTCGGGATCGAGCAGTCGCGGCACGTGCTGGACCTGATCCATCGGCTGAAGGCGGAAGGCCATTCGGTGATCATCATCAGCCATAACCTGCGCCACGTCTTCTCCGTCGCGGACCGCATCACCGTGATGCGGGGCGGCCACAATGTGGGCACCCGGCTGAAAGGGGAGACCACCGGCGAGGAGATCGTCAAGATGATCGTCGGCGCCGAGATGCTGTAGCCGGCGCCGGGGGAGGAGCGACCATGGCCGAAGTCGTCGAGCGCCAGAGCTGGGAGGATGCCGAGGACAGCATCGCCCTGGGAGTCGCCGGGCCGACGTTCACCGCCCGCAAGCTGACCGCCGCGGAACGGTTCGCCCGCCAGCGCGAGCTGGGCATCCTCGCCGCGGCCGTGCTGATGTTCATTCTGCTCAGCGTCGCCACCGACAAGTTCCTGACGCTGAACAACATCCTGAACGTCGCCCGCCAGATCTCCCTGCTCGCCATCGTCGCCGCCGGGATGACCTATCTGTTCGTCGCCGGGGAGCTCGACCTGTCCGTCGGCTCCACCTACGCGATGGGCGTGATCGCCTTCGCCACCTTCAGCGCGAAGTGGAACCTGAACCCGTTGCTGGCGCTGCTAGCGACGATCGCCTTCGGGGCGCTGGTAGGCTTGGTGAACGGACTGGTGACGACGAAGATCGGGATGCCCTCGTTCATCGTCACCCTGGGCATGCTCAGCGTGATGCGCGGAGCGGCGCTGCTCGCCTCCAACGGCTGGCCGATCAGCATGAACGTCCCCGGCCTGCTGTTCGATGTCCTGGGCGGCAACATCCTGATCGCCAACGGCCGCGTCGCGTTGATCGGCACCACCCTCACCGTCCCGCCCGCGGCGGTGCAGGCGCTGATCCCGGTGCAGATCTTCTGGATGCTGGGCATTCTGCTGGTGCTCGGGTTCGTCCTGTCGCGCACCCCGTTCGGCTACCACGTCTACTCGACGGGCGGAAACAAGGAGGCAGCTAAGCGCGCCGGCATCAACACGGACCGGATCAAGATCATCTGCTTCATGCTGACCGGCGGGCTGGTCGGGCTGGCCGCGTCGATCCTGGTAAGCTGGCTGCACACGGGCAACCCGAACACCGGCGTCGGCTTCGAGCTGGACGTCATCGCTGCGGTCATCATCGGCGGCACCAACCTGTTCGGTGGCGCCGGGAGCATCTTCGGCACGTTCCTGGGCGCGGCGATCACCGGGATGATCTCGAACGGGCTGGTGCTGCTGGGCGCCTCGGCATTCTTCGAGCCGGTCGCCAAGGGCCTGATCATCGTCGCCGCTGTCGCGCTGGATATCCTGATCCGCTCGCGGCAGAAGTAGCGGTCACGTCCCCACGAGCGCGCTAGGAGGCCGCCAGAACGACACCGGGGGCGCCAGGCGGCGCCCCCGGTCGGCTGTAAGCGCAGGTGGCGTTAGAAGCCAGCTTCCGACTTGCGGTCGGACCAGATCTTCTCACGCGCCATGACTGCCTGGATGTTGTCCTTGGTCACCAGCTCTGCGCCGGTGTCGTAGTTGTACGCCGGGTACTTGTACTGCGCCTGCATGTACGCCAGCGCCGAGGTGATCCAGCCCTGGGCATACGGGTTCTGGCCGATGGTCCAGTCCACCGAGCCGTCCTGCACCCCTTCCAGCACGAAGTCCACCAGGTCGAAGCCACCGTTGGAGAACTTGCCCACCAGGCCGTTCTGCTTGGCGAACTTGGCAGTGAAGCCATGGGTGAAGTCGGTGGAGGCCCAGCCGACGATGTTGTCGCCCTCGGCCGCGTACTTGGCCTGGATCTTCGAGATCGCCTCGGCCTCGTTGGTCGAGCTGGCCATCTGCTCGGCGGTGTAGTTCGTCCCGTTCTGCTGGTTGTACTCCTGAACGCCCATCTCGGTGCCCTTCGCCCGTGTCTCCAGGGCGAAGTGGCCCGGCTGGATGTTCTGCATGATGATCTTGCCGTCCTTGCGGCCGGTGTACTGCTGGGCGAACTTGGCCGCGTTGAAGCCGTTGATCTTGCCGGCGCCGATGAACTCCTGGCCGACATAGCCGGGCATCACCCCGGTGGCCGCCTTCACGTTCGCCATGCCCTGCGGGTCGGCAGTGTTGTAGATGACCACGGATATGCCGGCCTGGATCGCCTGGGAGACCGAGTTGGTGAAGGCGTTCGGGTCGATGATGGTGAAGCCCACCGCGATCGGCTGCTGCTGGATCGCGTCGAGCTGCATCTCGACCGTCTTCTGAACATCGCCCGGCGAGGGACCGATGAACTGGTGGTCCCAGCCCACATACTTGGCGAACTCCTTCGAGCCCAGAATGATGGGCACGAAGAAGGGGTTCAGGTCGTGCGTGACGAAGATGATCTTGGGGTTCGCGGCGAGCCGCAGCGCCGGGGCGACCTGGATCGCTGGCGCGGGACTGCTGGCGAACACGGACGGCGCGGCCGCGGCGGCCAGGCCCAGGGCGGCGAGCCCACCGGCGCTCTTGAGCGCCTGGCGGCGGGTGACACGCAGGGGTTGACCCTGCTCAGACGTGCCCTTGCTCACGGTAGAGACGACCTCCGGTTCCGAATAGAGATGCTGGTGATGGCGAGGTTCGGATAGCCGAGGGATTGCCGGCGCGACTCTGCCCGGAGGCACCTCCTTGATAGCGTGGTGTTGTTCTGAGGCTGCGCCCGCCCCGCGGCCCGGGCCACCCCGGTCGCCCGCGCTCGCGGTGGGCAACTGGTCAGACCAGTTGCCCAGACGGCCCTAGTGAACCAGCTTTCGCCGGCTCTGTCAAGCCACGCAGCCACGCTCCGCCTCAGCGCGGCGTGGCGCGTAAGGGTAGCACAGGGCACAACTGCGCCCACACCCTGGCCCTGCATCCCAGGGTCAGGCGCATGGCGCTCATTCGCCGTCCTCGCGCTCTCTTCGGGCGTGAGCAGGGCCCAGGATCATCCCCCACTCGCGCCCCATGCTGGTGGCCGCTGCGCCCCCGCCAGGCCCCGGCGGGCCGGGGGTTCTGTCTAGCCGCTCAGCGCCACCCGGTCCAGCAGCCCGCGCTCCGTCCCGGCCGAGTCGAGCGCGACGAGCTCCAGGGCGATGGCGCCCTCGGGCAGGACAGCGCGTACATCGAGCCGCAGCGGCTCCAGCGGGCCGGCCGGCTGCTCCCCGAGCACCGCGGCCGGCCCGCCCCTCCGCAGTGCCCGGAGCTGCACCCGGCCGGGGGCGAACAGGCCGTACTGTCCCCGCGCCCACACCTGGCCTGCCTGGCGCTCCAGCGTAAGCGGCTGGCCGATGCAGCCGGCCGCGGTCACCGCTCGGATCGGTCCGGGGCAGCGGCAGGCCCCCCACTCGATTGTCGCCTCGGCCTGCTCCCCAGGTGCCAGCGTGGTCAGCGGACCGAGCACCTCCATTTCGCTGAAATGCAGCCGCAGGTGCGGCAGGGAGAAGTCCACCCCCGCCGCCACGCCCGGGCCCTGCGTCCAGATCTCCGCCGAGTCGCCCCCGTGCGGGTACTCTGCGCCCGGCACGTACGTGAACTGGTGTACGAGCACCCAGTCGCCAGCGCGGTCGTGGAAGGCGATCCAGCCGTCGCAGGCGTCCAGCCCCACCTTTCCGATGCGCTCCTGGTACTCCATCGCGAACAGGTCCGGGCCGGCGCTGCCCCACTGCGGATTGTCCGGGGGGCCGTAGGTCACCTGAAAGCCGTCGGGGAAGCGGCTCTGGGGGTTCTTGGGCACGTACATCCAGCAGCCCGGTCGCATTCGGGTAGTGCCATCAGGCGTCGGCTCGCCACAGTCGAGCTGGGTGACGTCCCACAGGCTCCAGCGCACCGTCCGATCGCTCGCGTTGCGCATCACCCGGCGCAGTTGGGCGCGCGCGGCGAGCGGGTCGAGCGAGAACACGCGGGTGATCTGCAGCCCGCTGCGCGGGTCGGGCTGGCTGCGCAGCGCGGCCGAGAGCGGCCCGGCCTCCAGCACCTGGAAGGGGCCGCCATCCAGCACCGGGTCCGGCGGGCCGGCCCACTGGTGTGGCCCGTCCCAGCCCTGGGGCGCCGGCCAGGTCTTATTGCCACCGTAGTTCTTCCAGCTCGCGATCGTTCCGTCGCCCCAGTGCTCCTCGGGGCTGAACAGCTTGCCGAGCAGCCGCTGGTTGTTGAACAGGAAGCCGTGCTCGCCCAGCCAGAACTGCATCACCCGGCCGCCGATGTCCGGCACCAGCGCCGCCCGCGCCACCCCGTTGCGCAGCTCCAGCGCCCTCCAGCCGTGATACTCCGCCACCGGCCAGTCGCTCCGCCAGGTCGTCGAACCGCCGCTTGCCGCCATCGCCGCTCCCTCGCACCGAGTGTCCCGCCCGCTCCGCGGGGGATTCTACTGCGCGCCCGGCGCGACGGCACCCGAGCGGTGACGGTCAGGCGACCTGGACGTACACTTTGATCGCCTCGTGGTTCTCGGTAAGCTGGCGCAGCATCTCCGCGTAGTTGTCCAGCCCCTGGATCGGCGTCGTCAGCAGCCGCGCGAGCCAGCCGGGGAATAGCGCCTCCGCCTTGATGAGGTCGTCCACCCCCTGGATGAAGTCCTCGCGCGCGGCGTTCACCGTGCCCACCATCACCTTGTTGCCGAGCACGAAGCCCTGGTTCAGGTGGTCGGCGTTCACCTCGGCCTTGGTGTCGCCGCCCGTCACGCTTGCCAGGACCAGCACCCCGTTCTTGGCCAGCACCTCGGCCGCCTGGAAGACCAGCGGGCTGTAGCCAGTCGCTTCGAAGATCAGGTCGCAGGAGCCGAAGCGCACGTTCACCTCGGCCAGGGAGGATTCGCGGGTGCTCACGTAACGCCCGCCCAACGCTTCGATCAGCTCGCTGTTGAGGCAGGGGGGCAGCGGCAGCGAGACGCAGACGACATCTAGGCCGCGCAGCCGCAGCGCCAGCGCGGCAAGCAGGCCGATCGTCCCGGAGCCGAGCACCGCTGCTCGGCGGGGCTGCCAGATCCGGAGCCGGCGCTGAATCTCGAACGCCTGGCGCAGCCCCTTCTCCGCCACAGTCAGCGGCTCCAGCAGCACGCCCACCTCGCGGAGCGTCGCCGGCAGCGGCACCACGTAGGCGGCGTCCTCGACAGAGTACTCGGCCAGGTAGCCGTGGCGCAGGTTGATCCCGCGCTCGTAGTACTGGTCGTCGGTCGTCATGTCCTGCATCCCGATCTGGTCGTACAGGCTATGCCCGGGCCGGCGGACGGTGGCAACGACGTACCCGCCCAGCCGGATCGTGCTGGGCACGTTCGGCCCCACCTGCACCACCTGGCCGAAGTTCTCGTGCCCGGTAATCAGAAAGTCGGAGCCGGGCGGCGCCTGGCCATACCTGCCAGCGGCGATCTCCCGGTCCGTGCCATCCACCCCCACGCGCAGCACCTTCACCAGCACTCCGCGTCCATCCGGGACGTCGTCCAGGGACGGCATCGGCACCTCAACCAGGTGCATCGAGTCGGGTTTGCCCGGGTACACGGCAACAGCTTTCATCGCGACACCTTTCGTGCTCCAAGCTGGCGGGCGGCGCGCCGAGCGCTGCCGGGGCCCGCCAGGATACGCCAACACGTCTCGCCACGTCTGGAGGCGTTACAGCGCGAGGCGTCCCCGCCGCCAACGCCGATGGGGTATGCTGTCGCCGCGCTCGTGCGGGGTGGGGATGAACGTGCCCGGGCCGGAGCCTCCTGCCACGCAGCCGCCAGCGGACGACCTGGCGTTGCTCGATGGGCTGCGCCGAGGTGACGAGGTCGCGTTCGACCAGCTCGTCAGCCGTTATCACGTCACGCTGGTGCGCCTGGCGCGCCTGTACGTGGCGGACCGGCCGGTGGCCGAGGACGTGGCGCAGGAGACCTGGCTGGGGATGCTCCAGAGCCTGCCCCGCTTCGAGGGGCGCTCGTCGCTGAAGACCTGGCTGTTCCGCATCCTGGCCAATCGTGCCAAGACCCGGGCGATGCGAGAGGGGCGCAGCATCCCGTTCTCCGCGCTCTGGTCGCCCGAGGACGACCCGGGCGAGCCGGCGGTGGAGCCAGAACGCTTCCTCCCGCCCGACGCCCCGCGCTACCCCGGTCACTGGGGGATGCGCCCACCAGAGCCGCTGCCCGAGGAGCGGCTGGTGAGTCGGGAGACCCGAGCACTGATCGACGCCACCATCGCCACGCTCCCGCCCGCGCAGCGCGAGGTCATCACCCTGCGCGACATCGAGGGCTGGACGTCGGACGAGGTATGCAACGCGCTGGCCGTGAGCGAGACGAATCAACGGGTACTGCTGCATCGCGCCCGCTCGAAGGTCCGGCGCGCGCTCGAACAGTACGCGGCTGCACGATAGGGACGGGGCGATGGAGCCGGAGGAGCTGAGCTGCCGCGAGCTGGTGGAGCTCGTAACCGACTATCTCGAGGGGGCGCTGCCTCCCGAGGACCGGTCCCGCTTCGAGGCGCACCTGGACGGGTGCGATGGCTGCCAGGGCTACCTGGAGCAGATGCGGCAGACGATCCGCGCCACCGGCATGCTGTCCGAGGAGGCGATCGCGCCCGAAGCCCGAGCCGCGCTGCTGGCGCTGTTCCGAGCCTGGAAGCGCGCGTAGGCGGCGTGGGCGGATCACGCCGCGGCACGACCCTTGGAGCTCCGACGCTGGCGCGAGGGACAACGTCGTCACGATTCCGCTCGCGTCGTGGCCGTCCTGACGCTAGACCGAGGCACGCACCATGAAGGCCCGCCGCTACGAGCTCTGGGATTCCGAGAGCGCGAACCTCGCCGGCAGCTACCCCTTGGAGCTGGCCGCGCTGCATGATGTTGCCGCCTACGTCGACCAGTACGGGGAAGACGTGGCACGCTCGCTGTGCCTGCTGGAGCTTTGCGGTCCAACCGGCGGCAGGTGCATCGCCGCTGGCGCGCTGCTCATTACGAAGGCCCGGGCGGTGGCGAACCGCCGGCGGGCGTCCGCCGAACCCGTCCGGGCACCAGCAGCCCATCGCCGGGCAAGGGGCGCCCCTCGCCCGAGTGTCCCCGAAAGCCGCGCACCCTGAGGTCGCCCGCGCCGAAGAGGCCTTGCGCTCGGGCACTCATTCAGGCTCGACGTGTGCTGCCTTCCGCCTCCCGCCCTCATGTGCCGCGCCTGCGCGCCGCGCCGCGTCAGCGCCACGCTGTCCGTAGCCCATTCGAGTCAGCATCCAGCGCCGGGTGTCTGCACCGCCCGGCCGCGGCAGCGTAGCTACTTGAGCTCGACCGCGATGGCGCGGACTTCCGTCGTCCCGATATTCTCCACCGCATGTGTCTCGGCGTCTCCCCAGACCACGCCGGCGGGGAACTCGGCCTCGGCGGTGCTGCCATCCTCGGCGGTGAAGCGCGCCTGCATAGGGGACAGCAGGCACCAGACGCCATCGGGATGGACATGCCGGGCCGATTTCGCTCCCGGCGCCATTCGCACGTCGAGGACGCGCACCCGGTCGTTCTCGAACAGGACCGAGTAGATGTGGGGCGCTATCTGCACTGGGTCCATACCCGCGGTCATCGTCTTCCTCCCTGCGTTCTCCATCCTCTCCGCGTTCGCGGCGCGGAAGGGCACCAGTCCAGGGGATTGAGCCGTGCGGATTCAGGCCAGCGCCGCCGCTGGGAGGGCCCCGAGCTGCGCGGCGAAGGCGGCCCAGTCCAGCCAGAGATTCTCGCGGGCGATGCGGCCATCGCGGAACACGAACAGGTGTAGCAGGCGCACGCTGACTGGCCGCCCCTCGCCCTCGATGCCGAACGGCCGCCCCACCGCCCGTGCCTCCCAGACCACCTCGTCGACCAGCAGGTTGTCGCCGTAGTAGCGGTGGCGGGGGATGGCGTCCGTGGCTGGTAGCTCGCGGGTGAGCGCCGCGTAGAAGGCCCGCGCGGCGGTCTTGCCGCGCAGCGGGCCACCGGGCATGCCGACCACGTCGTGCTCGATATCGTCGGTGAAGGTGGCCAGGATGCCCTCGATGTCGGCGCGGGCCTCTATCGCGAAATGCTCCTCGACCACCCGGCCCATCTCCTCTGGCGTCATCGTCCAACCTCCGGGGAATACCGCGGCACGTGCGTCCATCCTACTCATCATGCAGCGGTCGGAGTCCCGTGCCTATCCCCTGCGCCTGGGGTTTTGCCCGGACCGGGCGCGCACGCCGCATCGGTCGCCAGTGGTCGGAAGGAGGAGCGCGATGGGACGCTTCAGTGAAGCCGACGCTGCGGAGCTCCTGGCGGTCAAGGCGCTCTGCTATCAGGGACGAGATTCCGCAAGCCTGCGCGAGCGCGTCGGCGAGCGGCTGGCCCGCCATCTGCGGGCGCGTCCTATTGCTTCGGGGCGAGTGACCCGGCCACCGCGCTGCCGGTGCATTCGCTGACGGTCGGCCTCGCCCCAGGGTATATCGAAGCCTTCCTGCGGCTCATGCTGACCACGCGGGCGCTGGACTTCGGCCCCTGGGCGACCCGCCCCCAGCGCGCGGCTCGGCTGGAGGAGCTGGTAGACGACGTCGGCCAGGACCCGTACATGACTGAGGTGCTCCGTCCCGCCGGTCTGCGCTACGACGTGCAGGTGGCGTGCGTGAGCGGTGGGCGGTCGTGGGGGCATCTCTGCCTGCGTCGTCGGCAGGAGGACGGCCCCTTCGCCGGGCATGAGCTGCGCCTGCTGGTGGCGCTCGCCCCGCACCTGGCTGCTGGGCTGCGGGCAGCGGCAGCCCGGGCAGCTCAGACCGCGGTGCCCGGTACGATGACAGGGGTGGTGGTGCTGGGGCCCGACGGCGCTGTGGAGCTGGCCAATGGGGGGCCCAGCGGCTGTTCCCGCGGCCCACCGCCGGCACGCGGCACAGCTTCCTGACGGCAGTACACATCGTTGCCGCCCAGCTTGAACGTGCGCTGACCGCCGAGGGGGCAGCGGTGGTGCCGGCTCCGACGCTGACGGACGAGACCCATGGAGAGGTCTATCGACTGCGGGCTGAGCGCGTCGAGGGCGCGGACGGGCGGCCCCGCGGCCTAGTGCTCATCGAGCCAGGGGCGGTCGTCGGGCCGGTGGATACGCTCGAGGCCTTGATGCAGCTGGGCCTGACGCGCCGGGAAGCAGAGGTGACGCTGGCGGTGCTGCGGGGGCAGACCACGATGCAGATCGCGGCCGAACTGGTCGTCTCCCCGCACACGGTGCACGACCACCTCCGCAAAGTGTTCGACAAGCTCAACGTCAGCTCCCGGCAGCAGCTCGCCGCGCGGCTGCTCGGCGCCACCTGAGGTCCCGCTGCCCGGCGCGGGCAGTGCTCTCGAAAACACCGTCGTCGAACCAGAGCCCACGCGCCACACAACCGCCACGCCACAGGCTCAGGCCACGGCCTCAGAGCGCATCTCACGCTGGACGTCTCGCACGAACGGCGTACTGAGAAGCACGCGCCCCGGTACCTCCATCTTCCACGGCCGGTACCTCTGCTCCGCGACGAGCGCCCGCTCAGGGCCTATGCTCATGGTGCTTAGCTGTCTGTCGTACCGGCGCAGGGAACGCGGCGTTGCTCGGCCGGGCAGTGCGAGCGAGATCGTAGGCAGTGTCGGGGCTGGTCGGCTCTCCCGGAGGAAAGAGCGGGCAGGGCGGCTGGGTTTCCGGCAGAAAAGGAAGAGTGATGCGTTCTGCAATTCGTACCGCGCGCGTTCCATTCCCTCGTACTCGCCGGCTGCTCGCTGCCGCGTGGCGCCTGAGCCAGCCGCTGGCCCTAGCCGTCACGCTCGGCATCACGGTGCTGTTCTTTAGCGAGCGCTGGGATGGCCCGCCGGCAGGCGGTTCCACCTCATCGAGCAACGTCGAGATCAGCCGGAGCGGGGATACCCAGGTCACAAGCGTCAACGGCCCGATCGGGCAGCAGTAGCGGCGCTGCCCGATGCCATTGCCGGCCAGTCAGGTGTGCTCTCCCCCGGTCCACCTGACTGGCCGTCCGATCCGACTGTACGTGCTGGAAGGCGAGGTGACCGGCGGGCTCCTCGTCCGGAGCCCGCCCCCAGCCGGCAGCCGGCAGCGAAGCACGGTCCCTCGATGCACCTGGCACTCAAGGCCTACGCCACCGGAGTAACCACCGCCGGGCTGCTCCTGCTGCTCGCCAGCCTGGGAGCGGTTGCTGCCTGGCCGTTCTCCTGGTCGCTCCCGCTCCTGCTCACGCTCGCGCTGCTCTGCACGATCGGAGCGCACCTCACCTTTCAGGAGCACAGCGGCTGGTCGACCTCGGCCGATACCGTCCCACACCTCGCTGCCGCGTTCCTGCTTCCGCCGGGATTGGCCGCCTTCGTCGCGACGCTTGGGGAGCTCTCGTTTGGAATCAGCCATCGCCGCCCGATCGGCAAAGCCGCCTTCAACGCCTCCGCGGTCGCGCTGGCCACAGGCGCGGCCGGCCAGGTCGTCTCAGCGCTCGGCGGGCCCCAGCTCCTGACCGGCGGCGCCTGGGCCGGGCCCCTCGCTGCAGTGGCGGCGGCGACAACCTACTATGCCGTCTCCGCCTCGGCGACCGCTGGCGCCGTCGCGCTCGACCAGCGCCGCTCCTTCTGGCAGATCATGCGCGCCAAGACGGGGCTGAAGGCGATAGTCGAGGTGGGCCTGGGGCTGGCAGGTGCAACGCTGGCAGTGCTCTGGGCCACCGCGCCGGCCTGGGCGCCGGTGCTGCTCGGTCCTGGCCTGCTGGTCTTCCTCGCAAAACAGACGCTGGATCGGGCAAGCCGCCGCTCGCGCCACCTGGCGCTCACCAGCGCGGTCGGCCGCGCCGTCGCTGGGACGCTTTCACCCGGGCGGGCGTTTGAAGCGATCACCTCGCGCGAGGTGCGCGATACGCTCCGCCTGGCCGGACTGGCGCTCATCCCCCTCGGCGACCCGCCCGCGTTTGCTGAGCACCTGGCCTGCGACAGCGATCAGCCGCTGCTGCGCCTGGCGTTCGCCCAGTACAGCGCGGCCAGCCGCTGCTCAGAACAGCTCGGCGTTCACTCCGCACCGGCCTGGCTGCCAGCCGAGCTCCAGGCTGCGTACCCAGGCGCCGCCGCTGTTCCATTCGGCGTCGGCGGCGAGCGGCCGATCGGGGCGCTGCTCGCCTGGCGAAGCCCGCATGCCGCGGGCCGCGCTCGGTTCACTGTAGAGGAGCTGCTGGTGCTGGAGACGCTCGCCGATTACGCCGCGGTCGCGCTCGAAACCGCGCGGCTCGTCCGCGAGGCCGGGGAGGCCGAGGCCGCCCGCCGCGTGGAGGCGGTGCGCGAGCTGATCCGGCTCAAGGATGAGTTCCTGAACCAGGTTTCCCACGAGCTGCGCACCCCGCTCGCGGTGATCCACGGCTACGCCGAGCTCATCGCCTCGGGGCTGGTCAGCCAGCCCGAACGAGTGCTGGCCGGCGTGCGCGAGATCTACGCAAACTCCTCGGTCATGGCCCGGCTGGTGGACGATCTGCTGGAAACGTTGAACCTGGAGCCGAGCACGCTGACGCTGCAGCCGGAGCTGCTGCCGCTGGCTCCCTGGCTGGCGGCGGTGGTGGAGGAGTTTGCCCGGGCCACACCCAGCCACCCGGTGGAGACCGATCTGCCACCGGCGCTGCCCGCCGTCTGCGCCGACCCGCCACGGCTGCGCAAGGCGCTGACCAACCTGCTCGTAAATGCCGTCTGCTACTCCCCGCCAGGGAGTGTGATCCGGGTCAGCGCGCACCCGGCCGCCTCGGGCGACGTGGTCGAGATCCGGGTGGCCGACTCCGGCCCTGGCATCGCCCCGGATGAGCAGGAGCGCATCTTCGAGAAGTTCTACCGCGGCAAGCACGGCGTCACCCTCTCGGTCCGCGGCGCCGGCTTGGGCCTCGCGGTCGCCCGCCGGCTGGTAGAAGCGCACCAGGGACAGATCGGGGTGACGAGCGCTCTCGGCCAGGGCTCCACGTTCTGGATCCGTCTCCCCATCGCGGCCTCCACCTCCGAGCCGGGGCCCGCTGCGCCGAAGCTGCTCGCCGCCCGATCGAGCGCCTGACCCTCTCTCCCACCAGCGGGCCCAGGCCGATTCCGTCGGCATCGCCCCCCCGCGCCGTGGGGATCTTCTCGTTGTCCCGAGAGCGGGAGTTCGGGCCGCCGCCAGGCAACGCTGGCTGGAGCCGGCCAGGCCGGGGGCGCGGCGCGCCCCCGGCCACCGGCCGAGCACTGGCTCGGCCCTGGATGCAGCTTGCCACACCCCGCCAACGACGAACCAACCCTGCCGCGGTCGCGCGCCACTTGGCGCCTGGCGCCGATGTGGGTACAATATTCGATGCACGCGGGAGTAGCTCAGTTGGTAGAGCGCCACCCTTCCAAGGTGGATGTCGCGAGTTCGAGCCTCGTCTCCCGCTCCATCTCCTAGCGGTGGCCGGCCGCTGTTCGTACACGGGCCCGTAGCTCAGCGGCAGAGCGGCCGGCTCATAACCGGTTGGTCCCTGGTTCGAATCCAGGCGGGCCCACTCGTTCCTCGTTGGCGTGCGTGCTCTGCCCAACCCACGCATCACCCCGGCGTTGCGGCGGAACATGTGCGCGATCTGATCGTCCTGGCTATCCTGGGTGTCGTCGCCAGTAGCCTGCTGCTGGCCGTCTGGATCGTGCGCCACGGGGGAGCCACCGGCGGGGGCCCAGCGCCAGCTTCGAGGACTGGGATCAGGACCACGAGTGGCAGCCGCGCCTGGATTGCCGCCGCGGGGCGAGCCTGTCGGCGGCGCGGCCGGGAATCATCGGGCGCTGGCTGCTGTTGTGTCACACCAGGCCCGCTGGCAGGACGGCACGGGGCGTGCAGCCGCTGGACGCCGGCTGGCGAAAGGGGGAACGGTCCGGGTGAGAGTGGCGATGCTGAGCGCGCACACCTGCCCGCTGGCCGCGCTTGGTGGCTGGGAGACGGGCGGGATGAACGTCTACGTGCGTGAGCTCAGCCGTGCCCTGGGGCGGCAAGGGATCGCGGTCGACGTGTTCACCCGGCGCCAGGACCCAGCGGTCCCGCGTGTGGTCGAGTTCGGCCCCGGCGCCCGCGTCATCCACCTGGATGCCGGCCCGCCGCGCCACCTCGACAAGTACGAAGCGCTGGAATACCTGCCAGAGCTGGCCTGCAACCTGCAGCGGTTCCGGGCCCTGGAGGGTCTGAGCTACGACGTGATCCACAGCCATTACTGGCTGTCCGGCCGGCTCGCGGCGATCTTCAAGGAGCGCTGGGGCGTGCCAGTTGTCGCCATGTTCCACACCCTCGCCCGAGCCAAGACGCGTGCCCCACTGGCCGAGGCGGAGCGGGAGGACGCGATCCGAGAGGAGATCGAGCAGCGTCTGATGCTCATCGCGAGCCGCATCATCGCCGCTACGCCCGCGGACCGCGACCATATGATCCAGGACTATGGCGCCCCGCGTGGCGCGATCACCGTGATCCCCTGCGGGGTGGACACGACCCTGTTCCGACCCCGACCGCGACCGGCGGCGCGCCGGCAGCTTGGCCTGGGCGAGGAGCGGGTCCTGCTATTCGTCGGCCGCATCCAGCAACTCAAGGGGATCGACCTACTCCTGCAGAGCGCGGCGGAGCTGGCGCGTGATAGCCATCCGCTCACCGTCCTGGTCGTCGGCGGCATCCCCCGCTTCCCCGATGGCCGCGTCTCCCCGGAGCAGGCGGAGATGGCCCGCCTGCTCGCCATCCGTGACGCGCTGGGGCTGGACGACCGGGTGCGGTTCGTCGGCGCCGTCGACCAGCGCCTGCTGCCCACCTACTACTCCGCGGCCGACGTGACCGTCGTCCCCTCCTGGTACGAGTCGTTCGGGCTGGTGGCGCTGGAGTCCATGGCCTGCGGCACGCCGGTGGTCGCGGCGCGAGTGGGCGGTTTGGCCTCGCTCGTCCGCGACGGCGAGACCGGGCGGCTGGTCCCCTGGCGTGATCCCCGCCTGTACGCGGAGCGCATTCGTGAGCTGTGCGTCCCCGAGACGCGCAAGCGCCTGGGGCGGGCGGCGCGGGCGCTGGCGGAGCAGTATAGCTGGACCTCGGTGGCAGAGCAGGTACTGGAGGTGTACCAGGACGTCCTGGGCGCTGCCGCGCCGGCCACCGCCCGCGGCTGAGGCGGGCGATCCCGCCGAGGGATGCAGGTGAACGAAGTCCCCGAGCTCCTGCCCGCGCCAGCGCTCCCTGCCCGGGCGCTCGTTATCGTCGCCCATCCCGACGACGCCGAGTTCGGCTGTGGCGGCACCCTCGCCGGCTGGACAGCGCGTGGCTGCATGGTGACGCTCTTGCTCCTTACCAGCGGCGACAAGGGCTCGCACGATCCGGCGGTCAACCCCTTCGAGCTCGCGGCGCGGCGCGAAGCGGAGCAGCTCCAGGCGGCGCGGCTGCTCGGCGTCGCCGATGTGCGCTTCCTGCGCCTGCCCGACGGCGAGGTGGAGCCGACCCAGGCGCTGCGAGCTCGGTTGTGTCTCGCCATCCGCCAGGTTCACCCGAAGGTCATCATCACTCATGATCCCTGGCGGCTGTACCAGCTTCACCCCGACCATCGCGCCGCCGGGCTGGTCGCCAGCGACGCGGCGATCGCCGCCCGCGACCATCTCTTCTTCCCCGAGCAGCTCGCTGGCGGGCTCAGGCACCATCGGACCAGCGCGATCTGGTACTTCACCACCGACCATCCGAACACGTGGATCGACATTTCTGCTACTGTCGGGCAGAAGCTTGCCGCGCTGCGGGCGCACGCGAGCCAGGTCGCCCACCTGGCCGATCTGGAGGAGCGGGTGCGCCAGCGCGCCCGCCAGATGGGCGAGTCCGGCGGGCTGGAATACGCCGAAGAGTTCCATCGCATCGAGCTGAGCTGACCTGGTCACGCCGCCGCTCGGCGCCCGCGCGGCCAGGGGCCACAGGGGCCACGGGGAGGCGCTGACACTATGCGCACGATCGACGTCCTGCACGAGCTCCAGCGGGTGGATACCGCCCTCGCCGCCGACCGGCGCCGACTCGGGGAGATCGTCGCCGCCCTGCGTGACCACAGCGCCCTGGACGAGGCGAGCCAGCGGCTGGCACAGGCGCGGGCCGAGCTGGAGCGCTTGCAGACCGAGCAGCGCGACCAGGAGCTTGCCATCGAAACCCAGCGGGCCAAGCTGAAGGAGATCAATACCAAGCTGTACAGCGGCAAGGTGCCGAGCGCCAAAGAGCTGGACAATCTCTCGCGCGAAGCCGACATGCTCCGGCGGCTCCTCAGCGCTCGGGAAGACACGCTACTGGAGCTGTACGACCGGATCGAGGCGGCGCAGGCGGCGGTCGAGGCGGCCGAGCGGGCGCACCGCGAGGCGGAGGCGGCGCTGCGGGAGCGCCAGGCGGAGCTGCGCGCCGAGGGGCGCGAGCTGGAGGCGGCTGTCGCTGCGCTCGGCGCCCAGCGGACGGAGCTGCGCGCCAAGGCGCCGCCCCGAGCGCTGGCCGACTACGACCGGCTCGCCCAGGCGCGCGGAACCGCGGTCGCCGAACTGCGCCAGCGCACCTGCCAGGCCTGCCGGGTCTCGCTGCCGCTGGGCGACGAGACCCGCGCCCGCGTTGGGCAGGAGGTGGTCCACTGCCCCAACTGCGGCCGCATCCTCTGGGTCCCGCTGTAGCCCCGCGCGTTTCGCATCCCGGAACGTACCCCCAGTCATCGGATGACACCTGGATTGTGATGGGCGGTGCGCCCATTCCTCCGCCGCTCGGGCAGTCGGCGCGGTTGTCAGCCCGCCGAGGGCGCGCTACACTCGTCTCCCGTGGCGCCCTGTGGATAAAAGTGGGGATAAGTGGAAGGCGGTGTGGACAATTCGCCTGCTAGGTGGCCCCACCCGCGATGTTCCTCGGCGAGTACACCCATTCGCTGGACGACAAGGGCCGGTTAGCGATCCCGGCCCGCTTCCGGGCCGAACTGGCCGACGGGCTGTACCTGACCCGCGGCCTCGACCGCTGCCTGGTCATCTGGCCCCCGGCTGCCTGGAAGGCGATGGCTGATCGGCTCAACGCGCTGTCCCCCTGGCAGGCAGATGCCCGGCGCCTGCAGCGCCTGTTCTTCAGCGGCGCGGTGAGCGCCGTGCCGGACAAGCTGGGGCGGATCGTCATCCCGGAGTACCTGCGCAACTACGCTGAGCTGCAGCAGGATCAGGACGTAGTGCTGGTGGGGGTGAGCGACCGAGTGGAGATCTGGAGCGGCCCGCGCTGGCTCGCCGAGCGGGGCGACGCCGAGAGCAATGGGGTGGAGCTGGCGGAGCAGCTCGCCCGCCAGGGGTTGTAGCCGATGCCGGCCCAAGCGCGGCCGCGCTCCGACGCGACCCAGGATGCGGCGCAGGCCGCCTCCACCGCGCCGGTCGAGCACATCCCGGTGCTGCTGCGTGAGGCGCTCGCCTGGCTCGCCCCGCGCCCGGGTGGGCGCTACGTCGACGGGACGCTGGGCGGCGGTGGCCACGCAGAAGCAGTGCTGGAGGCCTCGGCTCCCTCTGGCCGGCTGCTCGGGCTGGACGCTGACCCGGCCGCGGTCGCCCGGGTGCGGGAGCGGCTGGCACGGTTCGGGGAGCGGGTCGAGCTGGTGCAGTCCAACTTCCGCGAGGTGGCGGAGGTGGCGGCGCGGCACGGGTTCGTCCCAGCCGATGGCGTCCTGTTCGACCTCGGGCTGTCCAGCTTTCAGCTCGGCGAGTCCGCGCGCGGCTTCTCCTTCCAGGGAGACCAGCCGCTGGACATGCGGCTGGACCCGAGCCTGCCGGAGACGGCGGCGGACCTGCTGAACCGGCGCAGCGAATCCGAGCTGGCGGACATCTTCTACCGCTACGGCGAGGAGCGCCGCTCGCGGCGGCTGGCGCGGGCGGTGGTTGCCCGGCGGGCGCGGAGCCCCTTCCGCACCACAGCCGATCTGGTGGAGACGGTCATCCGGGCGCTCGGGCCGAAGCGCGGCCGAATCCACCCGGCGACGAAGGTCTTCCAGGCGTTGCGGATCGCAGTCAACGACGAGCTGGAGGCGCTGCGCGAGGGGCTGCGCGGGGCCGCCTCGATCCTGGCGCCGGGCGGCCGGCTGGTGGTGATCTCGTTCCATTCGCTGGAAGATCGGATCGTCAAGCAGTTCTTCCGCGGCGAGGCGGCAGCGAGCTCGGTTCCACTGCGGCCGCTGACCCCCAAGCCCGTAGTGCCCGGCCCCGAGGAAGTGGCTGCCAATCCCCGCGCCCGCAGCGCCAAGCTGCGGGCAGCAGAGCGAATCTAGACACGATGGAGCGTGCCCCGTGGCGTCTGTAACCCAGCAAGCTGCGCGCCTCCCCGCTCGGCGGATTCCGTTCCTCCCAGCGCTCTCCCGCGCCGCGGCCGTCTGGATCTCCGCGCTGACGCTGGTGTTCGGGCTGATCTCGCTGTTCTACCTGCTCCTCACCAGCAGCATCGCGACCGCGGGCTACGACATCCAGCGGCTGCAGGCCGAGCAGCGGGACTGGGAGTTGAAGAACGAGCAGCTCCAGCTCGAACTGGCCAAGATGCAGTCGCTCGCCTGGGTGGAGGGGCGGGCCACCCAGCTCGGGATGCGGAAGCCCGACCGCGTGGTCACCGTGCACGTGACGCTGCCGCCGGCGCGGAATGGAGGGGATGACGGCCGCTAACGCTCCCGGTCTCGATGCCAGCGGCGGCAACGCCCGGCTGCTGGTGCTCGCGACGCTGTTCCTCGGTGTCCTGCTCGTGCTCGGGTTCCGCCTGTACCAGGTGCAGCTCTTGGAGCATGACAAGTTCAGCGCGCTGGCGACCGCCGAGCACCGCGGGACGATCCCGATCGTCCCGCGACGGGGGGCGATCCTGGATACCGAAGGTCATCCATTGGCGATCTCGGTGCTGTACGACAGCGTCTTCGTCGTCGGCAGCCAGGTGAAGGATCCGCAGCTCGTCGCGCAGCGCCTCGCCCCGATCCTGGAGATGCCGCCGGAGGAGATCGCGGCACAGATTGACCCCAAGAGTACGATCCCGGTGCTGGTCAAGGCGCGGCTGCCGGCGGCGATCGCGGCGCGGGTCAGGGCGCTCGGGTTGAACGGGGTGTTCCTGGAGCAGGCGCCGTCACGGGAGTACCCGGAGGGCAGCATCGCCGCGCAGGTGCTCGGCTTCGTCGGGCGCGACTTCCACGGCCTAGCTGGGCTGGAGCTCAGCCTGGACGACGTGCTCGCCGGCAAGCAGGGCGCCATCGAGTCCGAATGGGATACTACCGGGCGGGAGATCTCCATCGCACGGCGGGTCGTCTCCCCGGCCGTCGAGGGCACAGATGTTGTGCTCACCCTGGACCGCTACGTCCAGCGCACCGCCGAGCGTATCCTGGCCAACGCGGTGCTGGAGAACAAAGCGACCGGCGGGGTGATCCTGGTGATGAATCCCCGCACCGGCGCACTGCTGGCGATGGCGCACGTGCCGACCTACTCGCTCACCGACGACGAGATCTACAAGCCCGGACACGACGACCTCTACAAGCCCGTCTGGGTGACCGACCAGTACGAGCCCGGCTCGGTGATGAAGGTCATCACCATGGCGGCTGGCATCAACGAAGGCGTGGTCACCCCGCGGACCACCATCGAGGACAAGGGTTATGTGGTGATCGATGGGGTGACGATCCACAACTGGGATGGGCGGGCCAACGGCGTCATTGACATGACCCAGGTGCTCGTCCATTCTGCCAACGTGGGCTCCCAGTTCGTCAGCGGCCGGCTCGGCAAGGAGCGCTTCTACCACTACCTGGAGCTGTTCGGCTTCGGCCAGCCTACCAACGTTGGGCTGCCAGGGGAGACGCCCGGACTGGTGCGCGACTACACCGCCGAGGGGTGGACGCGGCTGGACCTAGCGACGAACTCCTACGGCCAGGGGGTGGCTGTTACGCCGTTGCAGATGCTCAGCGCGGTCGCCGTGCTTGGCAACGACGGCACGCTGATGAAGCCGATGCTGGTCCAGGAGACGCGCGGGCCGGGCGGGCAGGTGTTCCAGCCACAGGCAGTGCGCCAGGTCGTCTCGCCGGAGACGGCACGCACGTTGCGGACCATGATGGTTGCCGTGATGAACCAGCCGGCGCTGGAGCAGGACCGGGTGCCTGGCTACGTCATCGCCGGAAAGACCGGAACCGCGGATTTCGCCACCACGAGCGGGTATAACACGGGCAAGACCTACGCCTCGGTCGTGGCGCTGCTGCCGGCCGACGAGCCGCGCCTGGCTATCCTGGTGCGCCTGGACGCGCCCGAGAAGATCTACGGTGGCATCGTCGCCGCGCCGGTGTTGAAGCAGCTCGTGGAGGAGCTCGTGACCTACTACCGCATTCCGCCCTCCGCGGACGTGCACGCTTCGGCCCAGACGGGGTAGGGTCCAGTCAGATGCCGACCACCCCACTGTCCGACATCGACCTGCCGCTTGCCGACGTGCTGGCCGCGACTGGCGGCGCGCTGAGGGGGGGCAACCCCCGCCTCCACTTCAGCAACGTCGCGGTCGATTCCCGCCTCGTCACCCCGGGGGCGCTGTTTGTCGCGCTGCGCGGTGAGCATGTGGATGGCCACCAGTTCGTCGCCGAGGCGCTCGCGCGGGGGGCGCGCGGAGCCCTAGTGGAGCGCCTGCCACCGCCGAGCGCCACGGAGGGGACGCCCGACAGCCCGGCCCTCATCTGCGTTCCAGACACGTACCGGGCGTTGCAGGACCTCGGCCGCTACTGGCGCGCCCGCATCAGCCCGGTCGTCGTCGGGATTACCGGCAGCGTCGGCAAGACGACCACCAAAGAGGCGATCGCCGAGGTGCTGGCGCAGCGCTTCACGGTGCTCCGTAGCGAGGGTAATCTGAACACCGAGGTGGGCATGCCGCTGATGCTGCTCCGGGCGCGGCCGAGCCACCAGGTGCTAGTGCTGGAGATGGGCGCCTACAACGCTGGCGACATCCGGCTGCTGGCTGAGATCGCCCGTCCCAGCGTCGGCGTCGTCACCAGCGTCCAACCGGTCCATCTAGAGCGGCTGGGAAGCATCGAGCGCATCCAGCAGACGAAGCAGGAGCTGGTGGAGGCGCTCCCAGCGAATGGGGTCGCGGTGCTCAACGCGGACGACGTGCGGGTCCGGGCGATGGCCACGGCGACGCGGGCGCGGGTGCGGACCTTCGGGCTGAGCCCCGATGCCGAGGTGCGCGCGGAGGGCATCGTCGGTCGGGGCCTGGGCGGGGTTGACTTCACGCTCGTCCACGGCGACTGCCGCCTGCCGGTGCACCTCGCGCTGCTCGGCCGGCACACGGTGTACGCCGCCCTCGCCGCGGTGGTGGTTGGCCTGGCCCTGGGCCTCCCACTGGAGGAGGCGGCCGCCGGTCTGGGGCATATCCCGGCCTCGGTCCGCATCCTAGTCAGGCCGGGGCTCAGCGGGGCGCTCATCGTCGACGACACCTACAACGCCAGCCCGGAGTCCGCGCTCGCGGCGCTGAACCTACTGGCGGAGCTGGACGGCCGGCGGGTAGCGGTGCTGGGGGACATGCTGGAGCTGGGCAGCTACGAGGAGCCGGGCCACCGCCGCGTTGGCTCGCGGGCCGGCGAGGTGGCCGACGTCCTCGTCACCGTCGGCCCGCGAGCCCGTTGGATCGCCGAGGAGGCGCGCCGGATGAGCCGACCGCCCGCGACGATCGTCGCGGCGAACGACCGGGCGGAGGCGTTCGAGCAGCTCCGGCGTATCCTGCAGCCGGGCGACGTCGTTCTCGTAAAGGGCTCTCGGGCGATGCAGATGGAGCATCTGGCACGGGCGCTGCGCGGCGAGGCAGGGGGGCACTAGCAGCGATGGAACCGTTGCCGCTATCACTCGGACTCGGCGTCGCCGCCTTCATCGTCGCGATGCTGGCGGGCTACCCGTATCTCAGCTTCCTGCGGCGCCACGGGCTGGGCAAAAAGATCCGGTCCGAGGGACCCAGCAGCCACGTCGAGAAGGTCGGCACCCCTACCATGGGCGGGGTGCTCATCTGGGGCACCGCGCTGCTGGTGACGCTGCTGACGACCGCGCTGTTCTATCGCGAGAGCGGCCGCTCGATTCTGTACCCCCTGTTCGTGCTGGTCGCCTCCGGGGTGCTGGGGCTGATCGACGACCGCATGTCGCTGATCGGCGGCCGGGGCGAGGGGATGCGAGCGCGCTTCAAGCTCGCCTGGCAGCTCGGCATCGCCGCGGTGGCCGCCTGCGGGCTCTACTTCATCCTCGGCATCGACCGCCTGTTTCTGCCCACCGTGCGCCAGGCGGTGCACCTGGGCGGCCCGGCCTTCATCCTGCTGGGCATCTTCAGCATCGTCGGCGCGGCCAACGCGGTAAACCTGACTGACGGGCTGGATGGCCTGGCGGGGACGACCGCGGCCTGGGCCTTCGGCGCGTACGCCACCATCGCCTACCTGTACGGCCAGTTCTACCTGATGACCTTCTGCCTGGTCGTCATGGGCGCCCTGCTCGCCTTCCTCTGGTTCAACGCCCATCCGGCCCAGGTGTTCATGGGTGATACGGGCTCGCTCGCCGTCGGCGCCACGCTCGCGGTGGTCGCACTGATGACCGGCCAGGTGCTGCTGCTGCCGATCATCGGGGTGATCTTCGTCGCCGAGGCGCTGTCCGTTATCCTCCAGGTAGGCTACTTCAAAGCGACCGGGGGCCGGCGGCTGCTCCGCATGTCCCCCTTACACCACCACTTCGAGCTGATGGGCTGGTCCGAGACGCAGATTACCCAGCGGTTCTGGCTGATCAGCATTCTCGCCTCGATCCTCGGCATCGCCCTGGCGCTGATTTAAATGGCCCGAACGCTCCTGCTCTCCCCACTCTGGATGCACGCCGCCGGTTGTCTGCCGGCCGTGGGCCGCGCGCCGATAACCGCGGGCGCCGACCGGCGTGAGGGCTGGCTAGCGTGCGCTCCGGCAGTCGCGAGCGTTAAGAGGTGGCGGGCATGAGCGCCGGCAGGGGCTCGGCGCCCAGCTACCGGGGCAAGCGCGTTGTCGTAGTCGGGCTGGCGCGCGAAGGGATCGACCTGGCGCGCTTCCTGAACGCGGAGGGGGCGCGTGTCACTGTGACCGACACGAAACGGGCCGAGCTACTGGACCGCGAGCTGGCGGCGCTGGAGGATCTGCGGCTGCGCTACATCCTCGGCGGCCACCCGATCGGGCTGCTGCTGGACGACACGGAGGCGCTGTTCGTCAGTCCCGGGGTGTCGCAGGAGACTCCGCTGGTGCAGGAGGCGCGGCGGCGCGGGATCGAGGTCTCCAGCGCCACCCGGCTCTTCTTCCAGCGTTGCCCGGGGCGTATCGTCGGGATCACCGGATCGAGCGGCAAGGGCACCACCACGGGGCTGGTGGGGGAGATGCTGCGCGCGGCCGGGCGCGACACGCGCGTGGGTGGCAACATCGGCGTCCCGCTCCTCGGGCAACTGGCGACAATGACCGAGCAGACCTGGGTGGTGCTGGAGCTATCCAGCTTCCAGCTCGAGACGCTGGACGCCAGCCCCCGCGTCGCCGCGATCACCAATATCGCCCCGAACCACCTCGACCGCCACGGGACCATGGAGGCGTACGTCGCCGCCAAGCGGCACATCTTCGAGTTCCAGTCGTCCGCTGACTGGTGCATCCTGAACGCGGACGATGCCGCGAGCCGGCAGTTCGCCCCCCCTTCGCGGGTGCTGCGCTTCAGCCTGGAGCACCCGGTGGAGGGCGCCTACCTGCGCGGGGAGACGCTGTACGCCCGGCTGGGCGACACAGAGCAGATGATCGCGTCGCGGAGTGACTCCCCGCTGCGCGGCCGGCACAACCTGGCCAATACCCTGGCGGCGTGCGCGGTGGCGCTGGCCTGTGGGGTGGAGGCCACGGCGATGCGACGCGGGATTCAGGCATTCACGGGGCTGCCGCACCGCTTGCAGCCGGTTGGCGAGGTGCAGGGCGTGCAGTTCGTCGATGATTCCATCGCGACCTCGCCCGACCGTGCGCTCGCCGCGCTGCGTGCCTTCGACGAGCCGCTGGTGGTGATCGCCGGGGGACGCGACAAGCACCTGCCGCTGGACGAGTGGGCGGCTGCGCTGGCGCAGCGGGCGCGGCACGTGGTGCTGCTCGGGGAGCTCGCGGATCCGATCGCCGCGGCGCTGCGGCGCGTCGCGCCAGGGTATGCCGCCATCTCGCATGTCGGCTCGATGCAGGAGGCGGTGGCGCGGGCATTCGCCCTGGCTGAGCCTGGTACTATCGTCCTGCTCTCGCCCGGGGGGACCAGCTTCGACATGTTCGCGGATTTCGAAGCGCGCGGGCGCGCCTTCCAGACGGCGGTGCGGGCATTGCGGGAGCGTGTCGGTGCCTAGCGCGACCCGGCGAGCCGACTGGCTCCTGCTCGGCGCGGTCGTGGCGTTGCTCATCCTGGGCGCGCTGATGGTCTACAGCGCCAGCTTCGTCGTCGCCCACAACGAGTTCCACGACGACCTGTATTTTCTGACCCGCCAGGTGCTCTGGATTGTCGTCGGGGCACTCTGCATGGGGCTCGTCGCCCGCAGCGATTACCATCGCTGGCGGCGCTTCTCCACACTGGCGCTCGGCGTCTGCCTGGTCACGCTGGTACTGGTGATGGTGCCTGGGCTCGGGGTGACCAGCTATGGCGCACAGCGCTGGCTGCAGCTCGGGCCACTGCCGCCGGTGCAGCCGAGCGAGTTCGCCAAGCTGGCGCTGGTGCTGTACATGTCCGACTGGCTCGCGCAGAAGGGCAAGCAGGTGGGCGAGTTCGCCTACGGCGCGATCCCGTTCGTGATTGTGCTCGGGATCGTCGCCGGGCTGGTGATGCTGGAGCCAGACCTGGGGACGACCATCATTATCATGGCGACGGCGATCTCGCTGTTCTTTATCGCCGGCGCCAACCTGCTGCACTTTCTGCTCGGGCTGGTGCTCGCCTCGCTCGGCGCCCTGTGGTTCGTCGTCACCGCCAGCTATCGGATGGATCGTATCACCGCGTTCCTGGATCCCTGGCGAGACCAGCAGGGGGCCGGCTGGCACACGATCCAGACCCTGATCGCGCTCGGCTCCGGTGGGCTCACCGGCCTGGGGCTGGGCGCCAGCCGCCAGAAGTTCTACTACGTCCCGAACGCGCACACCGACACGATTTTCGCCATCATCGGGGAGGAGATCGGGTTCGTCGGGACGCTGCTGGTCCTGCTGCTGTTCGCGGTGTTCGCCTGGCGCGGATTGCTCGCCGCCAGCCGGGCCCCAGACACGTACGGTCGGCTGCTGGCGACGGGCGCCACCTGCATGATCGTCTGGCAGGCGCTGGTCAACATCGCCGTGGTAACCAATACCGCCCCGTACACCGGTGTCACCCTGCCGTTTGTCAGCTTCGGCGGCTCCTCTATCGTCGTCTCACTGGTCGCCACCGGCCTGATCATCAGTGTCTCTCGCGGCAAGCCCGCCGCTGAGCCGGTCCTCCGCGCCACGCCAGAACCGGCCCGGCTCGAGGGTGTGCTGCTCCTTGCCCGTGGTGCGCCACGCGGCGCACCACGGATCCGACCGCTGCTGGTGGGCCGCTCGCTCGCCGCAGCGCGTGCTCCTGGCGCGCCCGCAGCCCGCCGGGCGCGCCGCGCCTCTGTCGGGCGCCGGAGCTGGCGTGGCTGAGCCCGGAGGCCCGGATCCGGCGTGGGCGCTCCGTGCAGCGCAGCGGGTACACTGCGTCGGCGTGGCGGGCAGTGGGATGAGCAGCCTGGCGCTGCTGCTGCGGGCGCTGGGCAAGCGCGTGACGGGCTCGGACCTGGGCGGCGGGGCGGCGCGAGAGCGGCTGGCGGCGGCGGGCGTCACGGTGTATCACGGGCATCGAGCCGAGCAGGCCGCGGGCGCCGACCTGCTGATTCGCTCCGCCGCAGTCGGCCTGGACAACCCGGAGGTCGCCTGGGCCCGCGAGCGCGGCGTGCCGGTGCTCACCCATGCCCAGGCCCTCGGGGCGCTGATGCGGGATCGCATCGGCCTGGCGGTGGCAGGGACACACGGCAAGACCACGACGACGGCGCTGCTGGCCTGGATCCTCCACGTGGCCGGACTGGATCCAACGCTGGCGCTCGGCGGCGAGGCGATCAACTTCAACGCCAGCGCCCGGCTCGGCCGCAGCCTGTACCTGGTAGTGGAAGCGGACGAGTTCGACCGCCGCTTCCTAGAGCTCTGCCCGCGGCTGGCGATCATCACCAGCATCGAGGCTGACCACCTGGACTGCTTTCGCGACCTGGATGAGATCGTCCAGGCGTTCCGTGCGTTCGTGGAGCGGGTCCACCCGGATGGTCTGCTGGTGACCTGCGCCGACGCCGCGCTACTCGACTCGCTCGACCTTCCCCGCCGTCGGGAGCGGTACGGCTTCGCCGCTCACGCTGACTGGCGGGTCACCGCGTACCAGCCCCGGCGTGGCGGCGGCAGCGTCTTTCGACTGCGCGAGCCGGGGGGCGCCGAGGTCCGTTTCGAGCTGCCGCTGAATGGGCGGCACAACGCGGCCAACGCCGCCGCCGCAGTTGCGGCCGCGCGCTGGGCCGGGGCAAGTCTGGAGGCGGCGAGCGAAGCGCTGCGCTCGTTCCAGGGCACTCGGCGGCGGTTCGAGTACAAAGGGACGCGGGCTGGGGTGCTGGTGGTCGACGACTACGCGCACCATCCCACCGAGCTGCGCGCCACCCTTGCCGCGGCGCGCGCCGTGCACCCGGGTCGGGTGATCGCCGTATTCCAGCCGCACACCATGAACCGGACACTGAAGCTGCTGCCAGAGTTCGCCGCCGCGTTCAGCGCCGCGGACCGGGTGGTGCTGCTGCCGATCTACACGCCGGCCGGCCGCGAGCGCGAGCTGCTGCCCGTCTCCTCGGCCGATCTGGCGGCCAGGATCCAGGGGGTGCCGGTAGACCTGGTGGACTCGCTCGATGAGGCGGTCGAGCGGCTGCGAGCGATCCTCCAGTCCGGCGATCTCGCACTGACACTGGGCGCGGGCGACGTCTATCTGGTGGGCGAGCGGCTGCTGGAGCAGTGGGCGCGGGAGGGCCGGCGATGAGTCGGCTCGCGGCGCTGGGGGCGCTGCCGAGACGACCGCTGCTGCCGTTGACCTCGCTCAAAGTGGGCGGTCCGGCCGATTGGCTGTTGCGGACGAGTGAGCGGGAGCACGCGATCGCTGCGCTCCAGATGGCGGTCGACGAAGGGCTGCCGGTCACCTTCCTGGGAGGGGGCTCGAACCTGCTCGTCAGCGATGCTGGCGTGGAGGGGCTGGTGCTCAAGCCGATGTTCGCCCGGGTGCAGATGCTGGTGGACCGCGACCAGGCCGTGCTCTACGCCGAGGCCGGCCAGTCGTTTTCGGCCCTGGCGCGGCGGCTGGCGCACCAGGGCTGGGCCGGGCTGGAGTGGGCGGTGAGCGTCCCCGGGACGATCGGCGGCGCGGTGGTGAACAACGCTGGCGCCTTCGGCGGGGCCTGTCAGGACGTGCTGCTGTCGGTAGACGTGGTCGACGCTGAGGGCCGGCTGCGCGAGCTGGACCCGGCCGCTCTAGCGTATCGGTATCGGTACAGCCGGCTCAAGGAGCGCGAGCTCGGGCTGCTGCTCGTCGTCGGCGCCCGCTTCGCGCTTCGACGGGCCGATCCGCACCTGCTGCGCCAGACCGTGCAGCGGCTCCAGGACCAGCGCACGCTCACACAGCCGCGCCAGCAGAGCGCCGGGAGCGTCTTTACCAACCCGGAGGGCGACTACGCGGGGCGGCTGGTGGAGGCAGCAGGATTGAAGGGGGCGACGATCGGCAAAGCCCAGGTCTCTCCGCAGCACGCGAACTTCATCGTGACTTTCCCCGGTGCCACGGCGGCGGACGTCTACGCCCTCATCGTGCTGATGCAGGAGGAGGTGTGGCGCCAGCACCGGGTCTGGCTCCGTCCCGAGATCCAGCTCGTCGGCCGCTGGAGCGAGGCGGAGCGCCGCCGGCTTGAAGCGCCCCTGGCATGATCCACCGGCAGTGGGTTCCTCGCTCCCGGGCGTTCCAGCAGCGAGCACGTATCCTGCAACGTCGCACCGAACGGCTGCGAGCTGCCGCGGACGAGCGGCCCGGCGCGGAGACCGGTGGGCACCGCCTGGCGGTCGTCCTGGCCCGAATGCTCGGGTTGGTCGCATTGCTCGCGCTTTCCGGGCTCTTGTATGATACGGCGACCTCCCCCGAGTTCCGCATTCGGCAGGTGACTGTTTCGGGTAACCACCTGCTCACCACCGACGAGGTCTTGGCGGCGGCGGCGGTACAGGGCACGAACAGCTTCTGGGTGCGCCGGTCGGAGGTAGCAGAGCGAGTCCAGCGCCTCGCCGCGGTCCGCGCGGTGGACGTGCGAGTCGCTCTGCCCGGACGGGTCGATCTGCTCATTCGCGAGCGGACGCCGTATGTGAGCTGGCAATCGGGTGACGCGATCTTTCTGGTCGACGTCGACGGCATTGTCCTGGGGACGCAGACCCCAGAGCAGCCGCTGATCGTTATCCATGACCTCGACGGCCCAGCCCCCGAGGCGGGGCAGCGTGTGGACCTCACCGCGATTCGGACGGTGGCAGCATTGACGCAGGCGCTCCCCGGGGCGCTGGGCCTGGCGCCGTCGGAGTACGATTACTCCCGTGCCTTTGGGGTGGAAGTCCAGCCGCCGGGCGGCCCCCGGCTGCGGTTCGGGACAGAGGAGAATCTTGACGTGAAACTGGCGACGCTGGCGGCAGTGCAGGCCGAGCTCAGCCGCGAAGGCACCCGGCCCCAGCTTATCGACGTGCGCTTTCCCCAGCGCCCGTACTTCCGCTGAGCGACCGGAGCGCGGAGAGCTGATGGCCAGGGAGCGCATCGTCGTCGGGATCGACGTGGGCACCACCAAGGTGTGCGCGCTGATCGCGGCTGTGAGCGAGGACGACCAGCTCGAGGTGATCGGCGTCGGGGTCGTGCCGTCCCGCGGGCTGAAGAAGGGTGTGGTCGTCAGCGTCGAGGAGACGGTCGAATCCATCGAGGCGGCGGTCGCCAAGGCCGAGCAGCAGTCGGGCTTCAAGATCGTCTCCGCCTACGTCGGCATCGCCGGGGCGCACATCTCCTCGGTCAACAGCCACGGCGTCGTCGCGGTGCACCGCCACGATAACGTCATCACCGAGGACGACGTGAACCGCGCGCTGGAGGCGGCGCGGGTGGTGACGATCCCACCGGACCGGGAGATCGTCCACGTCCTGCCGCGCCATTTCATCATCGATGGCCAGGAGGGTATCAAGGACCCGGCCGGCATGCTCGGGCACCGGCTGGAGGTGGACACCACGATCGTGGCCGGCTCGGCCACCTCACTGAACAACATGATGCGCTGCGTGGAGCGGGTGGGGATCGGGATCGACGACCTGGTGCTGCAGCCGCTGGCAGCGGGCGAGGCGGTGCTCACCGATGCCGAGCGGGAGCTAGGCGTGGTGCTGCTCGACATCGGCGGCGGCACCACCGACATCGCTGTGTTCTGCGATGGCAGCCTGGCGTATGCCTCGATCCTGCCGATTGGCGGCAACCACATCTCGAACGACATCGCCATGGGCCTGCGCACGCCGTTCGCCGCGGCCGAGGAGGTGAAGCTCCGGCACGGCTACGCGTTGCCAGAGCTGATCGAGGAGGATCGGACGATCGAAGTCGCCGCGTTTGAACGGGACGAGGGGCGCACGGTGTCGCTGCGGCTTCTCGGGGAGATCATCCAGGACCGCCTGGACGAAACGTTCGACCTGGTACGCGAGCAGCTTGCGAAGGGCGGCTATGAGGGCGGACTGCCGGCGGGGATCGTGCTGACCGGTGGGACCGCGCAGCTCCGGGGTATTCGTCGGCTCGCCGCGCAGCGTTTCCAGGGTCCGGTCCGCATCGGCGTTCCGACAGGGATGTTCGGCCTGGTCGATACGATTAGCGGGCCGGCCTTCGCGGCCAGCGCAGGGTTGCTCAAGTACGGGCTGAAGCAGGAAGAGGACGGGGCGAGCCAGCGCCACACTCCCAGCCCGCTCTCCGGCGCCGTTGGCTCAGTGCTCACCTGGCTCAGAAGTTTTCTTCCCTAAGCGAGTACACTGATACGCAATTGAGATATGGAGGCGTCGGATGGCGGCAGAGCTCGATGGATCCGCGCGCATCATCGTCATCGGCGTCGGCGGTGGCGGCTCCAATGCAGTAAACCGAATGATCCAGGCGGGCGTGCGCGGCGTGGAATTCGTCGCGGTCAATACCGATGCGCAGGCGTTGGCGCGGTCTGAAGCGCCGACGCGCTTGCGCATCGGCGAAAAGCTGACGCGTGGCTTAGGCGCTGGGGGCAACCCGGCGATCGGGGAGAAGGCGGCTGAGGAGAGCGCTGAGGGGATCTACCAGCTCTTCAAGGGCGCGGACATGGTGTTCATCGCCGCCGGCATGGGCGGCGGCACCGGCACCGGAGCCTCGCCGGTGATCGCCTCCATTGCCCGCGACGTTGGGGCGCTCACGGTTGGAGTAGTCACCAAGCCGTTTGCCTTCGAGGGGGCGCGCCGCCGCGAGGCGGCGGAGCAGGGCATTGCCAACCTGAAGCAGAAGGTCAATACTCTCATCACCATTCCCAACGACCGGCTGCTGGCGGTGATCGACAAGCGCACCTCGCTGGAGGCCGCCTTCGGGGTGGTAGACGACGTGCTCCGCCAGGGGATCCAGGGCATCTCCGAGCTCATCACCGAGCCCGGCCTGGTGAACCTGGACTTCGCCGACATCAAGTCGATCATGACCGAGGCCGGCTCGGCGCTGATGGCGATCGGGCGCGGCACTGGCGACCAGCGTGCGACGGAGGCGGCCAAGATGGCGATCTCCAGCCCGCTGCTGGACGTCTCGATGGAGGGTGCCAAGGGGGTGCTGTTCAACATCACCGGCGGCGCCGACCTCACCCTCGCCGAGATCAGCGAGGCGGCGGACATTATCTCGCGCGCCGCCGACCCGGACGCGAATATCATCTTTGGCGCGGTGATCGATCCCCGGCTGCAGAGCGAGGTCAAGATCACGGTGATCGCCACCGGCTTCGACGACGGCGCGCGACCGTCCGGGGGCCAGCGCGAACCGCGCGGGGTGGAGCGCGGCCGAGACCATCGCGAGGTGCTCCGCGAGCCGCTCGGGGAGCCGAGCTATGCCGGGGATCGCCTGACGCTCGGCGAGCGACTGCGGCAGACCCATGGCGCTCCCCCACCCCGGCGGGAGCCGCCGGACCTCCCCCCATTGATCGACGAGGAGGACGACCTGGACCTGCCGCCGTTCCTGCGACGGCGTGCCCAGCGCGATCGGTGAGACGCCTCCAGCGCGGCGGGCTGCCGCTCGCCGAATTCGACCTGCTGGCCGGCCTGCCCGGCCTCGTCCATGCCGTCAGTACCCGCCATGGCGGGGTCAGCCCGGCTCCGTTCGACACCCTGAACCTGGGACTGTCGTGCGGAGATGCGCCCGAGAACGTGGCGGCCAATCGCCGCCGCCTCGCCGAGGCGGTTGGCGCCCGTCCCGAGCAGCTCGCGACCTGCTTCCAGGTGCATGGCGCGCAGGTGGTTCACGTCGACGACCAGCCCGCCGAGGTGCTGCGCCGCGAGCACGCCGACATCCTGATCACCAACCGACCCGGGCGCTTTCTGATGCTGCGCTTCGCCGACTGCGTCCCGCTGCTGCTGGTCGATCCCCGGCGGCGGGCGCTGGCGCTGGCCCACGCCGGCTGGCGCGGCACCGCCGCGGATGTCGCCGTCGCAGCGGTGCGGGCGCTGAGCGAGCAGTTCGGCAGCGCCCCGCGCGACCTGCTGGCCGGCGTCGGCCCGGCCATCGGCCCGTGTTGCTACGAGGTAGGTGAGGAGGTTGCCGCCCACTTCGCCCACCGGCCAGGTGGCGTGCGACGCGACGGCCAGCGCATTATGCTGGACCTGTGGGCCTTGAACCGCGAGGCGCTGCTGGCGGCCGGCGTGCCCGCGGCACAGATCGAACTGAGTGCTCTCTGTACCCGCTGCCACAGCCGCGACTTCTTCTCCCACCGTGCCGCGGGCGGCGGGCCCAGCGGCCGCTTCAGTCTGATCGCGAGCCTCCAATGAGCACACTCAGCCCAACGAACACCTCGGAGCCGGTCCCGCCACCCGCCTGGCTGGCCGACAACGTGGCCCGGGTGCGGGAGCGCATCGCAGAAGCTGCCCTGCGCGCCGGCCGCCAGCCCGGCGACGTCCGTCTCGTCGGCGTAACCAAGACGCATCCGGCCGAGCTGGTCATCGCGGCGGCGCGCCTGGGGCTGCGCGACTTCGGCGAGAACCGCGTCCAGGAGGCAGCAGCCAAAATCCCCGTGGTCAACGCCGCGCTCGCCTCGCCGCCCACCTGGCACCTGGTTGGCACGCTTCAGCGCAACAAAGTGAAAGCCGCGTTGTCATTATTCGCTATAATCCAGTCCGTCGACAGCGTCAGGCTGGCCGAGACCATCTCCAGGCTGGCGCATGATGAGCCCTTCCCTGTTCTACTCGAGGTGTACCTGGGGGGCGACCCGACGCGGCCCGGATTCCGCCCCGCCGAGCTGACCGCGGCTGTCGAGCGTATCGTGGCGCTACCTGGGCTGCGGATCCAGGGGTTGATGACGGTAGCGCCGCTGGGCCTGGCCGAACGTGAAACCCGCGCCTGCTTCGCTCGGCTGCGGGAGCTCCGCGACCGCTTGGCCACGCAGTTCCCGCGCGCTGACTGGCGGGAGCTATCCATGGGGATGACTGACGACTTCCCGCTGGCGATCGCCGAAGGAGCCACCTGCGTACGTATTGGCCGGGCGCTATTTGGAGAACGACTCTCGTGCTGACAACGTTTCTGCAGACCTTCGTCTACTACCTGATCCAGATCCTGGTTATCGCCATCGTCGCCCGGGCGCTGCTGTCGTGGTTCAACCTGCGCGCGGACAATCCGCTGGTCGTGCTGCTGTACGACGTGACTGAGCCGATCCTCGCCCCGCTGCGGCGGATCATCCCCCAGATCGGGATGATCGACATCTCTCCACTGGTCGCGATTCTCCTGCTGCAGGTCATGCAGCAGCTCATCAGCAGCATCATCCGCTAACATCGCCGCCACGACGAACCCGGAACTGGCCGCGTCTCTGCTGTTCCCGCGGGCACCCGTGAGCCTCGCTCCGTCGCACGCCTGGACGCCGTGGCAATCAAGGGGTTCCCCGCGTCGGTGGCAGCCGGCGCAGCACCTCGTCCCAGCGCTCCAGCGGCACCTCCACCACCTTCAATCGCGCCCGCGCCCCACGCACCAGCCGCACGCTGGAGCGCGGCACCCCGAGCCACTCTGCCAGCAGCGCCACCACGGCCTGGTTCGCCTGCCCCTCCACCGGTGGCTGGCGCACCCAGAGCTCCAGCATGCCGTCTGGCCGCGCCACGACTGCCTCCCGCGGCGCCCCGGGATGGACACGGACCGTCAGCCGCATGGAGCGGCCGCACGCGAACCGCACTGACGCCCGGCGCTGAGGAGACTGAGCACAGCGGCCTCGGCCACTAGGCGCTGGAGACGCTCGCCCGGCGCGAGGTGGCGGGGGGCCGCGCGCTGGCCAGGCGCGCCGTGGCCGGGCGGGATAGCACCTGCAAGCAGAGGTAGCTCAGGCTGCCGAACAGAAGGGTCATGACACCGGCGTGGGCAAGGGTGCTGAAGAGGCTCATCCGGGTAAGCACGACCAGGCCGCCGCCCAGCGCCTGGAGCGTGACCAGCAGCAGCGCCACCGCGCTCCCCCGGGCCAGGTCAGGGCGCGCTAGGCGGAGCCGCTGCCCCCAGAGCGCCAACCCGGCCAGCAGCAGCAAGCTGCCGAGCGCGGCGAGGCGGTGGGCAAACACGGCGGCGACCGGCGCCGAGAGCGCGGGGATGAGGGCCCCGCCGCACAGCGGCCAGTCCAGGCAGGCGAGGCTGGCGCCGGTGTGGCGGACGTAGGCACCCAGGTAGACGACGAGGTACACGTAGGCGAGGCTGGCCCAGGCGGCGCGTCGGAACGCGGGTGGCGCCGGCCGGTCGCGCGGCGCCTCGCCGGCCGGCTCGCGGAGGACGACGGCGGTCAGGAAGACGCTGGCGAACGCGACCAGCGAGATGCCGAAGTGTAGCGCCAGCACCGCGGGTGACTGTGGCGCCAGCACCGCCCAGGCGCCCAGGCCAGATTGCACCAGCAGCGAGCCGAGCATCAGCGGAACCAGCACCCGGATCTCGGTGCGCTCGCGCCAGCCCATCCAGGCGCCGACGGCGAGCGCAAAGATGAGCAGCCCGACGATTCCCGTCACCGCGCGGTGGCTGAACTCGATCGCTGTCTGCAAGGCAAACTCCGGAATGAACTGGCCGTGGCACAAGGGCCAGGAGCGGCCGCAGCCTTCGGCCGACCCGGTATTGGTCACCGCGGCGCCCATGAGCAGCACCAGGAACATGCCGGCGGTCGCGGCGCACGACAGCCAGCGCACAGCACGTTGCATCCATCCCACCCGGGGACGCCGCGAGTCGAACCGGCGTCCCGAGGCCATTATCGCGCACCAGGCGAGGTCGGCGCGTGCCGCGACAGGCTACAATTGACGGCCGAGGCGCAGCTACACATAATGCCGCGGGCCCGAGGCGCCAGTCTGCTCCGCGACTGCTGCCCGCGCACCCCGGATCAGGAGAGCGGCGGCGTTCATGCAACTGGTCACCAACGAGAAGCTGGCGACGAGCCGCTTCCGCTTGGGCACCGTCCTGCACATGGTGGCCCTGGCGGTCCTGATCGCCGGGCTATTCGTTTCGCTGCAAGTCACGCCCACAACCACCAACCCTGTGCTGCTGTTCGCCCCGTACCTGGCCGTCATCGTGTTCTTCGTCCCCTACTTCTTTGGCAAACAGCTCGTGCAGCGCTACGGGCCCAAGCACCGGCAGGACGCGGCCCTGGCGCAGGCGATCAAAGGGCTGGACAACCGCTATACCCTGATCACCTTCGCTGCCCCCAATCTGCCGGATTACCTGCTGGTCAGCCCCAATGGGGTCACGGTGCTGCTTCCGCGCCCGCACACCGGCACGCTGATCTGTCGTGGCCAGAGCTGGGACCAGCAGGACGTGAGCCCGATCGTCAAGTTCTATAACACGGTCTGGGGTGTGCCGCTCGGCAATCCGACGCGCGACCTGGAGAGCGCCAAGGAGCAGGTCATCCGTGAGCTGCGGGCCCGGCTGGGCGACGCGGCCGACAGCGTCCCCGTTCAGGGCGTGGTCGTCTTCACCAGCCCCCAGGCCCGGCTGCGCCTGGAGGGCTGCGCGGTGCAAGCAGCCAGCACGAAGAGCCTGAAGAATCTGCTGCGGAGCAAGGGCGGGCTGAGCTCAGCGCTGGTGACGCGGGTCCGCGAGGCGCTGATCCCCGAGACCATCCCGTGAGCACTGCCCGGGGCGCCCAGGGACTTGTCGTCGCCTGGGTCGTGCTCTCCCTGCTCCTACTCTGGCCCAACGTGGCGCCTGTTGCGCCAGACCGCTCCGTGCCAGAGAGCCGGCCCGCGTCCGGTGTCCCGGGCGTCGTCGTCGCCCGGGCCATGCCAGGCGCGGAGCTGGAGCTGGAGCGCTTCGCGCAGACGCAGGGGTACCGGGTGCTCGGCCGTCTCGCCCCGCTAGGAATCCTGCGGCTGGCGGTGCCCCCGGGCGAGGAGCAGGCGACTGTCGAAGCGCTCACCCGGAGTCCGCTGGTGGCCTGGGCGGACAGAGTGCACCGCGAACGGCTGACCGCGGTCATCCCCGATGACACCTACTACACCTCGTTCCAGTGGAACCTCGCCCGCATCGGGCTGGAGACCGCCTGGAACGTCACCACCGGACGGCCCAGCATCATCGTCGCAGTGCTGGACACCGGGGTCGATTTTCACCATCCCGACCTGGCCCCGAACCTGTTGAGTGGCTACGACTTCGTCCACGACGACGCGGATGCGAGCGACGATTCGTCGCACGGCACCGCGGTCGCCGGGATCATCGGGGCGATCGGGAACAACGGGATCGGCGTCGCTGGGGTCGCCTGGCAGGTCAAGATCCTGCCGGTCAAAGTGCTCGACCAGCAAGGCCAGGGCTCTGACGATATCGTCGCCCAGGGCATCGTCTACGCGACCGACCGCGGGGCCCGCATCATCAACATCTCGTCCAGCACGGTGGACGACTCCAAAGTCCTGCGCGAGGCGGTAACCTACGCGAACGCGAAGAACGTGCTGATCGTGGCCGCGGCCGGCAACACCGGCGATCGGGCGAACCTGCCGAACTATCCCGCCGCGTATGACGAGGTGCTGGCGGTAGGAGCGTCCGACCGCTCGGACAAGGTACCGTTGTTTTCCCAGCGGCAGCCGTACATTGGGATGGTGGCTCCAGGAGTGGACATCCCGAGCACCGCCTGGGTGGGAGCCGGCCTGGGGCCCTACGCACTGACCACCGGCACCTCGGCCGCCGCGCCGCAGGTATCCGGGGTTGCCGCGCTGCTGCTCAGTGTGCGGCCGGATCTGACCAACGACCAGCTCCGGCACATTCTCCAGGACTCGGCGCAGGATATCTGTCCCCCGGGCCGAGATAACGCCAGCGGGTTCGGCCGGCTCGACGCGGTTCAGGCGCTCGCGCTGGTCCTCGGCAGCCCTCCGCCCACCGTCACGCCGGTCCCAGCCACGGAGCAGACGCCGACGCCGAGTCAAACCGAGCTGCCCGCGCTCCCGACCCTGCCGGTGCTGGCCCCGGCCGCCACACCGGGCGCGAGCCCGAGCGCCAGCCCGAGCGCGGTGTCGCCTTCGCCCAGCACCTGGTACTTTGCCGAGGGCAGCACCCAGCCCCCCTTCGACACCTGGCTGGCGCTGTTCAACCCCACCAATCGCGCCGTCGACGTCCGCATCACCTACATGCCGACCGAAGGCGACAACGTCGTGCAGCAGGTGCGCCTACCGCCCGACTGCCGGCACAGCATCCATGTCAACGATGTCATCCCGAACGCCGAGCTCAGCCTGCGCGTCGACTCCAACGACACGGTGCTGGCCGAGCGGTCGATGTACTTCGGCCATGATGGCACCGACTCCATCGGCGCTTCTGCGCCCTCGCGGACCTGGTACCTGGCGGAGGGATCGACCGCGGCGCCGTTCGACACCTGGATCCTGCTCCAGAACCCGGGCACCCGCCCGGCGAACGTGAGCCTGCAATATATGCGCGAGGACGGCAGCGTGGTGCCTCAGCAGCTCGTCATCCCGCCCTCCTCGCGCAAGAGTGTGTACGTCAATCAGCTCTTCCAGGCGGCCGGGTTCTCGACCTTCATTACTTCCGACGTCCCGATCGTCGCCGAGCGGGCGATGTACTTCGACAACGCCCAGGGCGGGCACGGCACCATCGCCGTCGCCGAGCCGCGCCGGACCTGGTACTTTGCCGAAGGCCAGACCCGCGTCGGCTTCGATACCTGGCTGCTGGTACAGAACCCGAATCCGCAGCCGGCCAAGCTGACCGTTACCTTCTACCCCGAAGGCGGCCAGCCGGTCGTGCAGGGATACACGGTTGGCCCTCGCTCGCGCTTCAGCCTCTACGCCGATCCCGTGCTCCCGAATGTGAGCTTCGGCGCTAAGGTCGAGTCCGACCAGCCAATTGTCGCGGAGCGCGCAGTGTACTTCGGCCAGGGGCGCGGCGGGACCGATTCGAGCGGTGTGGCAAGCCCGGCCAAGGAATGGTTCCTGCCGGAGGGCTCGACCGCCAAGCCGTACCACGAGACGCTGGCGCTGCTCAATCCCAATGCGCGCCCGGCTGAGGTCAGCCTCGTCTTCACCCGCGCCGACGGCGCGCCTGACGAGTCCCGCCACCTCACGCTCCCGCCCACCAGCCGGACGACCGTTGACGTCAATCGGATCGTCGCCGATGCAGAGGTAGCGACGCACGTGACGGCGGACCGATCGATCGTCGTGGAGCGGACGACGATGTTCGCCGACGGCCTGGGCGGGACGAGTGCGCCCGGCATTCCCCGTTAGGCGCCGCGTTCGGGGCCACCTGGCCCGAAGCCTGCAACGGGCTCTGAAGAGCCTCGACACGTAGCCGCGGGCCGCGCTGCGCTCCATCTGGCCCGGCCGATGAGAGCTCTTTCACATTCAGGCCGATCAGCTCTTGCCAACGAGCGCGGCCACGCAGACAATGCGGATGAAGCCCAAACCACAACGAGGTGGGGGAGTACATGGCGACGAAGCCCAGGGGGCCTATGTCCCGGCGACATCTCGGCCGCGTCGGCCCGTTCCGACACCACAACCCGCTCGAAGATATGCTCGCGCAGCTCGACAAGGCCGCCTCCATCATCAAGGCGGACCCGAACGAGATCGAGCCGATGCGGCATCCCAAGCGACAGGTGATCGTCAGCGTACCGGTGCGGATGGACAGTGGCGAGCTGCGGGTGTTCACCGGCTACCGGGTGCTGTACGACAACACCCGCGGCCCCGGCAAAGGGGGCATTCGCTACCACCCGGACGTCACGCTGGACGAGGTGACTGCGCTGGCTGGCTGGATGTCGTGGAAGTGCGCCATCGTGGATGTGGCGTTCGGCGGCGCCAAGGGCGGCGTCGCCTGCGATCCGAAGCTGCTGAGCGAGGGCGAGCTGGAGCGGCTGACGCGCCGCTACGTCGCCGAGATCTTCGACCTGATCGGCCCAACCGTCGACATCCCCGCGCCCGATGTCGGAACCAGCCCACGGGTGATGGCCTGGGTGATGGACACCTTCAGCATGAAGAAGGGGTACGTTGAGCCGGGCGTGGTCACCGGCAAGCCGATTGTGCTGGGCGGCAGCCGCGGGCGCGAGGAGGCGACGGGGCGCGGGCTGCTGATCACTGTCGCCAACGTGCAGCGCAAGCGCAGCCGGCCGCTCGACGAAACCACGGTGGTCATCCAGGGGTTTGGCAATGTCGGCTCCAACGCGGCGCGACTGCTGCACCAGGCGGGTGTCAAAGTCATCGGGCTGAGCGACGTCAACGGGGGGATCTATAACCCGGCCGGGCTCGACGTTTCTCGGGTGCTCACCCACTACAGCGAGCACCATACTCTGGCCGGCTTCCGGGGTGCTGAGGAGGTCGACAACGCCGCGCTGCTGGAGCTGCCCTGCGAAGTGCTGATCCCGGCGGCGCTGGAGGGGCAGATCCACGAAGGGAACGCTGGGCGGCTGCGAGCGCGGGTTGTGGTGGAGGGCGCCAACGGCCCGACCACTCCCGAGGCCGATGAGATCCTCAAGGAGCGCGGTATCCTGGTCGTCCCCGACATCCTGGCCAACGCCGGCGGCGTCGTCGTGAGCTACTTCGAGTGGGTGCAGGACCGCTACGGCTTCTTCTGGCCAGAGGCAGACGTCAACGCGCGCCTGGAGGAGAAGATGACCGTGGGATTCGAGGGCGTCTGGGAGATGTCCGAGCAATACGTGGTGGACCTGCGGACGGGCGCGTACATCCTGGCGATCAAGCGGCTGCTGGAAGCGCGGGCGCTGCGCGGCCTGTACGCCTGACGGGCCGCGCAGCGCCCGCGCTTGGGGCACTGGCACGGCTCTTGCCGCTGGCTCTCGAGAGGAGCTGGAGGCGTGTCGCACACGCGACATGGGGCGCTCGGGAGGCGAGGATGTCGTCGGTCTACAACGTGCTGTGCATGATGTGCGGCCGGTCGTCGGGGCAACTGCGCGGCGGCCGCTTCTACCAGGCGCCCGGGGCGCCGATGCCGATCCGCGAGCACGGGCGGAATCGGTGCGGCTTCTGCAGCGGCAACCTGTACCTGGAGCCCGACGACTCTGGCATAGCGCCCTATACCATCGCCGACTCACTGGCCCAGCGCCGCGCCTCGTAAGCAGGGCAGAGCCGTTGGCGCGGGATGCCCGAGGCGCGGGCATCCCGCGCCAACGGCTCTGCCCGATGCCTTGCCAGGAGCGCCCTGTGCTCCTGGCATTCGCTGCGCTTGGCGCTCTCCCTGCGCTTCCACGCGCAGTCCAGCCGCCCATAGCTCCCCACCGCGCGCCACGAGCGCCTGCACCGCCGACGCGCGGCTTGTGCCCACCGGGCAGAACAACGTTGCGCCGCCCGCGGCGTCGACGTCGCCTGCCACGACCCGGGTTCCGGCGTGGGCGAGCGCCAGCGCCGCGCCGCAGCCGATGCCTGATCCATCACCTGTTACGATCGCCACCTTGCCGTCCAGTCGCGCCAGCGGCACCGATACCGGCTGCACCGACGTCTCCTCCGTGCCTGTTGCCGGGCCGGGTGTGCTGAGACGATGCGCGGATCGCCATGGCCTGTCAATCTCCGGCCGCCGGTCAACGCCGGCTCAGTCCGCTGGACGCGACAGCGGGGTCGCGGGAGCGGAGCTGGGTCGCTGGCTGCGGCAGGAAGCGCACCATCGCCGCGGCGATCAATGGGAGTAGCGCCACCAGGGCGGTGGTCGACCCGAGCCCGATCACCTCCGCCAGTCGAGCCATGGGGATCGCGAACAGGCCGCCCAGGCCGATGGTCAGCCCCAGCATCACCCCGCTCATCATCCCGGCGCTGCCGGGCACGCTCTCCTGGCCCCGCAGTGCGAGTGTGGCGAAGGAGCCGTTGAGGAACAACCCGCACAGGCCGGTGGCGATCCAGAACAGCAAGTCCGGCCGGCTGTCCAGCGCCAGGGCGAGGCCGAACGGCACGCTCAGGAGCATGGAGCCGACGATGACCCGGTCGCGGCCGAAGCGATCGCTCAGGATGGCGCCTAACAGCCCGCCGAGCGCGCCACCGACGAGGAACAGGGTGAGCACACGGGCCGCGTCAGCGACGCCCAGCCCGCGCTCGTTGCCCAGCAACGGTAAAAAGGCGGCGAAGGTGCCGGTGGCCCAGGAGCGGAAGGTGACGACCAGGAACAGCAGCAGCAGGACGCGGCGGTGCGCCTGGACGATGCCCAGCAGCGAGGGGCGCAGCGCAGGCGGCTGGGCCGGGGCCGGCGGAACTAGCCGCCAGAGCAACACCGCTACCAGCAGCGCCGGTGGCGCCAGCAGCCAGGTGCCGGGCAGGCCGAGCCACTCGATGAGCGGTCCCACGGCCAGTGGGCCGACGCCCAGCCCGAAGTTCCCGAACGTGATGTAGATTCCCAGCCAGCGGCCGCGCGTGTGCGGCTCGCTGAGCTCCATCACCGCTGCGGCCGACGCGGGGTGGAACATGGCGCTGCCCAGCCCGGCGCAGGCGAGCAGCGGCAGCAGCAGCAGGTAGGCCGGGACGAGCCCGAGCAGCGAGCAGGTGACGCCGCCGAGCGCGACGCCAGCCCAGGCGAGCCAGCGCAGCCCGCCCCGGTCGGCCAGGTGGCCGATGAACGGCTGGAGCACCGACGAGGTGATCTGGTAGGTAGCGACGAGCAGCCCGGCCAGTCCCAGGGAGATCCCGTGGGCCGGGATCAGTGCTGGCAGCGCAGCGGGGAGCACGTAGCCATACGAGTCGTTGACGCCGTGCGCCAGCGCGAGCGCCAGCACCGCGCCGCGCCGGCGCAGCCAATCCGTCCCCATGCTGGGCATTGTGGCGAAGCGGCACAGGACGTGAAAAGGGCTGTCCCGACTGCTCCGGGCTCGCTCCCGTTACACTGACCTGGTCCACTATGGCCACCAGCCCGCTTACCTGGCTCGCGCTCGTGCTCCTGGGCGTCGTCGTCGGGGCGTTCGGGACGCTCATCGGCGCTGGCGGCGGCTTCGTGCTCGTGCCGGTGCTGCTGCTGCTCTATCCCCAGGAGAGCCCCAAGACGATCGCGACGATTTCGCTCGCAGTAGTGTTCATCAACGCGCTCTCCGGGACCATCGCCTACGCGCGGCTCGGGCGCATCGACTACCGCACCGGGCTGCTGTTCTCCGCCGCTGCCACGCCCGGGGCGATTGTCGGGGCGCTGGCCACCAGCCTGGTACGCCGCGGCCTGTTCGACGTGCTCTTCGGTGTCGTGCTCATCCTGCTCGCCCTGTACCTGCTCCGCTTCGGCCGGCCGACGGAAGGACATACCATCCCGCGTTCGGTGAATCTGAAGCTCGGGATCGTGATCAGCTTCGGGGTCGGACTCGTCTCCAGCTTCCTGGGCATCGGCGGCGGGATCATCCACGTCCCATTGATGATCCAGGTGCTCGGCTACCCGGCCCACATCGCCACCGCCACCAGCCACTTCATCCTGGCGATTACCGCCTTCGTCGGCACCGTCACCCACATCGCGAGCGGTGAGTTCACCGAAGGCTGGCGGCGCAGCATCGCGTTGGGCATCGGCGTCCTTGGCGGCGCCCAGATCGGCGCTGCGCTGTCCCAGCGGGTCAAGAGCCGCTGGATCGTCCGCTCGCTCGCCGGCGGGCTGCTCCTGGTAGGGCTGCGAGTGATCTTCCAGGCGGTGCGCTGACGGCCGGGGCTTAGCGCAGCAGCAGCACCGGGCAGGGGGCGTGGTCCAGCACGAAGCGGGCGGTGTGCCCCACGGATCGCGGCCCCGGCGGAGCTGCGCGCCCGAAGCGGTGGGCAAACAGCACAACCAGGTCCGCCTGGCGCTGGCCGGCCAGCGCGACGATCTGGCGCTCCGGCACCCCCGACACCAGCAGCGCCTCCCCGCGCAGGCCGCTGGCGCCGAGCTGCGCCTCCGCCTCCGCGATCACAGCCGTGGCCCGGGCCCGTTCCGCCGCGGTCAGCTCCCGAGCGCGGTCCGGGGGCAGCGGCGGGGCGCCGATGATCGCGCCGCGCGCCAGCTCGAGCGCGCTCCGCGGCCCGGTATCGGCGACGTGGAGCAGCAGCAGCTCACTCTGGCGCAGGTCTAGCAAAGCCCGCGCCCGCTGGATAAGCTCGGCGGTTCCGTAGCCATCGATGCACAGCAGCACACGCACCTTCGCCTCCCTTAGAGCTGCTGCACCAGCCAGAGCGTCAGCGCCGCGGCGAGCAGCGCGGGCGGAAGCAGCAGCGCTCCCACGCGGAGATACTCCAGGCCGCTGACGTCGAGTCCGCGACGACGGAGCAGCAGCAGCCAGAGCATCGTCGAGAGGGAGCCGACGATCGTCAGGTTCGGTCCGAGGTCCACGCCGAGCAGCACCGCCGCGGCCAAGTCCTGGTGCGTGGAGGGGGCGGCGGGGGCGGCGGCGACCGTCGAAGCCGCGATGAGCGCCATTGGCAGATTGTTGATCAGGTTCGCCCCCAGCGCGGCGCCGACCGCCGTTAGGAGCGGCGCCAGCAGGCCGCCGCTGGCAACAGCGCGAGCGAGCAGCGCGCCGAGCAGTGGCGTCAGCCCGGCGTTCTCGATCCCGCGTACCAGGACGAGCATGCCGGCCAGGAAGGGGAAGATGCCCCAGGCGACTTCGCTGGCGATGGCGCGCGGGGCGAGCGCGCCGACCAGCGCCTGGGCGAGCAGGATGATGGTCGCGCCAGCCAGGGCGACGAGTCCAAGCGGCGCCTCGAGCGCAGCGCCGGCGAGGTAGCCAGCCGCCAGCAGGCACAGCCCCGCCAGCGTTACCGCGAAGCCACGAGGGTGATCCGCGGCGCCGGCGGTCGGCTTCGCCCCGAAGCCGACCACGAGATCGTCGCGGAACACGAGCAGCAGCCCGGCAAACGTCACGGCCAGCGCAACCAGCGCGGGCAGGAGGAGCCGGCCCAGGAACTGTGGCAGCGTCATCGGCACCACCTGGAGCACCAGGATATTCGCCGGGTTGGCCACGGGCAGCAGGAGCGAGGCGGCGTTGGCGACGAAGCTACAGGTGAACGCGTACGGCCGGGGCGGCAGCCCGAGGCGGACGACGAGCGCGAAGACGACCGGGGTCAGCAGCAGCGCCGTCGCGTCGTTCGACAGGATCGCTGTGATCGCGCTCCCCAGCAGGAACAGGTTCAGCAGCAGCCGCCAGCCGCTGCCGCCCGCGCCGCGCGCCGCCAGCCCGGCCAGCCGGGTGAACACCTCGGCTCGATCCGCCGCCGCGGCCGCGACAAGCATCCCGAGGAAGAACAGAAACGCGTTCCAGGCGCCCAGGATGATGGCGAGCGCTTCACGCGGAGAGACGGCACCGACGAGCAGCATGCCGAGCGCGCCGCCCAGGGCGAACACCCCTTCGGGCACTCGGCGCGGCCGGATGAGCACCAGACTCAGGGTAGCAACGAACAGCAGCAGGGCTGCTGCCGCGTGGATCCCAGACACTCCGCGGCCCCCTCGCGTGCCAGCGACCGGCGCGATGGATTCTTCAGAATTCGTTCAGATTGTCGTAAGACAGCCTTTAGGATGCAGCGGTAGACTACAGAGCGGCACAGCCGGTGCCAGGAGTGGGCGGCGACGGGCCACGCCTGTCAGGACTACTATGCCGAGTCGGGATCCTTCCCCTGAGGGCGAGCAGCGGAACAAGACCCGCATCCTGATTGTGGAAGACGAGGAGACGATCCGCGACTTCGTCCGCCTGGGGCTCGAGTACGAGGGCTTCGAGGTTGAGACAGCCGGCGACGGCCAGCAGGCGCTGGAGCAGGTTCGCCGCTTTGGGCCGGACCTGGTGGTGCTGGACCTGATGCTGCCGGGGATGGACGGGCTGGAGGTGTGCCGCGAGATCCGCCGGCGCGCGGCGCTGCCGATCATCATGCTCACCGCGCGTGGGGAGGTGGACGACCGGGTGGCCGGGCTGGAGGCGGGCGCCGACGACTACCTTCCAAAGCCGTTCAAGTTCAAAGAGCTGCTCGCCCGGATCCGGGCGGTGCTGCGGCGTGCCGGCCTGGATCAGGGGCGGCTGCTGCGCGTTGGCCCGCTCACCCTGGACACGCAGACCCGGCAGGTGACGCGCAACGGGCGGACGGTGGACCTGACGCCGCGGGAGTTCGATCTGCTGGAGCACCTGATGCGCCACCCCCGCTGGGTGCTGACCCGCGAGCAGTTGCTGGATCGCATCTGGGGCATGGACTACGTGGGCGATGCGAACGTGGTGGAAGTACACATCAGCGCGCTGCGGGCCAAGCTGGGCGACGCCGACCGGCAGCTCATCCGCACCGTGCGCGGCGTTGGCTACATGTTGAGCGGGTAGCGCACTGAACACCCTGCTGCGACGTTACCCCCTGCGGCGACTGCTGGCGGTTGGCTTCTCCGCCGGCCTGCTGCTGGCTGTCGTCGCGCTGGGCGTCTTCGTCTACACCCAGGTCAACGACTACCTCTGGCGCTCCGGCTCGCTCCGCCTGGTCGACCAGGCGGAGGCGGCGGTGCAGCGCCTCGCCCCGCAGCCTCCGTCCGAACCAGGCACGCGCCGCCGTCCAGGTGTGCTCCCCGCCCCGGACGATCTACGCAGCGTGGCCCCGGACCTGGTGCGCGACCTGCAGGCTCGCGACATCGCGGTCTGGGTACTCGACGCCGACGGTCGCGTGCTCGCCCACGGGCCGTCCACTCCCGACGGCCCGCGCCCCGAGGGCCGGCTGATGGGAACCCTGCGGACCCGGGTCGCCTCGCGCGTGTCCGGCACCCTCGTCTACCGCGTCGCCAACGACCGTGGCTCCTGGCAGGTCGTGGTCGTCCCGCTGGTGCGCGACGACCAGGTTGCCGGCGCGCTCGTGCTGGCCAGTCCGTTCAGCACCGCCGAGCTGCTGCTGGACCGGCTGCGCTTCTGGCTGCTCGTCGGTGCGCTCGCGGTGGTGCTGCTCGGCACCGTGTTCGGGCTCGTGCTCGCCCGCGCGCTCGCCACCCCGCTGGAGCGGATGGCGCAGACGGCGGCGCAGATCGCCGCCGGCGACCTGGATCGCCGGGTGGGGCTGCCGCCCGGCCGTAACGAGGTCTACGCCACCGCCTCGGCGTTCGACCGCATGGTCGACCGCTTGCAGGCGCTGCTCGCCGCCCAGCGCCGGTTCGTCGCCGACGCCTCCCACGAGCTGAAGACCCCGCTGACGGCGATCGGCGGCATGGTCGAGATGCTCCGCCTGGGGGCCGACCGCGCCGACCCGAACGCGCGGCAGCGGATGCTCGCCGCGGTCGAGCGCGAGGTCGACCGCATGGGCCGGCTCGTGCGCGACCTGCTCACGCTGTCGCGAATCGACGAGAGCTTCGCGCTCGACCGCCGGCCGCTCGCGCTCGCGGAGATTCTCCGCCAGGCCGTGAACATGGCCAGCCAGGCGCACCCGGACCATCCCTTCGAGCTTGACGTAGCTGGGCCACTGCCAACCGCGGGCGACCCGGACCTGCTGGAGCGCGTCTTTCTCAACCTGCTGGATAACGCCGCCAAGTACAGCGATCCGGGCCTGCCGGTGCAGGTGCGCGGCCGGCCGGAGGCGGGCCGCCTGGTCGTGACCGTGCAGGACCACGGGCAGGGCATCCCCGCGGCGGATCTGCCGCACATCTTCGATCGCTTCTACCGGGCCGATCCGTCACGGACCCGGCAGACCGGCGGGAGCGGTCTCGGGCTGGCGATCGTCCGGGCAGCGGTGGAGCGCCACGCCGGGACAGTCTCCATTGCCAGCCAGGTCGGCCAGGGCACGACGGTCACGGTCGAGCTTCCGGCGGCACCCGCAGCCGCCCCGTCCAACGGCGCCGTTGAGCGGTTGCCCGATCCGCCGCCCGCCAGCCGCTCAGAGACGCTGGCGCCGAAAGTAGCTGGCGGCGCGCCACCGCGGTGACTCTGACACCGCGCCGTTCAGCAACTCTTCAGGCATCGCCGCCAGACGGCTCAGGCTGACGCCCTAGCATGCCTCTCAGAAAGTCAGACGGGCGCCCTTCGGGCGCCCGGTGATGCATGGGAGGAACAGGATGTCGTTCACGAATCTGGCGCTCCGGATCCTGGCCGTGGGAGCGCTGATCGCCGTGCTGGTTGGCGGCGTGCTCTACGTGAGTGGGGTGGCGCCGGGCCTGGCCGCGCCACCGCCAACGCTGAGCCCCGCCCCCGCCGGCACTCCCGCCACACCCGGCCCAGGCAAGCAGGGTAAGCACGCCGCGCCCGTCGTCTGGGCCGCAACCTCGCCGGCCACCCACAAGGGCGATCACTACACCCTTGCCATCACGAACGGCCCCACCGCGCAGCAGGTATCGGTGATGACGACCATCATGGACCACTCGACCCACACCAACACTCCGGTCATTCAGCAGACCTTCACCCTGGCGCCAGGTGAGACGAAGACGCTGGCTGCGGACAACACCTACGGCACCGCGAACCACTTCCAGACCCGCATCGGCTCGCAGAACCAGGACCTCACCTTCACCGTGACGATCGCCGACAGCCAGGGCACTACCGCCACCTTCAACCAGCGGGCTTTCTGGGTCCACACCGCGGCCGACCGGCCGCAGCGCCCGGCCGCCCCTCACCCCCACCCGCGGCCAGGCGGTCCAGCCCAGCAGCCGCCGCCCACCCCGGGCGCCCAGTAGCGGAGACCGGCCATGACGCCCATCCCCCGCGTCCGCGTCCCCTCGAGCGAGCTGCTGGGCCTGCTGGGCCTGGCAGCCCTCCTGGCGGGCGCCGTCCTGCTCGCCCGCGGGCTCAGCGCGGACCTCGCCAGCCACACCCAGGCCCACCACACCCTGGTAGCGCTGCTTCCGCCCCGCGCCGCGCAGACCGTTGCGCAGCTCGAGGCGCAAGAGGAGACCAACCCCTGGCATCGGGTCATCGTCGGCGGCCAGGCACTGCTGATCGGCGGCCTTGCGCTGCTGTACCTGGGCGAGCGGCTCAAAACTCATCGGCTCCAGGCCGCGCTCCAGCGGCTGGCGGGCAGCCGAGCCGCCAGCGCCCCGGATCAGGCGCCCGCGACCAGCGCCGCCTCTGGCGCACGGGATGGCCCAATGCTCCAGCCGCGCGAGCATCCCGCGGCGTAAGGCCGACGCTGGTCCCCAGCGGGGAGTCGGCCCTTGCCCCGGAGTGCCCGCGGCGACAGGCTATACTTGAGTAGGCGGCGCGACAGCGCCGTCTTGCTCGTGTGGGGTGTTCCGTGTACCAGGCGCCGAAGGGCACGCAGGACGTGCTCCCGGACGACATCGCCCCCTGGCGCTACGTCGAGTCCGCCTGCCACCGCCTCGCCCAGCAGTTCGGCTACGGGGAGATTCGTACCCCCATATTCGAGGATACCGGGCTGTTCCTGAAGGGCGTCGGCGAGGCGACCGACATCGCCGAGAAGGAGATGTACAGCTTCCGCGACAAGGGCGGGGCGAATCTGACGCTGCGCCCGGAGGGCACCGCGGCGGTGGTCCGCGCCTACCTGGAGCACGGGCTGTACAACCGACCCCAGCCGGTGAAGCTGTACACGCTGATGAGCGCCTTCCGCCACGACCAGCCCCAGGCCGGACGACTGCGCGAGTTCCACCAGTGGGACTGCGAGGCGATCGGTGAGGAGGACCCGCTGATCGACGCCGAGCTGGTTGTGCTCCTCTGGCAGCTCCTGGATGACCTGGGGCTGCGCGGCCTGAGTGTGCAGCTCAACAGCATCGGCGACGCCGCCTGTCGCCCCCAGTACGTCCGAGCACTGGTGAGCTACTTCGAGGCGCACGAGCGGGAACTATGCCCGGACTGCCAGCGGCGGCTGCGGACCAACCCGTTACGGCTGCTTGACTGCAAGAACCCGCAGTGCCAGCCACTGATCGCCCAGGCACCGCGCTCGGTGGACTATCTCTGCGGCCCCTGCGCGGAGCACTTCGCCCGGCTGCGGCACTACCTGGACCTGGCGGCGCTGCCGGTGACGGTCAATCCGCGGTTGGTGCGCGGGCTCGACTACTACACCCGCACCGTGTTCGAGGTCTGGCCGCCGACGGTGGGCGGACAATCTACGCTCGGCGGCGGTGGCCGCTATGATGGGCTGGCAGAGCTACTGGGCGGCCGGCCAACGCCCGGGGTGGGGTTCGCGATGGGGATCGAGCGGGTGATCCTGAACCTGAAGGCGCAGGAGGTTCCGGTCCCGCCCACGCCCCCCCTCGCCGTCTACGCCGCCTATCTGGGTGTGGCCGGCAAGGACCAGTCGTGGCGACTGGTCCAGCGGCTGCGGCAGGCCGGCACCAGCGCAGTGGTGGCGACAGGCGACCGCAGTCTGAAGGCGCAGTTGCGCCAGGCGAACGCCCTGGGCGCTCAGTGGGCGCTCATCTCCGGCGACGCCGAGGTGGAGGCGGGCACGGTTCAGCTCCGAAACCTGGCGCGGGGTGAGCAGGAGACGCTCCCGCTCGACGAGGCGGTGGCGCGGCTGACCCGGGTGGAACGGGTGGCGGTATGAGCAGCACGGTCATTGAAGAGGCGCTGATCCAGCGCCTGGAGGAGATGCAGCGCCGCTACGAGGAGATCCTAGAGCTCCAGGGCTCTCCGGAGGTGCTTGCCGACCCGAAGCAGCTCCAGGCCCTTGGCCGCGAGCAGGCAGAGTTGAGCGAACCGGTGGAGCTATACCAGCGACTGCGCGCCGCCCAGGCGAACATCGCCGAGGCTCGCGCCCTGCTCGATGAGACGCAGGACGAGGCGGACCGCGCCTACCTGCGCCAGGAGATCGAGCATCTGGAGCGCGAGGAGCGCAGGCTCATCGAGCAGCTCCTGGAGCGGCTGCGGCCGCGCGACCCGAACGACACCCGCGACGTCATCATGGAGATCCGGGCGGGCGAGGGCGGCGCCGAAGCCGGGCTGTGGGCCGGCGACCTGATGCGGATGTACATCCGCTACGCCGAGCGGCACGGCTGGAAGGTGGAGGTGCTGGACCTGGAGGAGTCCGGGATCGGCTCGGTCAGCAACGCCACCCTGGAGATCCGTGGCAAGGGCGCCTACAGTCGGCTGAAGTTCGAGAGCGGGGTGCACCGGGTGCAGCGCGTCCCGGCGACCGAGGCGCAGGGGCGGATCCACACCTCCACCGCGACCGTGGCGGTGCTGCCCAAGGCGGAGGAGGTCGATGTCCAGATCCGCGATGAAGACATCGAAATGCAGATGTACCGTGCCGGCGGGCCGGGCGGACAGAACGTCAACAAGGTCTCCACCGCGGTGCGGCTCACCCACCTCCCCACCGGCGAGGTCGTCACCTGCCAGACTGAGCGCTCGCAACTGCAGAACCGGATGCGGGCGATGGAGATCCTCCGCTCCCGGCTGTACGAGCGGGAGCTAGCCAGGGCGCAGGAGGCGTACGGGGCGCTGCGCCGCTCCCAAGTGGGCCGGGGCGAGCGGGCGGAGAAGATCCGCACCTACAACTTCCGCGAGAACCGGGTTACCGACCACCGCATCGGGCTGACGCTCTACAACCTCCAGACGATGCTCGACGGTGACCTGGACCCCATGATCGATGCCCTGGCGATCGCGGCAGAGAAGGAGCTGGCGCACGCGCAGGCATAGCGGTATGACGCTCTCACGCTCCACGGTGAGCGCGTTGCTTGGCTGGGCTGCCGCTCGCCTTGAGCAGGCCGGGGTGGAGCAGCCCGGCCTGGAAGCGCAGCTCCTGCTCGGCCACAGCGCCGGCTGGGGTCGAGCCTTCCTGATCGCCCACCCGGACGCTGTCGTGGATGAGGCAGCCCAGACCGCGTTCGAGCGGCTGGTGGAGGCTCGGGCGGAGCGCGTTCCGCTCGCCTATCTCACCGGGACGCGCGAGTTCTTCGGACGGTGCTTCCAGGTTGGCCCCGCGGTACTGATTCCACGCCCCGAGACGGAGCTGCTGGTGGAGGCCGCGCTCGCCGCGCTCTCCAGGTACCCGCCGGCCGCTCGGCCCCGGGTGCTGGACGTCGGGACCGGCAGTGGCGCGGTCGCGGTCACGCTCGCGCTCGAAGCGCCCCGGGCGCGCGTGTTCGCCAGCGACCTCTCCCTGGCGGCGCTGCGCGTCGCCGCCGCGAACGCCGCCAGGCTTGGCGCCCGGGTGCGCTGCTTCCAGGCCGATCTCCTCGCCGCGCTGCGAGTTCCGGTGGACGTGCTGGTCGCCAACCTGCCCTACGTCTCGGCCGAGGAGCTGGCGGCGGCCGCGCCGGAGGTGCGCGACCACGAGCCCCGCCTGGCGCTCCTCGGTGGCGCGCGCGGGACGGAGGTGGTGGAGCGGCTGCTGGCCCAGCTTGGCGAGGTGCTCGCCCCGGGCGGGGTCGCGCTGCTGGAGATCGGCTGGCAGCAGGCAGAGCCGCTGCGCCAGGCGGCGCGGGCGCGGAAGCTGGCGGCCGAGGTGCTGCGCGACGCGGCCGGCCTGGAGCGGGTGCTGAGGCTGACTCATGGCTGAGCCCCGGCCGCCTGAGCGCGTGTTCTGGCCCACGACCGAGGTGGAGCGCGATCGGCTGCTCGATCGCGCCGCCGCTCTCCTGCGCCGCGGCGACCTGGTGGTCTTCCCCACCGACACGGTCTACGGCGTGGCTGCCGACGCCGCCCAGCCGGATGCCGTGGCGCGGCTGTTCGCCCTGAAGGAGCGCCCGCCGAGCAAGCAGATCGCGCTGCTGGTCACCGGGCTGGACCAGCTCGGCGGTCGGGTGCCGGAGCTGCCGGCGATCGCCCGGCCGCTGGCAGCGCGCTACTGGCCCGGGCCGCTCACCCTGGTGCTGCGCGACCGCGAGGGTGGAACGGTTGGCGTCCGCGTCCCGAACCACCCGATCCCGTTGGCGCTCCTGGCCCGGTTCGGCGCGCCGCTGGCGACCACCAGCGCGAACAAGTCCGCCGCTGGCAGTCCCCGCACCGCCGACGAGGTACTGGCGCAGCTTCCCAGCGGCTACCCGCTGCTGATCGACGGCGGACCCTGTCCCGGCGGGATCGACTCCACCGTGCTGGACGTCACCGGCCCCGTGCCGCGCCTGCTCCGTCCTGGCGCCATCCCCCGCGCGGAGCTGGAGGCTCTCGTCGGCCCGATCAGCGCGGCGGGCTGATGCGCGGCTGCCCCCACTCGCTCCCGGAGTCCCCGTGTGCTAACCCGGAAAGTCCGCGCGATCAATCAGGCGATGGATGTTGCGCACGAGGCCTGCTCGGGGATCGACTGTTGCCCGCTGTTCCCGGAGAAACGGATGGCAGCGCCGAGCGCTCACTCCGTGGCGGGGCCCGGCCCCGCTGCCAGCTCCAGTGCCGCGGCGCGTACCGGCTCGACCGGCACGTCGGCGACGAACGAGGCGTGGTGGCCGCACCAGACCTCCAGGCAGTTCTGCCCGCACTGGGGGCAGTCCAGGCGCCAGGAGATCACCGGGCGGTGTCGGGCGCGGGTCAGCGGCGCCGAGGTGGCGTAGTTGCCGCACCAAAAGATGCCGACCGTGGGCGTCCCGAGGGCGGCGGCGAGATGGAGCGGGCCGGTATCGTTCGACACCACCACGCGCGCCGCCGCGAGCAGGCCCGCCAGGCCGCCGAGGGAGAGCCGGCCGCACAGATTGTCCACCGGCCCCGGCATGGCGGCGCAGACCGCCTCAACCAGCTCGCGCTCCCAGCCGGACCCTGTCACCGCCAGCCGCAGGCCGGCCGCGGTGAGCGCCGCGCCCACCGCGGCGAACTTCTCCGGCGGCCAGCGGCGGCGCCCGTCGGTCGCCCCGGGGTGCAGCACCGCCAGGGGCGGCGGCCCCTCCAGGCCGGGGAGCGCGGCGCGCGCCTCAGCGCAGTCCGCGTCCACAAGGCAGACGCGCGGCTCTACGTCTGTAGCGCGGGCACCGACCAGGGAGACGACCTCCAGGTAGCGCAGCACCTCGTGCTGCCAGTAGATGTACGGGATCCAGCGGTCGAGCGGCGGGGCATCTGGCGTCTTGAGTCCCACAGTCAGCCGGGCGCCCAGACGTAGGAGAAACGGGTTGGAGTTGCGGCCGCCGCCGTGGAGCTGGAGAGCCAGGTCGAACCGCTCCGCGACCATCGCCGCAAAGAAGCGCGCCTGCTCCGCCGCTGCCTCGGGCGGCTCGGGCTCGTCTTCGCCCAGGCTGACCCCGCGGGCCGGCGGGACGACGATTACCCGGTCGACTGGCCCGGGGCGGCCGGCCAGAAACTCGGCGTGCCAGCGCCGCCCGAGCAGGACGATCTCCGCCGCAGGGTAGGCCGCCCGTAGCGCGCCAAGTGCCGGCAGCGCGAACAGGAAGTCGCCCAGCGCGTTGGCGCGCAGCACGGCGATCTTGCGAATGTCAGGGAGCCGCTCGCGCATCTCGTAAATCTACGGAACGGGTTGCCCCGGCGCCGTCCGATCGACCGCCGAGGCGAGTCCGAGGCGCTCCAGTAGCTCGGGGAGCAGGTCCAGCGCATGCCCGTCTACCGTACCGCGCTTGTTCAGCACGGTCGTTGGCACCTCCTGGTGGTAGGTGCCCGAGGGGAGGATGCCGCAGCCGCCGTAGCGCCAGAGCAGCAGGAGCTGCACCAGCACATCCTCGCCCGACGAGTAACGCGGCAAACGCGGCCAGAAGCTGAAGCCGCCCACCTCCAGCAGCTTGGCCCGGTCGTACAGGCAGCACTGGGCGATCCAAGCAACCTTGTAGCGTCGCGGCTGGGTGGCGAAGCGCTGGCCCACGTGCCAGACGTTCGCTGCGCGGTGGAGCTGCGCCCGCTCCCAGGCCGGGCTGCCCGGCTCGACGAGCTCCGGGTGGACCGGCCCCTCCCACAGCTCCAGGTGCTGCTGGTGTGGCCGGATGTCGTGCAGGTAGGACAGGCCGGCCGGAAAGGCGCCGACGAACCCGCAGCGCTCCTCCTGGATCGTCTCTACCAGCCGCCGTAGCACCCAGCGCTCCATCAGCACGTCGTCGTCCAGGAACAGCACGTAGGGCGCCGACGCCTGCTGAAGCAGGAACTCGCGGTGCTCCGCGATGTTGCGCGGCGGCCGGTGGGTGTAGGTGCGGACCTCATGGCCGAGCGCCCGCAGCGCCCGCAGCACCGCCTGGATCGTGCCATCTTCCAGGGCGCTCGGCTCGCCCTGGTCGGAGACGACCACGGAGAACGACTCGAGCTCCTGGCCGAGCAGGCAAGCCAGCGTGGCGGCCAGCGCCGTCGTACGCTGAAAGGTCGGGATGAGCACGTCAACTATGGGCATGGCGCTCCGAGCGATGGGCAAAGATCATGCCCGTGACAGCGGGCCGGCGGAGCCCACTGCCTCCTGCGCCGCCTGGACCACCTGCTCCACCGTGATCCGCTCCAGGCAGGCGTAGCCGATGGGGCAGGCGTCGGACTCGCAGGGGCGGCAGGGGACGGGATGGGCGAGGACGCGATGCCCGGGGCGCGGCGGCGGCCCCCAGCGCCGGGGATCGGTCCCGCCGAACAGCGTCACCGTCGGCGTCCCGAGCGCGTAGGCGATGTGCGCCGGCCCCGAGTCATTGGTCAGCAGCACCGCCAGCCGCCGGATCACCGCCCCGGCCACCGGCAGCGAGGTGCGCCCGGCCAGATTCACGCACGGCCCGGGCAGTGCAGCCGCCACGGCCTCCGCCAGCGGCCGCTCGCCCGGCCCCGCGATCAGCACCACCGTGCCGCCCAACGCCGCCCGCAGCGCCGCGCCCGCCGCCGCGAACCGCTCCAACCTCCAGCGCTTGGTCGCCTCCGTCCCGGCCGGGTGCAGCCCGAGCAGCGGCCGCTCCAGCCCGGCCAGGAGCCGCTCGGCCGCCGCCTCGTCCTCTGGCCAGAGCGGAAACTCCAGCTCCTCTCCGCGCGGCGGCGCCCCCAGGAACGTCGTCAGCGCCAGCAGCCGCTCCACCTCGCGCGGAAGCTCGGGATAGGGCAGTGCCCCGTCCAGCCGCCCCGGCGGATCGCCCGGGCGGATGAAGCCGGCGGTGGCGCGGGCACCCAGAAGCAGCGCAAACGGGTTCGAGTACACTCCCGAGCCGTAGAGCTGCACCGCCAGGTCGAACCGCTCCGCCTGCATCCGCTGGAAGAACGCTGTCGCCCGCCGCGCCTCGAAGAACTGCTCCGCCATCCCGGGAAAGCCGGGAAACTCCTCGTAGCGGTCCAGGCTCGGCGAGCGGGCAACCAGGTCGCGAGCGAAGCGCAGCGCCACCAGCGTGATCTCCGCCTCGGGCAGCGCCCGGCGCAGCGCCCGAAAGGCCGGCGTGGCGCAGAGCACGTCGCCGATGCGCGCCGGGCGCACCACCACCACCTTCCGCGGCGGTGGCAGGCGTTGCAGCAGGCCGGGCGCGAAGGGATTGTCCATCTGACGTCAGAGGCGGGGAGGAATGGCTGCTCCCGCTAGATCGGGGTGCACCCAGCGTGCCACTCAGCCGCACCCGGCGGGTGCCTAGCCCACTGAGACAGGTTCTGAGCGACCCCGGGCCAGGGATGGCAGCGGGAGGTGGCTATGACCTCGGGATGATGGTCGGGCCAGGGACGTAGGGGTACTTGCGCCGTAGCTCCGCCTCGGGCTGGAGCTCGACGCCCAGGCCCGGGCCGCCCGGGACGCTCACCAGGCCGTCGGGGTCGACGCGCACCGGCGTGGTGAGGAGGTCGTACAGCAGCGGGAAGGGGGCCTGGCAGAACTCGAACAGGACGCAGTTGGGGGTAGCGGCGCCGAGCTGGAGGCTCGCTGCCCAGAGCAGCGCTGTGCCCCACACGTGTGGAGCGAGCGCGATCCCGTGCGCGTGCGCCAGCGCGGCGATGCGCCGGGCCTCGGTCAGCCCGCCACAGACCGCGACGTCGGGCTGGAGGATGTCCGCGGCGCGGGCATCGATGATCTCGCGGAAGGCGAAACGGGTGGTCTCGCTCTCGCCGGTGGCGACCGGGATCGGGATGGCGCGGCGCACCTCCGCCAGGCCCGGCAGGTCGTCCGTGGCGAGGACCGGTTCTTCGAACCAGGTGATGTCCAGCTCCGCGGCGGCGCGGCCGAAACGGATGGCGCGGTCCACTGTGAGCGCTCCGTGGGCATCCATCATCAGCGCCACGTCCGGGCCGAGCGCCTCGCGGCCGATCCGCAAGCGCTCGAGCGACTGCTGGGGGAAGCGCGGCTCGTCCAGGCCGCCGACGCGGATCTTGATGGCCCGGAAGCCCTGTTCGCGGTATCCGAGCAGCTCCTCGGCGGTGTGCTCGGGCGGCGCCCAGCCGCCGCTGGCATAGGCAGGGAGGCGGTCACGCACCCCGCCGCCCAGCAGGCGGTACACGGGCAGGCCCAGGCGCTTGCCGAACAGGTCCCACAGGGCGGTGTCCACGCCGCTGAGGGCGTGGATCGTCTCGCCGCGGTTGCCAGCACGGTGGTAAGGACGGCCATGGCGCAGCGCCAGCGCGGCGCGGGAGCCGCTATACAGCCGCTCCCACAGGAGCTCGACGCGGGTCGGGTCCTGTCCGAGCAGCGTGGGGCGGAAGACCTCCTCCACAATGGTCTTCATCACCACTGGGGTGCCCTTGGCCTCGCCGTAGCCGGTGAGGCCCTCGTCCGTGTCGACCGCGACGATGGCGGCGTCCTGCTTGATCGTCGTCCCCAGGTCGCTGGTCCAGCGGCGCTCGGGCGGGATCGGCGCCGAGAGCAAGAGGACGCGGACGTCGGTGATCTTCATCGCTCGCTCCTGGCTAGTCCTCGTCCATCAGCTCGATGTCGTGCGGCCGGCTTTCGCGCAGGCCCGCCTCGGTGATACGGACGAAGCGGGCGTTGGCGCGTAGCTCGTCCAGAGTATAGGCGTCGCAGTAGCTCATCCCACTGCGCAGGCCGCCGACGAGCTGGTTCAGCACCTCTGCCACCGTGCCGCGATACGGCACGACTGCTTCCACCCCTTCGGGGGTCGCGGCGGCAGCGAGCTCGTCCAGCACGTCCTCCGGATTCTCACGCCGGCGGCGATCCTCCGTCGCACCGGCCGAGGCCATCCCGCGGTACACCTTGTAGCGGGCGCCCCGGCGCGTCACTGTGGCGCCCGGGCTCTCCTCCGTCCCGGCCAGCAGGCTGCCGATCATGACGGTATCGGCGCCGGCGGCGAGCGCTTTGACGATGTCGCCCGAGGTGCGAATCCCCCCGTCGGCGACGATCGGGACGCCCAGCTCGCGTGCCGCGGCGGCGCACTCCAGCACCGCGGTGAGCTGGGGCACGCCAACACCGGCGACGACCCGAGTGGAGCAGGCCGCCCCTGGCCCCACTCCGACCTTGACCGCGTCGGCTCCGGCCGAGACGAGATCACGCACTCCGGCGGCGGTGGCGACGTTGCCGGCCAGAAGCTGAGTATCCGGGAAGCGGCTCTTCACCCGCTCCGTCGCCCGCAAGGCGTGCTCGGCGTGGCCGTGCGCAATGTCGACCACCAGCAGGTCCGCCCCCGCCGCCACCAGCGCCTCGGCGCGCTCCAGGTAGTCGCCCACCGCGCCGATCGCCGCGCCGACGAGCAGGCGGCCCTGCCGGTCGCGGACCGCCTGCGGGTGCTCGGTGAGCCGGAGCACATCGCGCGCGGTGATCAGCCCGCGCAGCCGCCCGTCGGCATCCACCAGCGGCAGCTTCTCCAGCCGGTGCTGGTGCAAGATCTCGCGGGCCTGGTCGAGCGTCGTCCCAACGGGCGCGGTGACGAGCTGCGCCCCGCCGGTCATCCGGGCGGAGACGGGCAGCGACATATCCTCCTCGAACATCAGGTCGCGCACTGTCAGGATCCCGAGCAGCCGGTCGTCGCGGTCGACCACCAGCAGGCTGGTGACATTGTGGCGGCCCATGAGCGCCGAGGCGTCGCTGAGCGGGCGGTGCGGGCTGATGGTATGGAGCTTGCGGGCGACTGCTTCCTCTGGCCGCTTCACCCGCGCTACCTCCTCCGCCTCCTGCAGGATGGTCATGAAGCGATGGATGATCCCGATCCCGCCGGCGCGGGCCATCGCCCGCGCCATTCGCGCCTCCGTCACCGTGTCCATGTTCGCGCTGAGGATAGGCACGTTGAGCTGCAGGGTGCGCGTCAATCGGGCGCAGGTCTGCACCTCCCGCCGCGAGGCCACGCGTGAGCGCAACGGGACCAGGAGCACGTCATCGTAGGTCAGGGCCAGCGGGAACGACTCGCCGGTCACAGACGCCTCCTCCGGTTACGGCACGTCTTCGGGGCCGCGGTCGACGTGCGCGTTGTAGAAGGCCAGGAGCTGGTCGCGGTCGAAGCCGCTAAGCTCCAGCTTGTAGTCCCAGGCGAGCGCAACCAGCGGGGTAGAAATACTCTCGTCGGGGGCGATCACCAGCTTCACCCGGCCATATTTCGCCTTGGGGAACGTGTCATAGACCTGGCGGAGCTGGTCTTTGAGCTGGGAGCAGTCCTGCGGGCACTTGTAGAGGATCACGATCGCGCCATGCTCGAGGTCGTGGACCCAGTAGCCCTGGGCGACCGGCTGGTCGTAGAAGCCGTAGTCGGCCGGGCGGGGATAGTGCGGGCCTGAGGCGGGTGGGGTGCTCTTGTAGGTGATCGGCGAGCCTTCCGCCACGTGGTCGCGGCCCTCGTCGGGCACATAGACGCCCACCGTCGGCGTCGCCGCCTGCTGGTACACATAGTAGCCGACCACGGCGATCGCCGCGAGCAGGACCAGCGCCGCGATCACGTAGAGGACGCGCTGCTGGGTCTGCTTCTTGCGGGCGAGCGCGGCCTCGCGCGCCCGGCGCTCCTCCCGCGCCGCGGCCCGCAGCTCTCGCTTCGTCATCTCGGGCATGGTGCCTCAGCCTCCCTAGCTGGCCGCCGCGCTGGCGACATCCTCTGGCCGGACGCGGGCCAGGTCGCTCCGCACCTCGGTCACGCCTGGCACGGCGCGGGCGAGCTCGACGGCCCGCGCCTCGGCCTCCGCGCTGGTCACCTCGCCCGCCAAAGTCACCTCACCGTAGCGAGCGCTGACGCGGATCACGTGCGGCGCGGTCAGGGGGTCGGCGGCGAGCGCGTCGGCGACGGCCCGGATCACCTGGTCGTCGCTAACGATGGCGTTGTCCACCGCCACCACGCCGGGGACAAAGCTGACCAGGTACCCGGCGATCACCCGCAGCGCCTCGGTGCGGGTGCGCCCCTCCAGACGCACGCGCCCATCTTGCACGTCCAGAACGAGCGGCGCGCGGGTGGCGCGCAGCGGCTCGTAGTCCCAGAGCACGCGCCGGAGCGCGAGCAGCAGGCGCTCGTCATGGGGAGCGAGCGCACGGCGGGCTGACTCGATATACTCGTGGGCCACTCAGCCATCCTCCTTGCCTTCATCAGCGCAATACGTCGGGTTATTCATGCCCGAGCCGGCCCGGCCGCCCGCCGCCCCCGGGGATGGAGGAGCGATCCGAGCACGATTCCCACGGCGAAGCCGCCCAGGTGCGCCAGCCAGGCCCCATGTGTCAGATTCATGGTACCCGACCCATAGCTTGTGAGCCCGCCAAGAAGCTGGCTTGCCAACCACAGCCCGAGCAGGATGACCGGGATGCTGTCGGGACGCACGCGAAACGCGCGTGGTGCCAGCCCTGCCAGCAGCGCGTACGGGTGCAGCGCGACCCAGGCGCCCATCAGCGCCGCCACGGCCCCGCTGGCTCCCACCGCCACCAGGCGGCTGTCCATGGCCAGCGCCAGCAGCGCCACAGCGCCGCCGAGGCCGCCAAGTAGATAGATTGCCAGGAGCCGCGGCGCGGCCAGCACGCGCTCGACGCGTGCGCCGAACACAGCCAGGTAGAGCATGTTTGCCAGCAGGTGCGCGGCGCTCACGTGCAGGAACATCGCGGTGAGGAACGGGAGCAGGCTCAGCGGCTGTGGCGGGGCGGCGAGCAGGTCGTCACTGAGCCGGCCGGCTGCCAGCCCCCAGCGGTCGAGGAAATCGGCGGTGTGGACACCGAGCGTTTGCTCATAGGCGAACAGCGCGACGTTGAGCGCCACCAGCCCCCACGTGGCGTACGGGGCTCGCCGGTGCCTGGCGCGGTCGGCGGGACTCATCGCGGCAGATAATAGAACAGATGAGCGCTGGCAGACAGGGTTTCCTGTCCCGCCAGCGCTCACGCGGGCCGCCAGCGCGCTGCTATACCGTGGCGACCGGCAGGTCGCGGCGCTCGAACACCAGCTCGCCGTGCTGAGCGTCGACCACCACCGTGCTGCCATCGGGGAACTCGCCGCGCAGCAGGCGCATCGCCAGCGGCTGGACGATCTCCTTCTGGATCGCCCGCTTCAGCGGCCGGGCACCGTAGACCGGGTCGAAGCCCTGACGCGCCAGCAGCTCCTTGGCCGCGTCGGTCAGCTCCAGGGTGATCTTGCGCTCGGCCAGTCGCTTACGCAGCCCACCGAGCTGGATCTCGACAATCTGCTTGATCTGCTCCAGCCCCAGCGGCCGGAACACCACGATCTCGTCGATGCGGTTGAGCAGCTCGGGCCGGAAGTGGGTCCGCACCGCCTCCATCACCCGATCCCGGACCTCTTCCCACGGCAGGCCCGGCTCGTGAATCCACTGGCTGCCGAGATTGCTGGTCATGATGACGATGGTGTTGCGGAAGTCCACCGTCCGCCCCTGGGCGTCGGTCAGCCGCCCGTCATCCAGCAACTGCAGCAGCACGTTGAGGACCTCGGGGTGGGCTTTCTCCACCTCATCGAACAGCACCACCGAGTAGGGGCGGCGCCGCACCGCCTCGGTGAGCTGGCCCGCCTCCTCGTAGCCGACGTAGCCGGGCGGGGCGCCGATTAGCCGTGAGACGGTGTGCTTCTCCTGGTACTCGCTCATGTCGATGCGGACCAGTGCCCGCTCGTCGTCGAACAGGAACTCCGCCAACGCCCGCGCCGTCTCGGTCTTGCCGACCCCTGTTGGTCCCAGGAACAGGAAGCTGCCCAGCGGCCGGTTGGGGTCCTGCAGCCCGGCGCGGGCGGCGCGGACGGTGTTGGCCACCGCGGCGATCGCCTCGTCCTGTCCCACCACCCGCTCCTTGAGGCGCTCCTCCATGTGGATGAGCTTCTCGACCTCGCCCTGCAGCAGCTTGCTGACCGGGATGCCGGTCCACTTGCTGACGACCTCGGCGATGTCGTCCTCGTCCACCTCCTCCTTGACCAGCGTCCGGCCGTCGTCGCTCCGCTCGCGGACCGCCCGCTCGGCGTCGGCCAGCTCGCGCTCCAGCCGGGTCACCTCGTACTTCAGGCGCGCCGCCGCCTCCCAGTCGGCGCGCAGCGAGGCCTGCTCCAGCTCCGCCCGAGTCGCCTCGAGCTGCTCCTTGAGCTGGCCCAGCCGGTTGAGCTGAGCAATCTCCGCCTGCCAGCGCGCCTCCAGCTCATGTGCCCGCTCCTGGCACTCGGACAGCTCCTGCGTGATGCGCTCCAACCGCTCGCGGGAAGCCGGGTCGGTCTCCTTGCGCAGCGCCTGGCGCTCGATCTGGAGCTGCATGATCCGCCGCCGCACCTCGTCCAGCTCCTGGGGCATGCTGGTCGCCTCCATCCGCAGCTTGGAGGCCGCCTCGTCCACCAGGTCGATCGCCTTGTCGGGCAGGAAGCGGTCGCTGATGTAGCGCTGGGAGAGAATCGCCGCGGCCACCAGCGCCGTGTCCTTGATCCGCACCTTGTGGTGCTGCTCGTAGCGCTCCTTGAGCCCGCGCAGGATCGAGATAGTGTCTTCGACCGAGGGCTCGCCAACGTAGACCGGCTGGAAGCGACGCTCCAGCGCCGCGTCCTTCTCGATGTGCTTGCGGTACTCGTCCAGGGTGGTGGCGCCGATGCAGTGCAGCTCGCCGCGCGCCAGGAGCGGCTTGAGCAGGTTGGCGGCGTCCATCGCCCCCTCGGCCGCGCCAGCCCCGACGACGGTATGCAGCTCGTCAATGAACAGAATGATCCGCCCCTCGGACTCCTGGACCTCCTTCAGGACGGCCTTCAGGCGCTCCTCGAACTCGCCGCGGTACTTCGCCCCGGCCACCATCGCCCCCAGGTCCAGTGCGACGATCTCGCGGTTCTTCAAACCCTCCGGGACGTCGCCGCGGACGATCCGCTGCGCCAGCCCCTCGACGATGGCGGTCTTGCCTACGCCCGGCTCGCCGATCAGGACCGGGTTATTCTTGGTGCGGCGGCTGAGCACCTGGATCACCCGGCGGATCTCCTCGTCGCGGCCGATGACCGGGTCGAGCTTGCCCCGCCGCGCCAGGGCGGTCAGGTTCCGGCCGTACTTCTCCAGCGCCTCATACGTTGCTTCCGGGTTCTGGCTGGTGACCCGCTGCCCGCCACGCACCTCCTTCAAGGCGTTGAGCACCTTGTTCTTGGTCGCGCCGTGGCGCCGCAGGATCTGCCCGGCTGGGCCCTTGGTCTCCTCGTCCGCCAGCGCCAGCAGGAAGTGCTCGGTGGACAGGAAGTCGTCCTTCAGCCGCTGCATCTCGGCGTGCGCCTGCTCGAAGACACGGCGGAACTCGGGCGAGAGCGCCGTCTGGGTGGGGCCGTGCAGGCGCGGCATCCGGGCCAGCTCGGCCTCGACCTCCTTGCGGAGTGCGGCCGGGTCGATCTCGCCCCTGGTCGGGCTGGCAGCATCCTCAATCTTGCGCAGGGTGCTGGCGACGACGCCCTCGGGGTCGGCCAGCAGCCCGTAGAGCAGGTGCTCGGGCTCAAGCTGCGTGTGCTGCCGCTCCTCGGCCGCCTGCTGGGCGGCGAGGACGGCGGCCTGGGCTCGTTCGGTAAGCTTGTTCAGGTTGACTGTCATGCGAAGTGCCTCCAGCAGGGAATGGTCGGGCTAGCGGCGCAGCCGCTCGAGCTGAGCGCGGAGCTGCTGGTTCTCCTCTTCCAGCTTCCGAATACGTTCGGTGAGGTTCATGATGACCTCGACACCGGCGAGGTTGACCCCTAGCTCCTCAATCAGCCGCTTGATGTAGCGAGCCCGATTCAGGTCGTTAGCGGAATAGAGACGGATGTTCCCCCGCGAGCGCGAGGGCCGGATCAGGCCGGCCCGCTCGTAGTAGCGGAGCGTCTGGGGGTGCACGTTCAGCACCCGGGCGGCGACGCTGATAACGAAGTAGCCATCGTCGTTGCGCGGATCGTCCATCGGCATGGCCTACTCCTTTCGCAACGCGGCCAGCTCGCGGAACAGCTCCCGCTCGCGTGGAGTCAGGTCGCGGGGAAGCTGCACCTTGAGCTCCGCGTACAGGTCGCCCCGCCCATTGCCGCCCAGGCGCGGCATGCCCTGGCCGGCTAGGCGGAAGCGCTGACCGTTCTGGCTCTCCGGCGGCACCTTCAGCGCCAGCCGCGTCCCCTTCAGGGTCGGCACCTGCACCTCGCCGCCGAGCACAGCGGTGGTCAGCGAGACCGGCACCGTCACGTACAGGTCGTCGCCCTTGCGCTCGAACAGTGGGTGCGGTCGGACGGTGATGACCAGGTACAGGTCGCCGTTGGGGCCGCCGCCGATGCCCGGGCCGCCCTGGCCGGCGATGCGGACGCGCGAGCCGGTGGTGACACCGGCCGGGATCTTGACCTCGATGGTGCGCGGCGCGCCGCTGGGCGTCTGGAGCTGGAGCGTTCGGGTGGTGCCCTGGTACGCCTCCTCCAGACTGATCTCGAGCGGATACTCGATGTCCTCGCCGGGCATGGTGAAGCCGCGTCGACCGGCCCGGCCCGTGGTGCCGCGACTGTCGCCGAACAGCGAGCCGAACAGGTCGCCACCGAAGATCGAGCCCAGGTCGAAGTCGGGCCCCACCGTGGTGCGGGTCGAGCCGCGGAATCCAGCGCCGGTCGCCCCCGCTCCGGCCGCTTCGTACCGCTCCCAATCTGGCCCGAATTGATCGTACTTGGCGCGCTTGTCTTTGTCGGACAGCACCTCGTAGGCGTGCTGAATCTCCTTGAAGCGCGCCTCGGCCGCCTTGTCATTCGGGTTAAGATCCGGGTGATACTTGCGGGCGAGGCGACGATAGGCCTGGCGGATCTCTTTATCGCTGGCTGTCCTGGAGACACCCAGGACGGCGTACAAATCCCTGGCTGCCATCTAGCCCCTCCCGCGACCAGCGCCAGTAGGCGCGGGCCGTCGAATGCTCTCTGTGACTTGAGTATATCATTATCAAGGTCTATTTCCAAGTCGCCGCAGACTCCGGCGCGCTCGTGGGGTGTGCCGTATACTCCTACGGGGTACCCGTAGTGGCGTTGCAAGAGCAGGTGCAGAGCGACCTCAAGGAGGCGATGCGTCTGGGCCAGGCAGAACGGCGCGACGCGCTCCGCCTGCTGCTGGCCGCGTTCAAGAATGAGCAGATCGCGCTTGGCCATCCGCTGTCCGATGACGAGGCGCAGGCCGTCATCCGCCGTCTCGCCAAGCGCCACCGTGAATCCATCGAAGAGTTCCGCCGCGGCCAGCGCGAGGACCTGGTCGCCCGTGAGCAGGCGCAGCTTGCCGTGGTGCAGTCGTACCTGCCGCTCCAGATGAGCACCGACGAGATCGCGGCGCGGGCCCGCGCCGCGATCGAGGAGACCGGGGCGCACAGCCGCAAGGATATGGGCCGGGTGATGGGCCGGCTGGCCGATCTGCGCGGCAAGGCCGATATGGCTGAGGTGAGCCGCATCGTCCAGTCGCTCCTCAGCGAGTAGGTCTGCACGTGGCCACATCGACGACCGCTGCACGACCGCTGGAGACCGAGGGGCACTGGTGGCGCCTGGTGTCTTTACGCGCCGGGCTGATCGGGCTACTCACCGCGGCGTTGCTCTGGCTCGCACTCGTCGCTCCGCTGCTTCCACGCCCCTTCCAGCTCCATGAAGGCGATGTCAGCCCGGTGGACCTGGTGGCACCGGCCAAGCTCACCTACGTGAGCCAGGTGCGCACCCGCGAAGAGCGCGAGCGCGCCGCCGCCTCCGTGTCGCAGGTATACGAGATCAACCTCGACCTGGTGAATCGGCAGCGCCGGGCGCAGACTGCCTTCCTGCAGAGTATTACCACCGCGCGAGAGCAGAACGGCGCCGGCCTGGCGGAGAAGGCTGCCGCCATCGCCAAGCTGGGAGATCCGCCGCTGGGCGACACGCTCGCCTCCCAGATCGTTGGCCTGGATGACCGGCGCTGGCTGGTGGTCGCCTCTGAGGCACAGCGGCTGCTCCAGGACGTCATGAAGGACCGCCTGCCGGCCTCGCAGGTGCCGCAGGTGATCCGCGAGTTGCCGCTGCGCGTCCGCGATCAGCTTGACGACACCGAGCGCAGCCTGGCAGTCGAGCTGGCGGCGCGCTTCGTCCAGCCGAACCTCGAGGTGAACAACCAGGCGACCGAGCAGTTGAAGCAGCAGGCGCGCGACGCCGTCCCGCCGGTGCAGGTCTCGGTCGAGCGCGGCGAAACCGTGGTCCGGGCTGGCCAGGTGGTAACCGCGGCCGACCTGGAGAAGCTCGAGGCGCTCGGCCTGCTGAGCCAGGAGCTTGATTGGCGGGCGCTGCTCTCCGCCGCGCTGCTGGCGCTCGCCTGCGTCGCCGCTCTGGCGGTGTACATCGTCATCTTCGAACCCGGCATGCTCCGGCGGGACCGGCGCCTGGTGCTCATCGCCGTGATTCTGCTGGCCGTCGCCATCGCCGCCAAGATCGTCCTGCCGGCCCGCCCGCTCTGGGCATACGTGTTTCCACTATCGGCAGTGGCGATGCTGTTGTCAGACCTGCTGGACGCGCGGCTGGGGATCGTCGTCACCGGCATCGCCGCGGTGCTGGTGAGCTACGTGGCGGGCAACTCGCTGGAGATCGCCACGCTCGGGCTCCTTGGCGGCGTGGTCGCCGCCAGCGGCGTCTGGCGCCGGGAGCGGCTGGACGCCTTCCTCTTCACCGGCATCGGGGCTGGCCTGGTCCAGTGCGCCATCGTCGGTACCTTCTTCCTCGTCGGCCGGCGCGACGACTGGCCGACGCTCGCCATCGCGAGCCTGGAAGTGCTGATCAATGGCGCGCTCTCGGCGCTGCTGGCGGTCGGGGCGATCTACTTCCTCGGCCGCGCGTTCGGGATCACCACCCGGATGCAGCTCCTGGAGTTGGCCAACCCCACCCAGCCGTTGCTGCGCCGCCTTCTGATGGAGGCCCCGGGCACCTACCACCATAGCATCATGGTCGGCAATCTGGCCGAGCGGGCAGCCGAGGAGATCGGCGCCGACCCGCTGCTGGTGCGTGTCGCCGCCTACTACCACGACATTGGCAAGCTCCGCCGCCCTTACTTCTTCGTCGAGAACCAGGCGGGCGGCAACAACCCGCACGACGCGCTGTCCCCCCGCACTAGCGCCCGTATCATCGCCTCGCACATTACGGACGGCCTGGAGTTGGCGGAGCAGTACCGGCTGCCGCCGAAGATCAAGGAGCTGATCCCGCAGCACCACGGCACCCGGCCGATCTCCTTTTTCTACCAGCGGGCCGCCGAGCACGACCCGAACGTGGATCCAACCCACTTCGCCTACCCGGGGCCGAAGCCGCAGAGCAAGGAGGCGGCGATCGTGATGCTGTCCGACAGCATCGAGGCGGCGGCGCGGGCCTCCAAGGACCACTCGCCCGAGGCGCTGGCGCAGCTCGTCAATCGCATCGTCATGCAGCGGGTCGAAGAGGGCCAGTTCGACGAGTGCCCGATCACGCTCAGCGATCTGAACAAGATCAAGCGCGCCTTCTGCACCCTGCTCACCGGCATCTACCACCCGCGGATCGAATACCCGCAGCCGGCGGAGCCGCCGCAGCCTCCGGCCGATGTCCGCTCCAACTGAAGGCGCCAGCGGGCTGGAATTCCACGTCCGGCGCGGCCTGGGTGCCCGCCTGGATCGCCCGGCCCTGCGGCGCGTCGCGGCCGGCATCCTGGCGCGCGAAGGGCTGCCGCCTGACAGCCGCATCTCGCTCATCGTGGTCGGCGAGCCCGAGATCCAGGCGCTGAATCGCCAGCACCGCGGCAAGGATGCGCCCACGGACGTGCTCAGCTTTCCGCTCCGCACCGAGGACTTCCCGCTCCCGCCCGGCGAGCCGCCGCACCTGGGCGATGTCGTTCTCTGCTGGCCAGTGGCGGTGCGCCAGGCGGAGGAGTACGGCCACCGGCTGGAGCGCGAAGTGGCCTATCTGTTCGCCCACGGGTTGCTGCACCTGCTAGGGTATGACCACGAAGCGCCCGAGGAGCAGCGGGCCATGCGGGAGCGCGAGGAAGCGGCGCTGCGGGCGGTGGGTTTGACACGGTGAAGCCGCTGCGGCGCAGCGCCGGCAGCTTCCGCTACGCCATCGCCGGGATCCGCCTGCTGCTGTTCACGCAGCCCAACGCCCGGATTCACCTGACGCTGGCCGCCCTGGCGCTCGTGCTCGGCATCCTGCTGCGGGTCAGCATCGCAGAGATGGCGCTGCTCGCGCTAACCATCGGCCTGGTGCTCGCACTGGAGGCGGTCAACACCGCGCTCGAAGCGGTGGTAGACCTGGCCCAGCCGGAGCAGCACCCGCTGGCCGCCTACGCCAAGGACGTCGCCGCGGGCGCGGTGCTGCTCGCGGCACTGGCCGCCCTGGCCGTCGGGGCGCTGCTGTTCCTGCCTCGTCTGTGGGCGCTGCTGGGGTGAGCGTGCTGGGCGACCGGGCGGAGGCCGGGCCGCCCGCTCGATCCGGTGGTGGAGAGCGCTCGAGCTACGTATTCCACTGCCAGATGGCGGAGGCCCAGGTCAGGCCGGCGCCGAAGGCGACCATGCCGATGATCGCGTTGGGCCGCACCAGGCCCTGGTCAATCGCCTCGCACAACGCTACCGGGACGGAGGCGGCCGAGGTGTTGCCGTAGCGGGCGACGTTGCTGAACACCGCCTCTTCGGAGAGCTCCAGCCGCTTGGCGGCCCAGTCGATAATGCGCTGGTTGGCCTGGTGCGGGATCAGCAGGTCCAGATCGCTCGGGCGCAGCCCGGCCCGGTCGAGCGAGGTCGCCACCGCCTCGGGCATGCGGTTGATGGCGAAGCGGAACACCTCCCGCCCGTTCATCCGGAGATAGTGCTCGCGGGCGGCAACCGTCTGATGGCTGGCCGGATTGCGGCTGCCGCCGCCAGGCACCAGCAGGTGGCAGGCGCCGCTGCCGTCGGAGCCGAGCACTGAGGAGAGTAGCCCCCCGGGCCGGTCGGTCGGCTGGAGCAGCACCGCCCCGGCCCCGTCGCCGAACAGCACGCAGGTCGTCCGATCCTGCCAGTCCAGGATCCGGGTAAAGACCTCCGCGCCGATCACCAGGACGTTCTTGCAGGCGCCGCTCAGGACGAACTGCGTTGCGGTGACCAGCGCGTAGACGAAGCCGGAGCAGACGGCGTTCATGTCGAAGGCGCCCGCGTTCCTCGCCCCGAGCGCCTCCTGGATCAGGCTCGCGGTGGGTGGAAAGAAGGCATAGTCGGGCGTCGAGGTTGCGACGAGCACCAGGTCGACCTCGGAGGCGTCCACGCCGGCACAGTGGAGCGCCTCCTGGGCAGCGCGCAGCCCCAGATCGCTGGTCGCTTCATGGTCCGCGGCGATGCGCCGCTCGACGATGCCGCTGCGGCTGCGGATCCACTCGTCGCTAGTGTCGACGAGCTCCTCCAGCTCGGCATTGCGCATAATCCGCTCGGGCAGATACTTGCCCCAGCCGGCGATGCGCGCGTAGCGGCTAGTCACGGATGCGCTCCGGCGCCTCCGGCGGGGTTCCGGATGGATCCAGCAGCATCAGGGCTTCGCCGTCGTGCACGAGCGTGCCATCCTCCACCAGGATGCGGGCCACGGTGCCGGACTGCTCGACCGTCACTTCGTTGAACACCTTCATCGCCTCGATCAGGCCGACCACGGTTCCGGCCTCCACCCATTCGCCGAGCTCCACGTAGGTGCGCGCGCCCGGCGAGGGCGCGAGGTAGAACACCCCGGTGAGCGGCGCGGTGATTGTGAGCCAGGCCGGGTTGTGTGCCGACTCGGCCGGCGCCGCGGGCAGGGCCGGCGCGCTCGGTATCGCCTCGATCCGCCGCTTCACCCGCAGCCGCAGCGAGCCCTGCGCCAACTCGAACTCGCGCGCGTCGCTGCGGAGCACCTCCCCGAGCACGGCGCGCACGTGGCCCAGCCAGCCGTTGGACCGCTCTGGCTGCATCTCAGGCCCACCCGCCTCTGCGTCCACAGGATCCGGCGACCCGCTGAATCGTACCGGATGAAGCGGCTGAGCGCGCACGCTTAGCCCTCAAAACGGCGGAATACGAGTGTGGCATTGTGGCCACCGAAGCCGAACGAGTTCGACAGCGCCACGTCCACCCGTTTGGCCCGGGCGACGTTGGGGACGTAGTCCAGGTCGCAGGCCGGGTCGGGCGTCTCGTAGTTGATCGTGGGCGGGATCATCCCGTCACGAAT